>Ga0302349_1002038_pt1 | contig 13729 bp, 14 predicted proteins | sample PhyAR1_FD_202176 | JGI IMG/M metagenome (GOLD analysis project Ga0302349, IMG submission 202176) | Leaf surface microbial communities from alfalfa plants in UC Gill Tract Community Farm, Albany, California, United States - DLSL A.R1... | ecosystem: Host-associated > Plants > Phyllosphere >...
CTATAGGACCGCAAAATTGGTTGAATTTTGTGACTGCAAAAATAACAAAATTTCTGGCACTACAAAATTTTTTATTGTTTTTCTTGACAAAGTTCTACCAGTACCCCATTGGTACATTTTGGATGCAGGAATACAATTAATTTATTATCAGCACCTTCCTTCGGCTCCTCTGAAATAAATTCAAATCCTTCTTTTTTTAATCTGTCAACCTCATGCAGGATGTTATCTACTCCAAAAGCCAGATGATGAATACCTTCTCCCTTTTTATCAATAAATTTTGAGATCGGGCTTTCCTCTTTACTTGCTTCCAAAAGTTCGATTTTACTTTCGCCTGCCGTATAAAATGAGGTAATAACCCCTTCCCTTTCCACGGATTCCTTCTTATAAGATTCTTTTCCTAAAAGTTTGGCAAAAAGCTCGTCCGAAACACCCAAAGATTTTACCGCAATACCGATATGTTCTAATTTCATAAATTATATAATTATGTCGTAAATTTGATAAACGTTCAAATTTTCAAAGTATCAATTCAAACAAAAGTACTAAATTTGCACAACTTATGGAAAGTAACAGACAACGAAAAGTAGCACAGATTATACAGGAAGACTTCGCAGAGCTTTTCCGCAAGCAGGCCGCAGAAAGCGGACAGGGTATTTTGGTATCGGTATCTGATGTAAAAGTGACAGCGGATCTGGGGATTGCTAAAATTTACCTCAGCATATTCCCACAGGAATTCCGTGCCGCGGTAATGAAGGAGATTGAAGAAAGCAAAGCACAATACAGAAACTTTATCGGCCAGAAAATGGCAAAGCAGGTTCGCGTGATTCCTAATCTTAACTTTTATCTGGACACTACTCTTGATGATGTTGAAAAATTAGACAGAGAATTAAGAGGCGAAGATGATAATCCTATTCTGTAATCTTGAAAAACATTGCATTTTATATAGCATCCAGGTACCTTTTGGCAAAAAAAGGCAGTACCGCGGTTACGTTTATTACGTGGCTCGCAGTCGGTGCTATGACGGTTGCCGTTACTGCAATGTTTGTCATTATTTCTGTTTTTTCAGGACTGGAAGAACTCAATAAAGAGCTCATTTCCAACCTTCATGCAGACCTTACCATTAAAAGCAACTCCGGCAAAACCCTGAAAGATTTCGATAAAATAAATGCTGTTCTTAAAAACAACAAAGAAATCAGGCATTTTTCGAGGGTTATTGAAGAAAAAGTATATATCAGCTACAACGGAAAAGGTGATATTGCTTATCTGAGAGGTGTAGATTCTGCTTACATAAAAGTAAATCCTATTGACAAGGATATTTTTTACGGGGCTTATCCTGGTTTTAAATACTCCAATGAAGTGTTAATGGAAAACTCCCTTGATAACAGGCTTTCCATTCCGGTATCTTCCAATTCAGATTATGCCACGGTATTTATGCCTAAACCGGGAACCGGAATTATCAATAAAGAAGAAGACATCTATAACAAAAAAGACATTCTGGTTACAGGAGTTTTTCCCGGCAAAGACCAGATGGATAACTACATTATTGCACCAATTGAGCTCACGGAAGAATTATTAAACCTCCCTAAACACTCAGCGTATCAACTTGTTATCAAACTTAAGAATCCTGACAATGCAAATTCAGTAAAACAGCAGCTTGTATCATCTTTAGGAAAAAATGTTGATATAAAAACCAAAGAAGAAGAAAATGCCGCGTTCTGGAAGATGATCAATACCGAAAAGCTCTTCATTTATTTAATCTTTGCATTGGTGATCTTCATTACAACCTTTAATCTGGCGGGAGCAATCATTATTTTACAGCTTGATAAAAAGCAGCAGGCAAAATCGCTGGTTTCCTTAGGGTTTCCTTTAAGCCATTTGCGTCAAATCTATTTCTATACCGGAATTCTTATCGTTGTATTGGGAATTATTTCCGGACTTATATTAGGAACGGCACTCTGCTATTTCCAGCAATATACAGAATTCTTCAAAGCCAACGAAACACTGCCTTTCCCTGTTAAAATTGTAGGTAAAAACTACCTGATTGTCTCCGTTACTGCAGCACTTTTCGGGTTTGGTATTTCATGGGTATTCTCTAAAATAAGTAAAGATTATATTACTAAAAATTAATACATTAAACGTTCATTTTTTTGTACCTTTACGCCCCAATTTTTAAAAATGAAACGCACTTTATTTTCTTTATTATTAAGCTTTGCTTTTATCAGTGCTTTTGCTCAGATTCCTGCAGGCTATTACGACGGAACAGCAGGCCTTTCCGGAGCTGCTTTAAAAACAAAACTTAAAGAGATTATCTCGAACGGTCATATTGATAACGGTTATGGCGGGCTATGGGGCGGATATCAAACCACAGACCGTGATAATATTGCACAAGCCGGATATGAAAACGACAATACGGTTTTGGATATTTATTCTGAAAATCCTAACGGTACAGACCCGTACACCTACAATTATCCAGGAGGGCAATGTGGAAATTATTCCGGAGAGGGCGACTGCTACAACAGAGAACATATTGTTCCCCAAAGCTTATTCAACAGCAATCCTCCAATGGTTTCAGATATCCACTTTATCAGACCTACAGACGGAAAAGTGAACGGAATGAGATCTAATTATCCTTTCGGGAAAGTGGGAACCGCAAGCTTTACTTCTCAAAACGGCTCAAAATTAGGAAACTCGGTTTCTCCAGGATATTCAGGAACTGTTTTTGAACCTATTGATGCCTTTAAAGGAGATGTCGCAAGAATGATACTGTATTTTGTAACAAGATATGAATCTCAGCTTTCGGGATTTGCAACCGGAAATATGCTGGGAGGCTCTGCATTTCCGGGATTACAGACCTGGGAGCTTAACCAGTTATTAGCCTGGAACGCTGCAGATCCTGTTTCAGCCACTGAAATTAAAAGGAACAATGCGTCCTACGCCTATCAGGGAAACAGAAACCCATATATCGACCATCCGGAGTATGTAAATCAGATTTGGGGAACACCAACCGCAGATACTGATGCCCCAACAGCTCCCACTAATTTAGCAGCCAACAATCCTACGTCCAATACGATTTCCTTGAGCTGGACCGCTTCTACGGATAATGTAGGAGTTGTTGGATATGATATTTATAAAGACGGCGCATTTTATGCAACAGTTACCGGTACTACGGCAACCGTTTCAGGATTAAATCCTTCTACAACATACAATTTCTATGTAATTGCCAAAGATGCAGCAGGAAACGCTTCTCTTGCCAGCAATACAGCATCAGGAACCACTCTTGCAGGAGGACAGCCGGGAGGAAGCTGCGGAACAGAAGATTTTTCAAATATTCCGGCAAGTTCTTCAAGTTATTCTACAAGAACTTGGACCAGCAACAATATTTCATGGACGGCAACAGATGCCAGAACAGATCAGACAATTAATGGCAAGGCCATCACATTGAGATCCGGAAACCTCACAAGCTCTACTGTTTCAGGAGGCATCCAGAGTCTTACGGTGACTACCTCATTAAAATTCGGAAGCGGAAGCGGCGTTTTAAATGTTGAAATAAACGGCATTCAGGTAGGTACAATTCCTTACAGCGCTACAACAAACGATATAACGACTACCACAATCAACAATATCAATATTACAGGAAATGTAGTAATTAAAATTACAAATCCTACAACAGGCACGAGCGGACCAAGAGTTGCGATTGACGATTTAAGCTGGACCTGTTACAGCACATTGGCAGCAATAGAAACTTCAAGTAATAAAGCTGACTTTGTGATCTACCCCAATCCTGTAAAAAACAATGAACTGTTTGTAAAAGGTGAAAATTTAAATAAAATTTCAAAAGCACAGATTTTTGATTTTTCAGGAAAGCTTATACAAACGATAGAAAATCCTTTTAAACATTACAATAAAATAAATCTTAAAGGATTGCCAAAAGGAAATTACATTCTGAAAACAGATTCTTTCTCTACAAAATTTATGGTAGATTAACAGCTAAAATATTTTCATAAAAGACCGGTTATTTTTCCGGTCTTTTTTTTATTTTTATAGTATGGATTCCAACAAAAAATTAGGCCTCATCGGAAGAAATATATCGTATTCTTTCTCTAAAAAATTTTTTGAAGACAAATTTCAGAAACTGATGCTGAAAGGCTACTCATATAACATTTTTGATTTAACCGAAATTGAAGAAGTCAACAATCTTTTTTCTGTTCCGGATCTGGTAGGATTTAACGTAACCATACCTTATAAGGAAAAAATCATTGATTATCTGGACGATCTGAGTGATGAAGCAAAAAAAATAGGTGCCGTAAACTGCGTTTTAATAGAAGACGGAAAAAAAACCGGTTATAATACAGATGCATTCGGATTTGAAAAAACACTGCTTCTTCATAAAAAGCCACATCAGGAATCAGCTATTATATTAGGAAACGGCGGTGCAGCAAAAGCCGTGAAATACATTCTGGATAAGAATAATATCCCATTTGTTACAGTATCAAGAAATACGGAAATCAATTATGATAATCTTGACAGGAAAACCGTTGAAAATCATAAAATCATTATTCAATGTACTCCTGTAGGAACGTTCCCGAATGTGGAAGATTGCCTTGATTTTCCTTTTGACAGCATCACCAAAGACCATTTGATTATTGATTTAATTTACAACCCAAGCTATACGCGATTCATCATCAAAGCTTCAGAAAAAGGGGCCAAAACAGTGAATGGCTACTACATGCTTGAACAGCAGGCAGAAAAAGCCTGGGAAATTTGGAATTTTCAAAAAAAATAACATAAATTAGTGCTATATTTGGCTTTTTTGCTATATATTTAGAAGATATATTTTAATGCCACTCACAATAAACGATTTGCTATGATTACAGAAAACAATCTTTCTGAAAACGAGGAACACAAAAATTTTACTCCGGAATCTTCGGAAGAAACTTCAGAAGAAGTAACGTCTAAGAATGAAAACATTCATGCGGAAGAACACGAACATGATGAAGAACATGAAGAAGTACAACTTTCGCTGGCCGATACATTGAAAGAAATGGAGAAAATCATTAATGCTCCCAATGCCGGTGAAGATTTCAAAAAATTTAATCAGCTTAAAGAGAAAGCAAGTCATTATATCCATGATGAAGTAGAGGATAAAAAACACGAATATATTGATTCCGGAAATGCCCCTGAAAATTTCAGCTACGAACATCCTTCTCAGGCTAGGCTTTCAGCATTGGTGAATATTTTCAGAGAAAAACATGATGCTTACCAGAAAGGACAGGAAGAAGAGCAGAAAAAAAACCTGGAACACCGTCAAAATATTATTGAACGACTAAAAAACCTCTATACCAATTCCGAACCTGGAATCAATCTTTTCAAATCCATAAGAGAGATTAAGGAAGACTGGTCCAAAGCGGGACAGGTGGCAAAATCCGAATTCAAAATTCTTAATAACAACTATTTTCACCACCTGAATCAGTTTTATCAGATGCTGGATCTTAATAAAGAGTTTCTGGAACAGGAATACAGCCACAATCTTGAAAAAAGGCAGCATATCATCGAGCGTGCAAAACAGCTGGAACAAGAACCTGTCATTCAGAAAGCCCTAAATGAGCTTCAATATCTTCATAAACTCTGGAAAGAAGAAGCAGAGCCTGTAGCAGAGGAATTCCGTGAAAAAACATGGGAAGAGTTCAAGGAAATTTCCAATAAAATTCACGAAAGAAAGTCTGAGCTCTCTGCCGCAATTGAAACCGAGCAAAATGAAAATCTTGAAAAGAAAAATCAGATTATTGCTGAAATAAAAAAACTTTCGGAACCCGCTGAAAACCCAAATCATAATTACTGGCAAAATGCCATTAAAAGAGTAGAGGAATTAAGATCCGAATTCCTGAAAACCGGAAGTGTGCCAAGAAAACTTTCCAATCAAAACTGGAATGATTTCAAGACGACTTTAAGATCTTTCAACACAACTAAAAACACCTATTACAAATCGTTAAAAGGTTCTCAGCAGGCCAATCTGGAAGAGAAGCTAAAGCTTATCCAGACTGCAAAAGATAACCAGAACAATGAAGAATGGGATATCGCTGTTCCTTTATTTAAAAAGCTGCAGGAAGACTGGAAGAAAATCGGACATGTTCCGAAAAGCATGACCAACAAAATCTGGGATGAATTCCGTGACGCATGTAATGCATTTTTTAACAATTACAGAGAAAAAAGCAATGCTTCTACCGATAACTGGAAAGAGAATTATAAAAACAAGAAAGTACTTCTTGATGAGCTGAAAACAGTTACTAATGAAGAAGGAAGTATTGAAAGAATCGAAACGATAAAAACTGCATGGAACAATATCGGAAAGGTACCGAGAGACAAAATTTCTATTAATACGGAGTTTAACAAAACGTTGAGGGAGAAACTAAAACTCAACAAAATCAACGAGCTTGAACTTAAAGAAGAAGGCTTATCGGAAAACCAATTAACAGATAAGGCAAGAAAAATGAAAAGCCAGATTTCAGATCTTGAAGCTGAAATTGTAAAATTGGAAAACAACCTTTCTTTCTTCAAGAATCCATCCAGAGAAAACCCGCTTTTAAAGGAAACTTTTGATTCTATTGATGAGAAAAAAGCCCATTTGGAAACCTTAAAACAAAATCTTCACAGCATTATTGCAGGAGAATAATAATCTAAAATAAAAAAGGCGGAGCAAAGCAATTTGTCTTCGCCTTTTCATTCAATATGCACGAATTTTATATTAAAAGATGTATTGATCTCGCCAATAAAGCGTTAGGAAAAACTTATCCTAATCCGTTGGTTGGAAGTGTCATCGTGTACAAAGACAGGATTATCGGTGAAGGTTACCACCATAAAGCCGGTCAAAACCATGCGGAAATCAATGCTATTAATTCAGTTGAGGACAAATCACTGATCCCCGAATCTACTATTTATGTATCGTTGGAACCTTGTGCACACTATGGGAAAACGCCTCCATGCGCTTTAAAAATTAAAGAATTAGGCTTTAAAAAAGTGGTCATTGGCGCTATGGATTCTCATGACAAAGTAAACGGGAAAGGAAAAAAAATCATTCAGGATGCCGGAATAGAAGTCGTTTCAGGAGTTCTTGAGAAAGAATGCACTGAATTAAACAAAAGATTTTTCACTTATCACGAAAAAAAAAGGCCTTACATCACTCTGAAATGGGCGCAGTCGGACGACGGTTTTATGGATAAAGATTTTAAACCGGTTTCCATTTCAAATTCTTTGGTCAATCAGTTTGTTCATCAGCTAAGAGCAGACGAACATGCCATTCTTGTAGGAACACAGACCGCATTGAATGACAATCCTGCTCTTACGGTACGAAACGTTGAAGGCGAAAACCCTGTAAGAATTTTAATAGATCTTCAATTGAAAATTCCGCAAGATTTCAACATCTATAACCAGGAAGCAAAAACACTGGTTATCAATACCATTAAAAATGAAGAGAAGGAAAATATCCACTTCATTAAAATCAAAAAAGAGAATTTCCTCAATGAACTGATGGATGCTTTATACAATGAACAGATTCAGTCGGTAATCATTGAAGGAGGTAGATTCACCCTTCAGCAATTTATTGATAAAAATCTTTGGGATGAAGCTATCGTTATTAAAAATAAAGCTCTGAAACTTGAAAACGGTACAAAAGCCCCACAATTTGATGCAAAACCTGAAAAAGAAGAAATATTCAGGGATAATTTAATACGATTTTACAAGAGAGAGAATTATGTTGTTTGAGTACAAAACGATAGAAAAGCCTGTAGAAAATATTTTATTAAAAGAAAAAGGAAGTAAATTCATAGGATTTGCTTATCCTGTAAACAATGAGGAAGAGCTAAAAGATGTTTTGGAAAAAGTAAAGACTGATCATCCAAAAGCAACGCATCATTGCTATGCTTTCAGGATAGGGCTTAGTGGAGAACATTACCGGGCCAATGACGACGGAGAGCCTTCGGGAAGTGCAGGACTGCCTATTTATAACCAGCTTCTTGCGAATGAAATCACCAATGTAATTGTTATTGTTGTACGCTATTACGGTGGAACAAAATTAGGAGTTTCCGGATTGGTAAAAACATACAAGGAGTCTGCTAAACTCACTTTAGAAGAATCTTATATCATTACAAAAGAACTTGAAACAATATTAGAAATAAGCTTCAATTTTGATCAGCAAAACATCATCTTTACACTTCTTTCTAAATATGACGCAAAAGTGATCGATTTTGCTGCCGATGAAAAATGTATAGTTACTGCATCTCTAAAACTATTACAAAAAGAAAGCATTTCGGACAAATTGTCCGAAATGCAGCATATAACTTTTAATTTTAAAAATTAATCTCTTCTGCCTCCCATAAGCAGTGATGCCCAGTATAAAAGCTGAGCTAGTGATCCAACGGCGGCTACCACATAGGTTCTGGCCGCCCAGTTTAAACTGTCTTTTACCCCTACATACTCTTCTGCGGTCACGGTACCGGTATCTCTAAGCCATTTCATTGCCCTGTTACTTGCATCATACTCTACCGGCAATGTGATAAAAGCAAAAAGAGTGGTAGCTGCAAACATAATTACACCAATCGCCAGTACCAAACGGTTTCCTGTGGGGTTCTCAATAGACTGCGTAGCAGCCATAATCATAATTCCCGCAATAAGCACAAACTGCATAAGATTTGAACTTATCTGTACCACAGGTACCAGTTTTGAACGAAGCTGCAACATAGAATATCCTACTTTATGTTGTACAGCATGTCCGCATTCATGTGCTGCAACTGCAGCTGCCGCAGCATTTCTCTGCATATAAACAGCTTCTGAAAGATTTACCGTTTTATTTTCAGGATTGTAGTGGTCTGTTAATTGTCCCGGAACCGAAATTACCTGAACATCATCAATTCCGTTATCTCTCAGCATCTTTTCTGCCACCTCCTTACCGGAAAGCCCATTCCGGAGATGCACTTTTGAATAATATTCGAATTTCGACTTAAGCCTTGATGAAACCCACCAACTCACAAGCATTGAAATCCCAATGATTATATAATACCCTATCATCTTAGTAACTTTATAATATATTTTCACCCGATATGATGTAAAAACTGTGCCAAAGTTTAGCATTTATTTGGTTATATTTGCTTATTAATTTGCCTTTAAAACTATGTCTACAATTTCAGTAATTGAAGTAAAAACACCGGATCAGTTAAAGCAATTCGTGAAATTTCCAATGGATCTGTATAAAAACAATCCTTACTATGTTCCGTCATTTATCAATGATGAGATCAACATTTGGAATCCGAACGAAAATCCCGCTATGCAATATTCTGAAGCGAAGCAGTTTCTGGCTTTTAAAGACAATAAAATTGTTGGCAGAATTGCCGTAATGATCAATCATAAAGAAGAAAAAGAACTGGGCATCAGAAAAGTGCGTTTCGGATGGATAGATTTCATTGACGACCTTGAAGTATCTAAAGCTCTAATAGACACTGCTATAAACTATGCTAAAGAAAAAAATATCGACAAGATAGAAGGCCCTATGGGCTTTACGAATCTAGACAAAGCAGGAATGCTGACATTAGGATTTGACAAGCTTGCTACGATGATCGGAATTTACAATCATGAATATTATCCAAGACATCTTGAAAAATTAGGCTTAACAAAAGAAAAGGAATGGGTAGAATTTGAACTTCAATTTCCGGAAATACTTCCTGATAAAATTCACAAATTCAATGAGTTAATATCCCAAAAATACAAACTTAAAGTTCTGAATTTTAAATCAAAAGAAGAAATTATTGAATATGTAGATCCTATGTTTGACCTTCTTGACGAAACCTATAAACATCTGTCTACCTACACTCCCATTTCCGATGAACAGCGTAAAACGTACAAGGAAAAATATTTTAAGTTGATTAATAAAGATTATATCGTATGTGTTGCGGATGATGCAGACCAGCTCATTGCTTTTGCTATTACAATGCCTTCTTATTCTACAGCTTTGCAAAAATCAGGAGGGAAACTTTTGCCCTTCGGGTGGTGGCATTTTTTGAAAGCAGGAAAGAAAAATGACCGGGCTAATTTTTATTTAATAGGAATTCATCCTGATTATCAGCGAAGAGGTGTTACTTCCATTATTTTTAAAGAAATCTGGAAACTTTTCAGAAAAAAAGGAGTAAAATATCTTGAAACCAATCCCGAGCTCGAAGAAAATAAAAGCATCCAGCTCCTTTGGCAGGATTATAATCCCGTAAATCACAAAAGAAGAAGAACATATTCTCTGGATATTAGTAATCAATAACAAAAAGCAGACTTATTCAGTCATCCATTTATGAAAATCCATCTCATTATTTTCGGTATTTTAATCGCTGGATTTATTGGTTTCAATCTTTTTCTTCAAACAGGAAATGATAGAACTGACACAGCCGTAAATATTATTTATGCAAGCATCTTATTTGGCTATATTTCTTTTATGGCCTTTTCCCTCCTCAAAAAAATGAGGAAATAACTGTTATTTTTATTGATTCTAAATTGTACGTTTTATCCATTTTCATGAGACTTTTAATCGTATAAATTTCATGCTTTCTTGTTTATTCCCTAAATTTGCAAATTGAGATAATAATGCAAAAATGAATTTACCTGAAAGTTATATTCCAATCCTTATACAAGCAGGTGTTGCGGTAGGTTTCGTAGCCATTTCTTTGCTTGGAGCACATTTTTTAGGTCCGAAACAGAAAAAAGGAAATTCTGTGAAAAACCAAAGCTGGGAATGTGGAGTCCCGGTAGAAGGAAATGCAAGAACACCGTTTTCAATTAAATACTTTTTGACAGCGGTACTGTTTGTATTATTCGATATTGAAATCGTATTTTTTTATCCGTATGCAGTCAACTTCAGAGAATTCGGAATGGAAGGATTCTTAGCAGTACTTATGTTTGTGGCGATTTTCTTTATGGCATTCTTTTATGTCTGGAAACGCGGTGCATTAGATTGGGATAAATAAAAAAGGAATAGAAATTTTAAATGACAGTTTTAGACAATTCAGTTTACTTTAAAACTAACATTAACAGTAATTTTGAATCTAAAATTAAATCTTAAATCTAAAAAAATGTCAGATAACAAACCAATAATAAGAACAGATGCACCTGCTCCGGAAGGATTTGAAGGAGAAGGGTTTTTCGCAACGAAACTGAGCAGTGTAATCGGGATGGCCAGAAAGTTTTCTCTATGGCCGCTGCCTTTTGCAACCTCTTGTTGTGGCATCGAGTTTATGGCTACCCTCAACCCAACATATGATGCCTCAAGATTTGGTATGGAAAGAAACTCTTTCTCACCAAGACAGGCAGATTTGTTGATGGTTTGCGGAACGATATCAAAAAAACTAGGCCCAGTGCTTAAAGAAGTGTATACCCAAATGGCAGAACCGAAATGGGTAGTATCCGTTGGTGCCTGTGCGTGCAGCGGAGGTATTTTCGATACCTATTCCGTATTGCAGGGGATCGACAAAATCATTCCTGTGGACGTATATGTTCCGGGATGTCCTCCAAGACCGGAACAGATCATTGAAGGGGTAATGCAGGTTCAGGCTCTTGCAGAAAGTGAAAGCATCAGAAGAAGAGATATGCCCGAATATCAAAAACTATTAGATTCTTACAACATAAGCAACTAACGGAAATGACAAACGAATTTGTATTAGAAGCAATCACAAGAGAATTTCCGGAATCTGTAATTTCAAGTTCAGAACCTTATGGGATGCTGACAATTGAGGTAATCAATTTCCTTACCGATGTTTGTGGAATCCATTACCCGGAATTTCCTGAAAAAGAAATAGGAGTAGTATATCACCTTCACAACATGATGACCAACTTCAGACTGCGTCTCAAAATCTTTATGTCCAGAGAAAATATAGAAGTAGATTCCTTAGTAGACCTTTACGCAGGAGCCAACTGGATGGAAAGAGAAACCTATGATTTCTTCGGAATTAAATTTAAAGGTCATCCGGATCTTAGACCTATTCTGAACATGGAAGATCTCGGATACCATCCTATGCTTAAAGAATATCGTCTGGAAGATGGCACAAGAACCGATAAGGACGATGCAATGTTCGGAAGATAAAAAGCGAATGGCCAATGGCAGTAGCCAACAGCCAGAAGCAAATAGCTAAAAGCAATCATTATGAAAGATAACTCATTATCCAATATACTCAACCAATACGAAAGTAAGGAACAAATTGATGGGCAACTGTACACCCTCAATTTGGGACCGACGCACCCTGCTACACACGGGATTTTCCAGAACATCTTAACAATGGACGGGGAAAGAATCCTTCACGCAGAACAAACCGTTGGATACATCCACAGAGCATTTGAGAAAATCTCCGAAAGAAGAAACTATGCTCAGATCACAACTCTTACCGACCGTATGAATTACTGCTCTGCACCTATTAATAATTTAGGCTGGCACATGACCGTAGAGAAACTGATCGGTGTTGAAGTTCCGAAACGTGTAGATTATATGCGTGTTATTTTAATGGAATTGGCAAGAATCGGGGATCACCTGATCTGTAATGGTGTAACGGGAATGGATTCGGGAGCAATTACAGGCCTTACCTATATGTTCATCGAAAGAGAGCGTATCTATGATATGTATGAGCAAATCTGCGGCGCAAGGATGACTACCAATATGGGAAGAATCGGAGGTTTTGAAAGAGATTTCACCCCTAAATTCCATGAGTTAATTAAGGATTTCCTTAAAACTTTTCCACCAAGATTCAAAGAATTCTGTACACTTTTAGAAAGAAACAGAATTTTCATGGACAGAACCATCGGAGCAGGAGCAATTTCTGCAGAGAGAGCTTTAAGCTATGGTTTCACAGGTCCAAATTTAAGGGCTACAGGCGTAGACTATGATGTAAGAGTTGCACAGCCTTATTCATCTTATCAGGATTTCGACTTCATTATTCCTGTGGGAACGTCAGGAGATACTTACGACCGTTTTATGGTTCGTCAACAAGAGATCTGGGAATCCATTAAAATCATCAAACAAGCATACGAAAATCTTCCTGAAGGTCCGTTCCATGCGGACGTTCCGGATTTCTATCTTCCTGAAAAGGCAGATGTTTATCAGAAAATGGAAGCATTAATCTACCATTTCAAAATTGTAATGGGAGAAACGGATGTCCCTAAAGGTGAAGTTTACCACGCTGTAGAAGGAGGAAACGGAGAATTAGGTTTCTATCTGGTAAGTGATGGTGGAAGAAGCCCTTACAGACTGCATTTCAGAAGACCATGTTTTATTTATTATCAGGCTTATCCTGAAATGATTACAGGTTCTGTAATTTCTGATGCGATTGTAACCATGTGTAGTATGAATATTATTGCGGGAGAATTAGATGCATAAATCAGAATTTAGAAAAATAGATGAAAGATAAAAGACTTTCATCGCCCAATATAAAATTGAATTTAGAACACGAATCTCAGAGTCTTTCTCTTTTTTCTATGTTCTTTAATCTTAGATAAAATATGAGCGAAACAATAGCTTTTAAACCGGAAAGTTTAGCACAGGTACACAAAATGATCGCAAGATATCCAGAAGGTAGACAAAAATCTGCGCTTATTCCTGTACTGCATTTGGCACAGAAAGAATTCGGTGGGTGGTTAGACGTTCCAGTAATGGATTATGTTGCAGAATTATTGAGTATTAAACCAATCGAAGTATATGAAGTTGCAACTTTCTATA
>Ga0302349_1002040_pt1 | contig 13728 bp, 12 predicted proteins | sample PhyAR1_FD_202176 | JGI IMG/M metagenome (GOLD analysis project Ga0302349, IMG submission 202176) | Leaf surface microbial communities from alfalfa plants in UC Gill Tract Community Farm, Albany, California, United States - DLSL A.R1... | ecosystem: Host-associated > Plants > Phyllosphere >...
TCATCGGTCCCGAAGGTGGTCAGAAGGAGGACCGCCACCTGCGGATATGCGGCGCGGATCTCGAGCGCGCCTGCGATGCCGCCCATGCCGGGCATGGCCAGATCCATCAGCACGACGTCGGGAACTTGTTCGGCGAGGGCCGCGAGGGCGTCCTCGGCGGTGCCGGCGTGCGCATCGACCTCCATCTCCGGGGCCGCACGCAGGTAGCCGGCAAGGGCGTCGCGCACGATCGGGTCGTCGTCGCAGATCAGGACCTGGATGCCCATCGGCCCCCCTGGGTTCTCGGCTGGATCGGGTGGGGCGCGGTCATGCGCGCCATGAAGGAGCCGCCGTCGGTGCGGGTCTCGACCGTGCCGCCGACGCCCGCGAGCCTCTCGCGCGCCCCGATCAGCCCGCTTCCGCCCGAGGGGACGTTCGGCACCGTGGTGGCGCGCCGGTTCACGACCACCACGTCGACGCCGGCGGTCGAGGTCTCGAGCATGAGGGCGACCGGGTGCTGCGGGTCGCCGTGCCGGACCACATTCGCCGCCAGCTCGCCCAGGCACAGGGACAGGACCGGGACCAGCGGGCCGGGGACGTCGCGCTCGCCCTCGACGTCGGTGTTGACGGTGAAGCCGGCCTGGGTCAGGCGCTCCTGGGCGGGCTCCAGGAGCGTGGCGCCGGGCATGTCGCCGGCGACCTCGCCCGCGTCCTCGCCCTCCTCGCTGCGACGCAGGGCCTCCATGGCGGCGCGCAGGTCCTCGGTGGCGGCGCGGGCCGCGGCGCTGATGCGGCCCAGGTCGAGATCGGTGGCGGGGTCCGGCTGGTCGCGCAGGCGGGCCTGCTCGGCGATCATGACGACCTCGGTGGTCGCCCGGATCGCGGTGTCGTGCAGCTCGCGCGAGAGGGCGCGGCGCTGCGCCGCGAGATCCTGCACGCGGGCGCGGCGGGACTCCCACAGTCGCAGGCCGAGGGTCCGGATGACCACCCCGATGGTCGCGGCGGCCAGCAGGAGGATCACCCAGATGCTCGCGCCGACGGCGACGTCCGCCGCGGTCTGGGCCAGGGACACGGTCGCCGCGATGAGGATCGCGGCGTACCAGAGGCCGATGAGGATGCTGGTCAGCGGGCGGCAGCGGGCCACGCAGGAGGTGAAGGCCACGATCGAGGCGAAGACTCCCAGCCCGATGTACACCGTCGGCACGGACACCGCCAGGGTGAGCACGCCGCCCAGGGCGAGGGCCGCCGGGAGGGGGTGCAGGAGCGCGAGGCCGCCGGCCGTGCTCATGAGCACCCACAGGACCATCGAGCCCGGATCGGGGTGGCGCCAGGCGCCCGGAGCGGTGAGGAGGAGCAGCAGGAGGGCGACCGATATGGCGGGAAGGGCGCGCCGCGCCTCCCGGACTCCTGTGTCCAGGCGATCGAGCAGCGACGACTTCCGGAAGGGCACGGGCCAAGAGTACCGGTACGGACGTACGCTGTGGCTCCGGGCACACCCACCACTCACCTCTCAGGAGACTGCCATGACTCGGACCGCAGTACGCACCACCACCTCGTCCTTCCGGCGGGTCGTCGGCCGCGGCTTCGCGACGGCCGCGGTCCTCGGCCTCGCGATGCTCCCGGTCGGCGCCGTCGCCGACACCGGGCTCGGAGGCTCGGGGGACGTCGAGACCCAGCGGATCGAGGGATGGTGCCAGATCGCTCCGCGCCTCCCCTTCATCTGCGTGGACAACCGCCGGTGATCCACCGGTGACCGCGCCTGCGCCGCCGGGGAGGGATGTCGGCGGCGCAGCGCACCCCTGATTTGACTGGATCCTTTTCTGGAACTTCTCCAGAACACGCGATAGGGTGAGTCCTGTGAGCCACCACGACCATCCGTCGCTCGACCCCGTCGCCGCCCTGCGCGACGCGGGTCTGCGCGTGACCGCCCCGCGGGTCGCGACGCTCGCGGTGGTCGCCGAGCACCAGCACGCGGACGCGGACATCATCGCCTCCGCCGTGCGCGAGCGCCTCGGCTCCGTGTCCCACCAGGCTGTCTACGACGTGCTGCGCGCTCTGACCGAGGTCGAGCTGCTGCGCCGCGTGGACGCCGACGGCCGTCGCGCCGTCTACGAGCTGCATCGCCACGACAACCACCACCACCTCATCTGCCGCGTCTGCGGCCGGCTCGAGGACGTCCCCTGCGCGGTGGGCGAGGCGCCCTGCCTCCACCCGCACACGCAGCACGGCTTCGAGCTCGAGGTGGCGGAGGTGCTGTACCGGGGCGTGTGCCCCGAGTGCCGCGCGGCGCAGGCCCATGTCCCTGCCGGGACGTGACCCCCATCCGTACGCCCCGACCCGGGCCGTCCCCTCGGCCCGCACCCTGCCGCTCGGCGGTCCCATCGACCGGCCGGCCGGCGGCCCCCAGGTTCTCCACCCCCCCCGTTCGCATCCAGGAGGAAGCATGACCACGTTCGACCCCTCGATCCCGTCCACCACGGAGAGCGGCGCTCCGCGCGAGTCCGATGCGCATTCGCTGAGCGTCGGGGCCGACGGCCCCCTGATGCTGCACGACGTCGCCCTCGTCGAGAAGCTCGCCCGCTTCGACCGCGAGCGCATCCCGGAGCGCAGCCCCCACGCCAAGGGCTCCGGCGCCTTCGGCGAGCTCGAGGTCACCGAGGACGTCTCGCAGTACACCAAGGCGAAGCTGTTCCAGAAGGGTGCGAAGACCCCGCTGCTGCTGCGCTTCTCCACCGTCGCCGGCGAGCTGGGCTCGCCCGACACCTGGCGCGACGTGCGCGGCTTCGCCCTGAAGTTCTACACCGAGGACGGGAACTTCGACATCGTCGGCAACAACACGCCGATCTTCTTCCTGCGCGACCCGATGAAGTTCCCCGACTTCATCCACTCCCAGAAGCGCACCCCGGACTCGGGCCTGCGCGACGCGAACATGCAGTGGGACTTCTGGACCCTCTCGCCGGAATCGGCCCACCAGGTCTCCTACCTCATGGGCGACCGCGGCCTGCCCAAGACCTGGCGCCACATGAACGGCTACTCCTCGCACACCTACATGTGGGTGAACGAGGACGGCGAGAAGTTCTTCGTGAAGTACCACTTCCTCACCGAGCAGGGCATGGAGTTCCTCAGCAACGAGGAGGCCACCGAGCTGGCGGGCACCGACGCCGAGTTCCATCGTCGCGATCTGTTCGAGGCGATCCGGGGCGGCGACTTCCCGGCCTGGCGCGTCGAGGTCCAGGTCATGCCCTACGAGGAGGCGAAGGCGTACCGCTTCAACCCCTTCGATCTCACGAAGACCTGGTCCAAGAAGGACTACCCGCGCATCCCCGTGGGCCGTTTCGTGCTGAACCAGAACCCGGTGAACCACTTCGCGCAGATCGAGCAGGCCGCGTTCAGCCCGTCCAACACCGTGCCCGGCACCGGGGTCTCCCCGGACAAGATGCTGCTGGCCCGCGTGTTCTCCTACCCGGACGCGCAGCGCAACCGTCTGGGCACGAACTTCAACCAGCTGCCCGTGAACCGTCCGGTCGTGGCGACGAACTCCTACGGCAAGGAGGGGTCGATGGAGTTCTTCCACAGCGGCGACGCGCCGGTGTACGCCCCGAACTCCTTCGGTCGCGCGTACCAGGACACCCAGGGGCCGGTCGACAACGGCTGGGAGGCCGATGGCGCGCTGGTCCGCGCGGCCTACACCCTCCATGCCGAGGACGACGACTTCGGCCAGGCGCACACCCTGGTGCGCGAGGTGATGGGTGAGGACGAGCGCGCCCGCCTCGTGCAGACGGTCGTCGGCAGCCTCGGCGGCGTCGTCGAGCCGGTGCTCTCCCGCGTCTTCCAGTACTGGAAGAACATCGATCAGGAGACCGGCGAGAACATCGAGAAGGCGTACCGCGCGCAGGCCTGACGCCCCGCGCACGACGCAGCGCCCCGGTCACGATCGTGACCGGGGCGCTGCGTCGTGAGGGGTCGCGCGGGATCAGTCGCGCGGGATCAGACGACGAGGACGTCGCTGGGGGAGGAGGTCAGCAGCTTCTGCACCGTGACTCCCAGCAGGTGGCTGGCCATGTCCCGCTCGCGGCGGATGCCCAGCACCAGCAGCTCCGCCTTCTCCTCCTCGACGACCTGGAGGAGGACGTCGGAGATGTCGTCGTCGGTGTGCTCCTGACGCACGGCGATGCGCACCGAGGCGCGGCGCACCATGTCCTGGGCGCGTTCGAGCTGGCCCTGGTCCGCGTGGCGGGGGTCGCCCTGCATGCCGTCGCGCACGACGTTGACGATGATGAGCGGTCCGCCGCGGCGCTCCGCCTCCCGCTGGGCGGCCTGGAGGGCCGCGAAGCCCACGGGGGTGGGGATGAATCCGACCACGACGGCCATGGCGACCTCCTCCTGATGCGCTGCTGTGCCCCGATCCTACGGTCTGCGCGGGGATGCTCGTCCACCCGGGCGCGGGGCGGGAGGACGGAGCCCGTGCCCTAGATGTCGCGGGAGGCGTGCTTGTTCAGCTCGTCGGCCCGTTCCTGGCCGCTGAGCTCGGCGATCTCGTCCATGATCCGGTCGTTGAGCATGCGTCGGCGCACGCCGCCGGGCAGCGAGGGATCGATGTCCGCCGGGCGGATGGGCGTCCCGAAGCGCAGCGTGAGGGTGCGGCGGGCGGGGAGCAGCCGGCCCTTCTGCACGACCGTGTCGGTGCCCTTGAGCCCCACGGGGATCACGGGGCAGTCCGCTTCCATGGCCAGCCATGCGGCTCCCTGGCGCCCCTTGTACAGACGGCCGTCCCGCGACCTCGTGCCCTCGGGGTAGATGGCGAAGCCGTCGCCCCCGCGCAGGATCTCCAGCGCGGCCTTGAGCGCGCCCTGCTTGGAGACGAGGGTGTCACGATCCACCGGGACCGTGCCGATCGCCTGGAAGAAGCTCTTCTGGATCCAGCCGATGGGCCCCGTGCGATGCCAGTACTCGTCCTTGGCGATGAAGCGCATGCCCCGCGGGCACACCACCGGGATGATGTAGCTGTCCAGCAGCGCCAGGTGGTTCGAGGCGATGAGGAAGGGGCCGTCCTCCGGGACGTTCTCCAGACCGGTGACCCGAGGTCGCAGGTAGAGCTTGGTCGCCGGGGCGACGAAGCCCCGCACCAGGTGGTAGAAGGTCGTGGCCAAGGAGAACCTCCGAGGACGGGCGCTGGGCGTCGCGGGTCGGGTGGGCGGACGGTCGAGGATACCGCGGCGGGAAGGGCCGCGCCGGGTCGTGCCAGGGCCGTATGGTAGAACAGCGCGGCAGCCCGGATCTGCCGGCCGCACCCCGTTCTGCCGAAGGAGTGGACACATGCCCAAGGTCCTCCGCGTCGCCGTGATCGGTGCCGGGACGATGGCTCAGGCGGTGCACCTGCCCGTGCTGCGCCGCCGCTGGGACAGGTTCTCGGTCGAGGCGCTCGTGGACCATTCCCCGCGGCGCCGCCGCGAGGCGTCCGAGGCCTGGGGCATCCCGGAGGAGGCGCGCTACGAGAGCGTGGGCGATCTGATCGCCGCCGTGCGTGCCAAGACCGTCGGGATCGACATCGTCGTCCTGGCCACGGACGGTCTGCACGTCGAGGACGTCCTCACGATCGTGCGCCGCGGCATCCCCGTCCTCGTCGAGCCGCCGGTGGCGTTCTCCGAGGCGGAGCTGCGCACGCTGGCCGACTTCGAACGGATGACCGGCCGCCGCCTGGTGGTGCTGGCCTACCCGCAGCAGCACGACGATGCGGTCGCCGCGATGGCCGGGCACATCGCCCGCAAGGACCTGCGGATGATCGACTACGAAGTGCTGATGCCGGCGAGCCAGCCGCTCTACTCCCATGCGCACGTGACGACCTCCGCCTACGATCTGCCCAGCGAGGTGCGCGCCCAGCGGCGTACCGCGCTGCAGGAGGCGGTCGTGGCCGGCACCGGCGAGGGCGCCACCCAGCGCGACCGCGATCTGTACGTCAAGGGGCTGCTCACGGGCGTGGCCCATCAGATGGCCGTCCTCCAGAAGGCCTACGGGCCGATGACCGAGATCCTCGCGGTGCGTCACTGGCCCCGCGGCGTGATCCCCGGTTCGATCGAGATCCTCGGCGAGCTGGAGTCCGGCGCCCCCGTCCGCCTGGTCTGGCATTACCTGCCGTTCGCGCCGGAGTACTCCGAGCGGGTGCGGCTGCTCTCGGCGCGCCGTCGCGTCGAGGTCGATCTCGCCCCGCCCTCGTTCGCGGACCGCCGCTCCACCGTGACCCTGCGGGAGAAGAACTCCGGGAGCGTCACGGCGACGACCGTCGTCTCCGACCTCGGCTCGGCCGAGGCGATGTGGGAGGACTTCTACGCCTTCGTCACCAAGGGCGAGGATCCCGGGTCCGGCATCCCCGAGGCCCTCGCGGAGCTCGCGCTGATGCATGAGATCCTCGATCGGATCGTCACGGCCGACGGCCGCTCCCTCGAGCCCGAGGAGCCTGAGGAGCCTCAAGAGCTCGAGGAGCCTGAGGAGCTCGAGGAGTCCGAGGAGAACGCGGCGGAGCAGGATTCCGTGTCCTCGGAGCCCGCGGCCACCGAGTCCGAGCCGGAGTCCGAGCCGCCGTCCGGGGAGGACGGTCCGAGCGGTGCAGAGGTCGCCGAGCCGTCCGGCGCCGACGGGCCCTGGACCGATGCCGATGCCGATTCCGGGTCGGGCACAGCACCCGCCGCTGCTGCAGCGCCCGCCGCCGGCGCAGCGGGCGAGCAGGAGCCCGACGCCGACACGGTCGAGACCCCCGTCGCCGAGCCGCCGGTGCGCGATCAGGTCACCGAGGTCCTCCCGGACCTGCGGGAGTCGAGCACGCCGACCGCGTCGCTGCCCGCGGCCGCGCCCCCGGCCGGCCGGTGGATCGCCGCCCCCGAGCCGGGACCTGCCGATGCGGTGTCCTCCGGGTCCGATCCCGGGGATCCCGCGCGGGCCGTCGACGACGTGGATGCCTGGAACGGCGGGCGCCTGGACGGGGGTCCTGTCGCCGATCCCGGGGACCGGACCGCGCCGTCCGCAGAGCGGTCCGAGCCCGTGCTGGACGCCGAGATGCAGGAGCGCGCCGAGCTGGATCGGCACGCCGAGCTGGCTCAGTCGAGCGAGGAGGATCAGGCCGCCGGGCAGGCTCAGCCCAGCGAGGAGGATCAGGCCGCCGAGCAGGCGCCCGTCCCCGCGCAGGAGCGTGACGCCGGGCGGGCCTGACCCCGCTGCTGCCGCGGCGTTCTCGCTCTGACCGACCCGGACCCCGCGCCCTCACCACCGACCCGGACCCCGCGCCCCCACCAGGGCGCGGGGTCCTTCGCGTGAGGGCTGCGGGCGCCGGGCACAGGCCCGGCTCTCGCGGAGGGTCCCGATCCCCGGCGCCGATGCTCCCGTGCCCCGCCTCCGACCCCGCCGCGGCGACACGCCGACGACACGCGGTCGATCCGAGTTTTTCTGTGCCGTGGCCGACCCCTCCGGGGCGCCTCCCGTGCCCGCCCGTCCACCATTGGGCCGGACCACGCGGACGCTGTGCACACCCCTGTCCACCGTGTTCGCGCGGCCGGGGCGCGACTGTCCCCAACCGGGCCGAGTTCTCCACATCCGTCCCCAGACCGACTGTGGATAACATTCGTGTAGTTCAGTACATCTTGTGGTGCCCCCACCCGTCGACCCCTAGGTGTAGTGTTGGAGACGTCGCGGTGATCGCACCGAGATCCTGGGTCCACCACAGGCCGCACGACCGCCGGAGCACCGGTGGCACGGCCTCGGACCAGGGGGGACGCAGCGATCGCCGGCCACGACAGAGCCCCCAGAACACCCCGCATCACCGTTCGTCCCGCTCCCTGCGAGCAGTACTTCCGAGAGAGGTCCCCGATGGATATCACCGTGTACTCGAAGCCCCTGTGCGTCCAGTGCGATGCCACCAAGCGCGCCCTGAACAAGGCCGGGATCGCGTACGACGTCGTGGACATCACCGAGGACGCCGAGGCCCTGGCCCGCGTGAAGTCGCTGGGCTACGTCCAGGCGCCCGTCGTCATCACCGGCGCCGACCACTGGTCCGGGTTCCGCCCGGACAAGATCAAGGCGCTGGCGACCTCCGCCGCGGCCTCCGCGGGCCGCAGCGCCGCCGCGATCTGATCACCGTGCCGGGCCGTCCGGGCGACCGTCCGGCCCGGTGCACCGCACCACGCAGGACCCGCACGACGGCCCGGCACGTCGCCGCCGTACGGACGCAGCACGCAGGAAGGGTGGCCATGGGCACGCTGGTCTACTTCTCCTCCGTGTCCGAGAACACCAAGCGCTTCGTCGAGAAGCTCGGTGTCCCGGCGCATCGGATCCCGCTCCGTCCCACGGAGGAGCCCCTCGTCATGGACGAGGAGTTCATCCTCATGACCCCCACCTACGGCGGGGGAGACGGGCACGGCGCGGTCCCCAAGCAGGTCATCAAGTTCCTCAACGACGAACGCAACCGTCGCCTGATCCGGGGCGTGATCAGCGGCGGGAACACGAACTTCGGCGAGTCCTACTGCATCGCCGGGGACATCGTCGCCGCGAAGTGCCACGTCCCACACATGTACAGATTCGAGCTGCTGGGCACGCGACGCGACGTCCAGCAGGTCACCCGAGGATTGGAAGAGTTTTGGCGACACTGACGGAGATGCCTTCCGTGGAGCACCACAAGGCCCAGGACTACCACGCGCTCAACGCGATGCTGAACCTGTACGGGACGGACGGGAAGATCCAGTTCGAGAAGGATCGCCTCGCCGCGCGGGAGTACTTCCTGCAGCACGTGAACCCCAACACCGTCTTCTTCCACTCCCTGCGGGAGAAGCTCGACTACCTCGTCGAGAACGAGTACTACGAGGCCGAGGTCCTGGAGCAGTACGACTTCGAGTTCGTGAAGTCGCTGTCGGAGCAGGCCTTCGCCAAGAAGTTCCGCTTCCCGACGTTCCTGGGCGCCTTCAAGTACTACACCTCGTACACGCTCAAGACGTTCGACGGCAAGCGCTACCTCGAGCGCTTCGAGGACCGCGTCGTGATGGTCGCCCTGACCCTGGCCCGTGGGGACGAGACCCTCGCCCGCAACCTCGTGGACGAGATCCTCGACGGCCGCTTCCAGCCGGCCACGCCCACCTTCCTCAACGCCGGCAAGGCGCAGCGCGGCGAGCTCGTCTCGTGCTTCCTGCTGCGCATCGAGGACGACATGGAGTCGATCGGCCGCGGCATCAACTCGGCCCTCCAGCTGTCCAAGCGCGGCGGCGGCGTGGCGCTGCTGCTGAGCAACCTGCGCGAGTACGGCGCGCCGATCAAGCAGATCGAGAACCAGTCCAGCGGCGTCATCCCCGTGATGAAGCTTCTCGAGGACTCCTTCTCCTACGCCAACCAGCTGGGCGCGCGCCAGGGCGCCGGCGCGGTGTACCTCAACGCGCACCACCCCGACATCCTGCGGTTCCTGGACACCAAGCGCGAGAACGCGGACGAGAAGATCCGCATCAAGACCCTCTCGCTGGGCGTCGTGATCCCGGACATCACCTTCGAGCTCGCCAAGAACAACGAGCCGATGTACCTGTTCTCCCCGTACGACGTCGAGCGCGAGTACGGCAAGCCCTTCGCGGACGTGAACGTCTCCGAGGTCTACCGGGAGATGGTCGACAACCCGCGCATCGCCAAGAAGAAGATCAAGGCGCGCGAGTTCTTCCAGACCCTCGCCGAGATCCAGTTCGAGTCCGGCTACCCGTACATCATGTTCGAGGACACGGTGAACCGGGCCAACAACATCCCCGGCAAGGTCACCCACTCGAACCTGTGCTCCGAGATCCTGCAGGTCGCGACCCCGTCGACCATGAACACGGACCTCAGCTACGACACGCTGGGCCGGGACATCTCCTGCAACCTGGGCTCGCTGAACATCGCCCTGGCCATGGACTCCCCGGACTTCGCGCAGACCATCGAGACCTCGATCCGCGCGCTGACGGCCGTCTCGGACACCTCGGACATCTCCTCGGTGCCCACCATCGCCGAGGGCAACCGCAAGTCCCACGCCATCGGCCTGGGGCAGATGAACCTGCACGGCTACCTCGCCCGCGAGCGGGTCCACTACGGCTCCGACGAGGGCCTGGACTTCACGAACATCTACTTCTACGCGGTGACGTACCACGCCATCAAGGCGTCGATGCACATCGCGAAGGAGCGCGGCGAGTCCTTCTACGACTTCGAGAACTCCAAGTACGGCACCGGCGAGTACTTCGACAAGTACACCGACCGTGCGTGGGAGCCGCGCACCGAGAAGGTCCGCGAGCTGTTCGCGAAGTCCTCCGTGCACGTCCCCACCCAGCAGGACTGGGCGCAGCTGCGCGAGGACGTGCGGACGTACGGCATGTACAACGCGTACCTCCAGGCCGTGCCGCCGACGGGCTCGATCAGCTACATCAACAACTCCACCTCCTCGATCCACCCGATCGTCTCCAAGATCGAGATCCGCAAGGAGGGGAAGATCGGCCGCGTCTACTACCCGGCGCCGTTCATGGACAACGACAACCTGGAGTACTACCAGGACGCGTACGAGATCGGCTACGAGAAGATCATCGACACCTACGCCGAGGCCACCCAGCACGTGGACCAGGGCCTGTCGCTGACCCTCTTCTTCCCGGACACCGCGACCACCCGCGACGTCAACAAGGCGCAGATCTACGCCTGGCGCAAGGGCATCAAGACCCTCTACTACATCCGCCTGCGGCAGATGGCGATCGAGGGCACCGAGGTCGAGGGCTGCGTGAGCTGCATGCTCTGACCGGTCCGCCGGAACGACGCACGGCCCGTCCCGAGGAATCTCCTCGGGACGGGCCGTGCGTCGTTCCGGACGTTGCCGGTGCGCGTGCGGACCGGTGCCCTACGGACCGACCGGCGCGCTGCGGACCGCTGCTGGTGCAGCCCGGAGCGCGCATCGGCGGGTGGCCACCGCGCTGAAGGGGCGGGACGCTACCGCGCGGCCCGGTCGTCCCGTCCGTAGGTCAGGCGGCGCAGCACCCGCTCGGCCGGTCCGCGGGCACCGCGGGAGGCGAGCAGCGCCGCCATCGGGATCGACGCCGCCCAGGTGAGCGCGGCGATGAGCAGCGCGAGAGAGGTGCCGGCCCAGCCGCCGACCCCGAAGCCCCAGTTCGACAGCACGATCGCGAAGACCAGGGACTGCCACAGGTAGAAGGTCAGGGAGCGCTCGCCCACGGCGGCGATCGCCCGCACCAGCGGCGGGCGGGACTCCTGCAGGCGGGCGGCGACCAGCGCGAACACCGCGGCATAGCCGATCCCGGCGGCGATCCCGGCGGTCGAGGAGAGCGCCGAGAACATCCAGCTCGCCTGCTGCGGGATCTCGAGGATCCCCAGCGTGGACAGCGCCGAGGGGAGGCCGCCCGCCCAGCCGATCGGGATGCCGATCACCGCGATGCGGCGCAGGGCCACGCGGTGGCTGCCCGGGTCGTCCAGCAGGCGGTGGCGCGCCGCGACCCAGCCCAGCAGGATCGCGATCGGGATCGCCAGGCCGGCGACCTGGGCCACGGTGATGACAGCCCACATCCCCAGCCGCGGCAGGATCGAGGCGAGGTAGGTGGGCGCACCGGAGATGAGATCCTGCATGCCCGCCGGTCCGGCGAACTGGGCGGAGGCGCTCTCCTCCGGGAAGAGGATCGTCATGATGCCGCCGACAAGGGCGAGCGCGGCGACGAGCGCCAGCACGGCCCACATCACCCCTGCCCACACCAGCAGCGTGCGGTCCCTGCGTCGGAAGAAGATCCACACCAGCACCAGGCCGGCCAGGCCGTAGGCGCCCAGCACGTCCCCCATGAACAGCAGTGCGGCGTGGACGAGGCCGAACAGGAGCATCGCCCAGTGCCGGCGGCGCAGCATGCGCCGCACCGTCCGCTCGGGCAGGCCCCGGTCGGTGCGGGAACGGAAGAACTGCACCATCCCATAGCCGAAGAGGAAGGCGAACAGCGGGTAGCTGCGCCCGTCCACGAGGACCATCATCAGCGCCTGCAGGACCTTGTCCAGAGCGCTGCCTTCGACCAGGTGGGCGTGGGTGATCCCGGTCTCGCGGCCCCACAGGTGCCAGGACACGTTGGCCAGGGCGATCAGCAGGAGCATCAGGCCGCGGGCGAGGTCCGGGGCGAGGGAACGGTGCGCTGCGCGCCGGCGGTCGTCGCCCGGAGCGACGCCGGGACCTACTTCCGGGCTCGGGACGGAGCCCGCAGCGGGGGCGGAGTCGGGTCCGGAGGCGGAGGTGGGTCCGGAGGCGGGGGTGGGCGAGGTCTGCGGATCCATGTCGGCTCCCGGCGTGACGGAGGGTGTCGAGGGGGTGTCGAGGTGGTCGGGCCCGCTCAGCCTAGGGAACCGCCGTGCACCGGGACGAGCGACGATGGTCTACGGGCTCGCCCCGGTGGTCGGTGGGGTATGGCCGGATGCCGCCCGCGGGGGCCTCAGCGGACCTGGCCCCGAGGCTGCGCGCCGTGCAGGGCGCTGTTGACCGCCCAGAGCGCGCCGTAGAGGACGCCGGCGACGGGCCAGACGATCCAGGTCGAGCCCCAGTCCCCGGAGATGAAGCTCCAGGCGAGGTAGATCGCGGTGCACAGGGGCCAGTAGACCGCGGCCACCGTGCGGATCACCGGGTTGCTGCTGGACTCGGGCATCTCGTCGGACTCGTTCTCGAGGATCTCCGCGGTGGACGGGCCCCAGGCGCCGCGGATCATCACCCACAGGCCGGCCGCGACCATGACCAGGGTCAGGCACACGCCGTACAGCGGCATCGTGTCGTCCTCCCCGGTGGACAGGAGCGCGGTGACCAGGATCGGCACGGCGCACAGGATCCACAGCGAGATCGCGATCCCCAGTGCGAGGGCGGCACCGGAGCGGTGCTCGCGGCGCAGCTCCGCGGCGAGGTCGCGGATCTCCTGCGTCGCGGTGAAGCGGCCCTCCTCGATGTCCTCGAAGTCGCCCAGCCGGGACCCGCGCAGCACGAGCACGAGCACCCCGGCGGTGACCATCACCAGCAGCGCGATGAGCCCGACGAGCACGGCGAGGTGGGAGGGCTCGGTGGTGGAGCTGCTGGCCAGGGCCAGCAGTCCCAGCAGCGGGACCGGGCACAGCACGAACAGGCTGACGCCGAGGGCCTGGAGGTGGCGGGTCGCCCGGACCGCGGCGACGTACGCCTCGGCGCGCGCCCGGGGGAGCAGCGGCGGGCCCTGCGGTGCGACCCCGGAGAGCTCCGGGCCGATGCCGAGCTCCGGCGCGACCTCCTCGAGGCTGCCGAACTCGGCGATCACGCGCCCGACGGCCTGGGACTCCGAGAGCCCCTGGCCCAGCAGGGCCTGCTGCTTGTCCTCCATCATGGCGCGCAGCTCGGCGCGGGCCTCGCGCATGCGGGGGCTGCGCGGGTAGGGATCGAACAGGGTGTCGAGGTAGGAGTCGATGACGTTCATGGCTGGGACTGTCCTGTCCTTCCGGAGGGGATCTCGGGGTCGGGGAGGGCGAAGTGGTCGACGAGGGCGCGGGTGCTGATCCACTCCGCCCGCTTCTGCTCGAGCTGGGCGGTGCCGCTCGCCGTGATGCGGTAGTAGGTGCGGGGCTTCCCGGTGGGGGAGAGGTCCTCGAAGCTGTCCAGGAGCCCTTGGGACTCCAGGCGCTTGACCGCGGTGTAGAGGGTGGTCTGCTTGACGACGTACTCGCCGCCGGAGCGGTCCGTGATGGTCTGGGAGAGCTCGTAGGCGTAGGACGGGC
>Ga0302349_1002047_pt1 | contig 13705 bp, 11 predicted proteins | sample PhyAR1_FD_202176 | JGI IMG/M metagenome (GOLD analysis project Ga0302349, IMG submission 202176) | Leaf surface microbial communities from alfalfa plants in UC Gill Tract Community Farm, Albany, California, United States - DLSL A.R1... | ecosystem: Host-associated > Plants > Phyllosphere >...
CCGGGAGTGGTAAAGAAATTCGGTGGAGCGGTAGTTCAGTCGGTTAGAATACCTGCCTGTCACGCAGGGGGTCGCGGGTTCGAGTCCCGTCCGTTCCGCCACCCTAATTAGGGGCGTAGTTCAATTGGTAGAGCACCGGTCTCCAAAACCGGGTGTTGGGAGTTCGAGTCTCTCCGCCCCTGCCAGAAAATTATCCTTTGCTTCGGCAAAGGATTTTTTTTGTCTGAAATTTGGCTTCCCCTGCTGTTTTCCCCCTCCTGAAGATAAAACATGGCGTCCCTGCACATGTTTTTTTACTCCATCACGCTGATTTTAAGCAGATCTTTGATATGGCTCTGCTTATCGCTGTTCTGTAACCAGATGGCATACAGCGGCCGTGAAAGCGTCAGGCTATCGGTCACTGTATGCAGATCCGCCTGGTTCTCTGCCCAGGCTACCGGTAACCAGGTACATCCTTCCAGAGTGGCCAGTTGCTGACGAGCGATCTCGGCGGAACTGGTGGTAAGCAGTGGAATATCATCGCTGGCAATAAGCCCCACTTCATGCTGCTGAAAATCAGGTCCCCACTCCAGACGTAAATAATTCAGGCTGGCTTTCGCCTTACCTGCGGCTGCACAGTACAGTGCGAGCGTGAAATGTCCCAGCAACTGACTGCTGAATTCATCCATTTTGGGCGCTTCGGTGGTGATAAGCAGATCCAGTTGCCTTTCATGTAACTGTTTCACCAGCGACTGTCGCTGCGCAATGCGCGCTTCGAACTGTAAATTCTTCTGCGATTGATACAGGCGGCCTAGCCAGCCGTTCAGCATACACTCCCATAACGACGCACTGGCGCCGATAGAAAGCTCATTGTGCCGTGAAGTATGCGCCACGTCTTTACGTGCAGCCTGCCACGTGCTCATCAGCGTTTCGGCATAGGGCAACAGCTTTTCTCCGGCAGGCGTCAGCCGGATGTTATTACGATGCCGGGTGAAAAGATTCACGCCGAGCTGGTTCTCTAACTGACGGATCCGAAAACTGACCGCCGATTGCGTCAAGTACAGCGCTTCCGCAGCGCGACCAAAGTGGCGAGTCCTGCTGACTTCCAGGAAAGTTTTTAACAATTCCGTATCCACAGCTTTCTCCACAAATTTATTTGTCGTTATGATTTAAATGTTTTGTTTTACACTCTGTCAAGCGTAACTAATACTCCGCGCCATAAATAGCTCGGCCAAAGAATTAGGAGCGTGCAGGATGGCGGAAAGCTTTACGACGATGAATCGTTTTTTCGACAATAAATACTATCCACGTGGGTTCTCGCGTCATGGTGACTTCACCATCAAAGAGGCTCAGTTGCTGGAGCGCCACGGATACGCCTTCAATGAACTGGATCTCGGCAAGCGTGAGCCGGCAACTGAAGAAGAAGTGCAGTTTGTCGCCGTATGCCGTGGTCAGCGTGAGCCGGTAACGGAAGCAGAACGTGTCTGGAGTAAGTACATGACACGTATTAAGCGCCCTAAGCGTTTCCATACGCTCTCCGGCGGTAAACCGCAGGTGGAAGGTACGGAAGACTACACCGAAACTGAAGATTAAAGAAAAGGGGCGTAAGCCCCTTTTTTATTGCAGCTCTACCCCAGCATCTTTTGTAAATGGATCAGCAACCGGTCAATCGCGCGATAGCTCAACGCCTCCTGCAAGTGCCGTCGGTGGATGGCGTCCTGTTCCTCCAGATCCGCGATGGTACGTGCCACCTTTAACAGCCGTTGCCATGCCCGTACCGACAGTCCAAGCCGCGTAAGTGTCTCTTCGAGCCAGTGCGCATCCTCGGCGGACAACTGACAATATTCCCGCATTTCACTGCTTTCCAGACGGCTGTTGAGCTTTTGTTGCCGTACGTACTGACGTTCACGCGCCCTGACTACTCTGGCCCGCACGTTTTCGCTACGCTCACCCTGACCGCTGGACTGACTCAGCACGCCGGGCGGCGGCAGCGGGATCTCCAGCGACAGATCAAAGCGATCGAGGAACGGGCCGGACAGTTTGCCTAAATAGCGCAGCGTCTGCTCGGGTGTTGAACGGTTATGGTTTCCCTGATAATGACCGGTCGGGCTGGGATTCATCGCAGCTATGAGTTGAAAGCTCGCGGGATAGGTTACTTTGGCCCGCGTCCGCGAAATATGGATCTGACCCGATTCAACCGGCTCCCGCAATGCATCCAGCACCCGACGCTCAAACTCCGGTAACTCATCGAGAAACAGAATGCCATTATGCGCGAGCGAGATCTCACCGGGCGCGGGGATCGCCCCGCCACCCACCATCGCCGTTAATGACGCGCTGTGATGGGGGGAACGGAAAGGTCTGCGCCGCCAGTGTTTTTTAAGGATCGCCGCGTTCACCAGGCTCAGGATGGCCGCGCTTTCCAGCGCTTCATGGTTGTTCAGCGGCGGCAGGATCCCGTTAAGACGACTGGCGAGCATCGTTTTTCCGGTGCCCGGCGGGCCAACCAGCAGTAAATTATGGCCGCCTGCTGCCGTCACCTCCAGAGCTCGTTTACCCTGATCCTGGCCGATAACGTCGCTGAGATCGCTGTCGTTTGGAGTATCGTCCGCATAAGTCTGCTCAGGGTGATGCAGGGTATTTTTCCCCTCCAGAAAAGCACAAACCTCCAGTAAATGGCTGGCGATCAGGCAATCTGGCGAGCCGAGTAAACTGACTTCGTCTGCATTATCAGCGGCGACAATAATCTTTCTTCCGGCTTTGATCGCCTCCATCGCGGCGGAGATTGCGCCGGGAACGGCGCGCAATGCACCTGTAAGCGCCAGTTCTCCTACAAACTCATACTGACTCAACATAGCGGTCGTAAGCTGCTCAGAGGCGGCCAGGAGCGCGATAGCGATAGGTAAATCATATCGCCCGCCTTCTTTTGGCAGGTCGGCGGGGGCAAGATTGATAGTGATTTTCCGCGCCGGATACTGATAACCGCTGTTTATGATTGCGCTGCGCACCCGATCGCGTGCCTCTTTCACCGTAGTTTCCGGCAAGCCCACCATCGTCAGGCCGGGAAGCCCATTACTGAGATGGACTTCGACGGTAATCAGCGGTGCCGTAACCCCTAATGCTGCACGTGTGTAGATAACCGACAATGACATGGTCCCTCCTTGAACCGCCATTATGTTCGCGGGAAATGTTGTCGGCACATATCAGAATGTGATCCTGCGTGGTGTGTTCAGCGCTTTTTCAGTCGTTACATTTTTTGCGCTTTCGGGATGGAACGGGCCTCGTATAAATGGTTGGGGAGCCAGAAGAGGAAATGATGACGCGACAAACTGAATTATTCTCAGATGAGAATTTCATCATATAAAACAAACGGTTTTATCAAAACGCGCGACGGGTAAAAAAATTAGCCTATAAATAAATCTTGTCTTTTGCGCGCCGTCTGTGATAACTCTTTAGGTATTCCTTCGAACAAGAAGCCAGAAAGTATATAAAATGACAGCCCTTCTACGAGTGATTAGCCTGGTCGTGATTAGCGTGGTGGTGATTATTATCCCACCGTGCGGGGCTGCACTTGGACGAGGAAAGGCTTAAAAATCAAGCCTTAACGAACTAAGACCCCCGCACCGAAAGGTCCGGGGGTTTTTTTATGACTTTAAAATATCAGCGAGGAGCAAAGAATGAGTAGTAGCATAAAATTCTGTTTCTCAAGATTTACGGCGGGGAACTGACTATGAATGGGGCGCAGTGGGTGGTACATGCTTTGCGGGCACAGGGTGTCGAGACGGTTTTCGGTTATCCGGGTGGCGCAATTATGCCGGTTTACGATGCGTTGTATGACGGCGGCGTGGAACATCTTCTGTGCCGGCACGAGCAGGGGGCTGCAATGGCCGCCATCGGCTATGCCCGTTCTACTGGTAAAACAGGCGTTTGCATCGCGACCTCCGGGCCGGGTGCCACTAACCTCATCACCGGTCTTGCTGATGCCCTGTTAGATTCTGTACCCGTTGTCGCCATCACCGGTCAGGTGGCAGCCCCGTTTATCGGCACCGACGCGTTTCAGGAAGTGGATGTATTGGGTTTATCGCTGGCCTGTACCAAGCACAGTTTCCTGGTGCAGTCGCTGGAAGAGTTGCCGCGCGTGATGGCTGAAGCCTTCGAGGTCGCAAGTTCAGGCCGTCCGGGGCCGGTGTTGGTTGATATCCCAAAAGACATCCAGTTAGCTTGTGGCGATCTGGAGCCGCATTTTTCCACCGTAGACGTCAGCGAAACCTTCCCCCATGCGGAAATGGAGCAGGCCCGGCAGATGCTGGCGCAGGCGAAAAAACCGATGCTTTACGTGGGTGGCGGTGTGGGCCTGGCACAGGCTGTTCCCGCGTTACGTGCCTTTGCCGAAGTGACGCAGGTACCGGTTGCCTGCACCCTGAAAGGCCTGGGCGCGGTGGAGGCAGACTACCCGTATTATCTCGGCATGTTGGGGATGCACGGCACCAAAGCGGCGAACCTCGCCGTGCAGGAATGCGATCTGCTGATTGCTGTCGGTGCGCGCTTTGACGACCGTGTTACCGGCAAACTGAACACCTTCGCACCGCATGCGAGCGTGATCCACATGGATATCGACCCGGCGGAAATGAACAAGCTGCGTCAGGCGCACGTCGCGTTACAGGGTGATTTAAACGCCCTGTTACCCGCCTTACAGCAGCCGCTGGCGATTGAAGAGTGGTGCCAGTACACCGCAGCTATGCGTCAGGAACACGCCTGGCGCTACGATCATCCCGGCGAGGCGATCTATGCCCCGCTGTTGTTAAAACAACTTTCCGATCGTAAACCGAAAGAGTGCGTGGTCACGACAGACGTAGGCCAGCATCAGATGTGGTCGGCGCAGCACATGACCTACAGCCGCCCGGAAAATTTCATCACCTCCAGCGGCTTGGGCACCATGGGCTTCGGCCTGCCAGCCGCCGTGGGCGCGCAGGTGGCACGACCGGACGACACGGTAATCTGTATCTCCGGTGACGGCTCTTTCATGATGAATGTGCAGGAGCTGGGCACCGTGAAGCGAAAACAGCTGCCGGTAAAAATCGTTTTACTGGATAACCAGCGCTTAGGGATGGTTCGCCAGTGGCAGCAGTTGTTTTTCCAGGAGCGTTATAGCGAAACCACCCTCACTGATAACCCTGATTTCCTCATGCTGGCCCAGGCGTTTGGTATTCCCGGCCAGCACATCACCCGTAAAGACCAGGTTGAAGCGGCACTCGACGCCATGCTCTCAAGCGAGGGGCCTTACCTGCTTCATGTCTCAATCGACGAACTTGCGAACGTCTGGCCGCTGGTACCGCCCGGTGCCAGTAACTCACAAATGCTGGAGAAATTATCATGATGCACCATCAAGTCGCTGTAGAAGCCCGCTTCAACCCGGAAACATTAGAGCGTGTTTTGCGCGTAGTGCGCCACCGTGGCTTTCAGATTTGCGCCATGAATATGGAAACCGCTACCGATGCGCAAAATATAAATATTGAATTGACCGTTGCCAGCCCGAGGCCCGTCGAATTACTGTTTAGCCAGTTAAGCAAACTGGTCGACGTGGCTCGTGTCGAGATCCAGCAACGTACAACCACATCACAACAAATACGCGCCTGAGCGCAATAGGAAGAAAAATGACGACGAAAAAAGCTGATTACATTTGGTTCAATGGTGAGATGGTTCGTTGGGAGGACGCGAAAGTTCACGTGATGTCCCACGCGCTGCACTACGGTACGTCTGTGTTTGAAGGCATCCGTTGCTACGATTCTCACAAAGGGCCAGTGGTGTTCCGCCATCGCGAACACATGCAACGTCTGCGTGACTCAGCCAAAATTTATCGTTTCCCGGTTTCTCAGAGCGTTGATGACCTGATGGAAGCCTGCCGCGCGGTGATCCGCAAAAACAACCTGACCAGCGCGTATATCCGTCCGCTGGTGTTTGTTGGCGATGTGGGCATGGGCGTTAACCCGCCGGAAGGTTACGGCACTGACGTGATCATCGCCGCGTTCCCGTGGGGCGCGTACCTGGGCGCAGAAGCGCTGGATCAGGGCATTGATGCGATGGTGTCCTCATGGAACCGCGTTGCGCCGAACACTATCCCGACGGCTGCAAAAGCTGGTGGTAACTATCTCTCCTCCCTGCTGGTGGGCAGCGAAGCGCGCCGCCACGGTTATCAGGAAGGGATCGCGCTCGATGTTAACGGTTACCTCTCTGAAGGTGCGGGCGAAAACCTGTTTGAAGTGAAAGACGGCATCCTGTTCACCCCGCCGTTCACCTCTTCCGCGCTGCCGGGCATTACCCGCGATGCGATCATTACGCTGGCAAAAGATCTGGGTATCGAAGTGCGCGAGCAGGTGCTGTCCCGCGAATCTCTGTACCTGGCCGACGAAGTGTTCATGTCCGGCACCGCTGCAGAAATCACCCCGGTACGCAGCGTTGACCGCATCCAGGTTGGCGAAGGCCGTTGCGGTCCGGTGACCAAACGTATTCAGCAAGCATTCTTTGGCCTCTTCACCGGTGAAACGGAAGATAAATGGGGCTGGTTGGATCAAGTTAATTCATAACAAATATTAATTTCCCAAAATAATTCGCGTTACAGGAAGGCGGCAACGCAGCGAATCCCCCAGGAGCTTACTGTAGTAAGTGACTGGGGTGAGCGAGGCAGCTAACGCACCTGTGGCGCGAAGTATGAGGGAAAAGACGGGAGTAAATAAAGCATGCCTAAGTACCGTTCCGCTACCACGACCCATGGCCGTAATATGGCTGGTGCCCGCGCGCTGTGGCGCGCAACCGGGATGACCGATGACGATTTCGGTAAACCGATTATCGCAGTCGTTAACTCCTTCACTCAGTTCGTGCCGGGCCACGTTCACCTGCGCGATCTCGGGAAGCTGGTCGCTGAGCAGATTGAAGCCGCAGGCGGCGTGGCGAAAGAGTTCAACACCATCGCGGTGGATGACGGTATCGCCATGGGTCACGGTGGTATGCTTTATTCACTGCCGTCGCGTGAGCTGATCGCCGACTCGGTGGAATACATGGTCAACGCCCACTGCGCCGACGCCATGGTTTGCATTTCCAACTGCGACAAAATCACCCCCGGCATGTTAATGGCCTCACTGCGCCTGAACATCCCGGTCATTTTTGTTTCCGGCGGCCCGATGGAAGCCGGGAAAACCAAACTCTCCAATCAGATCATCAAACTGGATCTGGTGGATGCGATGATCCAGGGCGCAGACCCGAAAGTCTCCGACGATCAAAGCGATCAGGTTGAACGCTCCGCGTGTCCGACCTGTGGCTCCTGTTCCGGCATGTTCACCGCCAACTCGATGAACTGTCTGACCGAAGCGCTTGGGCTGTCGCAGCCGGGCAACGGTTCGCTGCTGGCGACCCACGCCGACCGCAAACAGCTGTTCCTCAACGCCGGTACGCGCATTGTTGAGCTGACCAAACGTTATTACGAGCAGGATGATGAAAGCGCGCTGCCGCGCAATATCGCCAGCAAAGCTGCATTCGAAAACGCCATGACGCTGGATATCGCCATGGGCGGTTCCACTAACACCGTACTGCACCTGCTGGCTGCCGCGCAGGAAGCGGAAATTGACTTCACCATGACCGATATCGACCAGCTGTCGCGCAAAGTGCCGCAGTTGTGCAAGGTTGCGCCCAGCACCCAGAAATATCACATGGAAGACGTGCACCGTGCGGGTGGCGTAATCGGTATTCTCGGCGAGCTGGATCGCGCCGGACTGCTCAACCGCGACGTGAAAAACGTGCTCGGTCTGACGCTGCCGCAAACTATCGACCAGTATGACGTGATGGTTACCCAGGACGAGTCGGTGAAATCGATGTTCTCCGCAGGCCCGGCGGGCATTCGTACCACCAAAGCCTTCTCGCAGGATTGCCGCTGGGATTCGCTGGACACCGACCGCGCCGAAGGCTGTATCCGCTCGCTGGAACACGCCTACAGTCAGGATGGCGGTCTGGCGGTACTGTACGGTAACTTTGCGGAAAACGGCTGTATCGTAAAAACCGCAGGCGTGGACGACAGCATCCTGAAATTCACCGGCCCGGCGAAAGTCTACGAAAGCCAGGACGACGCGGTTGAAGCGATCCTCGGCGGTAAAGTTGTGGCGGGCGACGTGGTCGTGATCCGCTACGAAGGGCCGAAAGGCGGACCGGGTATGCAGGAAATGCTCTATCCGACCACCTTCCTGAAATCAATGGGCCTCGGCAAAGCCTGCGCACTGGTCACTGACGGACGTTTCTCCGGCGGTACCTCCGGTCTTTCCATCGGCCACGTTTCCCCGGAAGCGGCCAGCGGCGGCAACATCGCCCTGATTGAAGACGGTGACATGATCGCCATCGACATTCCTGAACGTGGTATTCAGTTGCAAGTGAGCGATCAGGAACTGGCCGCCCGTCGTGAAGCGCAGGACGCACGCGGTGCACAGGCGTGGACACCGAAAGCGCGTGAGCGCCAGGTTTCCTTCGCGCTGCGTGCCTACGCCAGCCTCGCGACCAGCGCAGACAAGGGCGCAGTACGCGATAAATCCAAACTGGGAGGCTAATGATGGCCGAATCCCAACCGCTGTCCGCCGCCCCCGACGGGGCGGAATATCTCCGGGCGGTGCTGCGTGCGCCGGTCTACGAGGCGGTGCAGGTAACGCCGCTGCAAAAGATGGACAAGCTCTCTTCGCGGCTCGATAACGTGATCCTGGTGAAGCGCGAAGACCGCCAGCCGGTACACAGCTTCAAGCTGCGTGGTGCCTACGCGATGATGGCGGGCCTGACGGAAGCGCAGAAAGCGCAGGGCGTGATCACCGCTTCAGCGGGTAACCACGCCCAGGGCGTAGCATTTTCCGCCGCACGGCTGGGCGTAAAAGCCCTGATCGTGATGCCGAAAGCCACCGCAGATATCAAAGTTGACGCGGTGCGCGGCTTCGGCGGTGAAGTGCTGCTGCATGGCGCGAATTTCGACGAAGCGAAAGCCAAAGCGATTGAACTGGCGCAACAGCAGGGTTTTACCTGGGTGCCGCCGTTCGATCACCCGATGGTTATCGCCGGGCAGGGCACGCTGGCGCTGGAGCTACTGCAACAGGACGCACACATCGACCGCATCTTTGTGCCGGTCGGCGGCGGTGGACTGGCGGCAGGGGTGGCGGTACTGATTAAACAACTGATGCCGCAAATCAAAGTGATTGCGGTAGAAGCTGTAGACTCCGCCTGCCTGAAGGCCGCGCTGGATGCCGGACATCCGGTAGATCTGCCGCGCGTGGGGCTGTTTGCAGAAGGCGTGGCGGTCAAGCGCATTGGCGATGAAACCTTCCGCGTCTGTCGGGAATACCTTGACGATATCGTGACGGTAGACAGCGATGCGATTTGCGCGGCCATGAAAGATCTGTTCGAAGATGTACGCGCGGTGGCGGAGCCGTCCGGTGCGCTGGCGCTGGCGGGGATGAAAAAATACATCGCTCAGCACAACATTCGCGGCGAACGTCTGGCGCATGTGCTTTCCGGTGCGAACGTTAATTTCCACGGCCTGCGCTACGTCTCTGAACGCTGCGAGCTGGGCGAACAGCGCGAAGCGCTGCTGGCGGTCACCATCCCGGAGGAGAAAGGCAGCTTCCTGAAGTTCTGCCAGCTACTGGGCGGGCGCTCGGTAACGGAATTTAACTACCGCTTTGCCGATGCTAAAGATGCCTGCATTTTTGTTGGCGTGCGTTTAAGCCGCGGTCTGGAAGAGCGTAAAGAGATTCTGGCGCTGCTTAACGAAGGCGGTTACAGCGTGGTGGATCTCTCCGACGATGAGATGGCGAAGCTGCACGTGCGCTACATGGTTGGCGGGCGTCCGTCGAAGCCGCTACAGGAGCGTCTCTACAGCTTCGAATTCCCGGAATCCCCCGGCGCGCTGCTCAAATTCCTGCACACGCTCGGCACCCACTGGAATATTTCTTTGTTCCACTACCGCAGCCACGGCACCGATTATGGTCGCGTGCTGGCAGCGTTTGAACTGGGCGAGCACGAACCGGATTTCGAAACGCGCTTAAACGAACTGGGCTACGACTGTCACGACGAAACCCACAACCCGGCGTTCCGCTTTTTCCTCGCGGGCTAACTGCCGCTTAGCAGGAGATAACCTGGTCCGGTTATCTCCTGTTTTCCGTCATCTCAGTGGTAATAGGTGTTGGCAAACAGGTAGTTGTCATCATCCCCGTCTTTGAAAAGACCGTCATAATTCCCTTCTGGCAACAACAGCGCTTTCTCCGGGCCATTAAGTAAGGTGATGGTTTTGCGGCCAGCCGCCAGGGTGATAGGCGGAACGAGCGTGATCCCTTCTACTTTCAGTTGTGCTGATACGGGTGCGCCGGTTTCGCTGTACAACTGATATCTTCCGGCCATCGGCACCCTGAACTCTTCCTGACGGCCAATGTGCAACCGTCGCCCCGCCATCCTGATATTCGGTGCCACCCGGACATAGCTGTTATCAATGGCTTCTGCGATCACCGGATAAATATTGCTCAACCGGTAGGACCATAAAATGATTTTCGGCGGGGACTGGGTCAGCACGCGCCAGGCTTCGGAGGCTTTACCTTCCCGCTGCGTTTTTAACACATACCAGGCATCAAGCCAGAGGGTGGTCGGCTCCAGTCTGTTAGGCAACATCCCGATACCATCAAAGTACTTTTCATCAGGCCCGAGCAGCGCTTCTGCTCTGGTAACCAGTTCAAGCTGTCGCACATTGCTAATTTTCAGGTAGCTGAGATTGGTAACGTAGCTTGAAAGCAGGACTAATATCGCCACCGTCAGGATAAATAATCGCAGTCCCGGCTTGCGGTTTTGGGCGAAGAGACCATCCAGCGGGACGAGAGACCAGAGTGAGATAAACGGCAGTGCCATAATAAACACATAAGGCCACGGCTGGTCATGTGTGAAAACCAGCGTGGTAATGACGAGTGAAAAGATCAGGGCAATACGCGTTTTTTCATTCAGGGTTCTCACGTTTTTTAACGTGATGACCATGCCGCTAAAACAGAGCAGGTAGAGTAACGGATTGTCTATCAGGGTGAGTAAGACATACACACGAAGCCCGCTATAGGCTTCGCTGCCGTTTACTGCCACTTCTACCGGACCCAGGATCAAACCTTCGGCGATACGCAGCGGGTCGCTGCCGCCGAATATAACGCAATAGGCCATCGCGGGAAGTAACCATCCGGCGGTTAAGTAAACGCCGCGAAGGATAGCCGCGCGGAAATCTCTGCGCAGCGTCGCATCAATCACTAATCCAAGCCCAAGGGCCAGATTGAAGAATGCTGATTTTTGGGTGACCAGAAACGCCAGTCCGCTCAGGATCCCGGCGATGAAAATACGTCTGGCGATGAGGGTATGGCCGCGCAATATCACCAGAACGGCGGCGAGGGCGAAAAACAGCGCCAGGGGCTCTGAACGGGTGCGGAAGATACGCTCCATAAAATTCGTAAAACAGAGTAAAACCAGAACAATAAAAAGTGCGCGTAAACGCTGCTCGCCCAGCGCACGCGCACAGGCGTAGACCAGCAGCAACGTTCCGCAGGCGAGCAGCGCCGTCTGCATTCGTCCGACAAGAATAATTGACGTCGCATCCCAGCCAGTCAAATGCGCCAGTTTATAAAACACCGCAAAGCCCACGGCCTTTGGCGGTTGAATAGTGTCGAACAGGCCGTTAGCAAAATACTTGGCGTAGCCAAGCTGGGCAAATTCATCCATGACCAGCAGGATATGCCAGGCAAAAACGAAAATAAGCGCCACTTTAATGGCAATACTCACGCTGAGGAGAAGCGTTAATTTGCCCGAACCGACGCGTAAAAAAGGTTTATTGAAAATATCCATTTTATTGTCTTCCCGCTTTACCCTGTCTCTTCCCTGCATTTCTCGCCAGCATCACTATTTCCTGCGCCATGGTTTGCCAGCTATAGCGCTCTCTGGCGTAACGCATCATCGCTTCACGTTCGCAGGGGGTCAGCTCGTAAGTATCTATTGCTTCAGAGCAGAGCTTCGCTGAACGTTGGGGATCGTTAAGGTCAATGTCCACGCCACGTAGCCAGCTTGCCGCATCGGGATCGGCTCTGTGAGCCGGAGCACCGCAAATGACCGGTAATCCGCACGCCATGGCTTCCTGGATAACAAGGGGATAGCCTTCGCCAACGGCAGGCAACAGCAGTAGATCCGCACAGCGATAGAGTTCCGCCAGTGCAACGGGGGCCAGCACGCCCAGATCGTAAACGTTGCTCAATCCCCATTCTGCGGGACGAAGTGGGCCGTTTCCGGCCAGTACAAACTGGCATTCCGGCCTCGCCGCCGCCAGCGCACGTAGTATCGATAATCCTTTCTTTTCAACGTAACGACCCACGAAAAGTATGCGCCGGGCACAAGGAGGAAGGTCATATTTTGCCTGCGGGTTTTGTCTGGTCTCAGAGGGGGCTGGTGGATAAAAAATGGCGCTATCAACGCCGTTAAACAGCAATTTATACGGATAGCGCGCAGGGGTCCCAAGCAGGTCATGACGGACAGTATCGCTGATAAATACCCGAACATCGGCGGCCCTTAGCATGGGACGCGTAACGACCCGATTAGCCAGTTGCATAAGCAGACGCAGTACAGGACTCCTGAAAGGAATCGCGGCAATGTGTTGAATCAGAATGGCGGGCTTCCCGTATCGTCTGGCCATTATCATGCCCAGGATCGAGGTGACATAGAGCGCATCGTGGATCACCACCGCGTCGCTATTTCGTACTGCGTTTTTAAGCGCGCAAATAGCTCTCAGGCCCGGCAATGGCATGGGCAGACCGGTGAGTTTTTCCAGCGGGTCGGCGCAGCGTAACGCGATTGGGTTGAGATCATCGTCCGGTAACGCATCGCTGGCGCTGGCTGCCCATTGCGGAGTCGCTCCCAGGCGGGCGAACTGGCGGCACAAATGCCCGGCAACGCGTTCAATACCGCCGCCGTGCGCCTCGTAAAAATGGCTTATCGTCAGGATATTCAACGGCGACATTCTCCTGGTAAGCGTTTCCGGGGCCTAATCATATCGGTACAGCCTTATTGCGGCCTGAGGCGCTAATAGCCCAGCGGCTCAGGAAAAAATTCAGCACCAGCATGCACAGCGACGCAAGCGGCGCGGCAACAGGCATCGGAAATTCCAGCCAGTGATACCAGAATCCGGTGCAGGCAAATACCAGCGGGATATTCAGCGACATGCTGGCGGTATAACGCCCAAAGGCACGAAGTGACAGCAGCTGTTTAAACGTGAATACGCTGTGCAATATATAGCCAGCGGTAACCGTGGTAACGAAAGATAACAGGATCGCTAACCAGAGCGCCGCGCCTGCACTTTCCGCCACAATCATGATGGCATTATGTCCGAGGAAACAACTGCCAGAAATGCAGAGGTAAGCACAGGAGGTACGGATTTTCATCGCTGCGCATTCCGGTGCAGGCTGTCCAGCAGGAGCTGTAGTACGAATCCGGTCAATACCATCAGGACGCCTGCGATGCAGGCCGTGCTGATGACAAAAACAGCGTGTACCGAGTGCTCCATTGAGCCGCTGGTCGATATCCATTGAAAGGTAAGGAGGAGGTCGGCGCAAAAACCTGATATGGCAAGAAAAGAGCCGCAGAATACCAGCCACTCCAGCGGGTGCGAGCGCGTCAGCCAGGGGATAACCCGGCTTTGCGC
>Ga0302349_1002052_pt1 | contig 13665 bp, 14 predicted proteins | sample PhyAR1_FD_202176 | JGI IMG/M metagenome (GOLD analysis project Ga0302349, IMG submission 202176) | Leaf surface microbial communities from alfalfa plants in UC Gill Tract Community Farm, Albany, California, United States - DLSL A.R1... | ecosystem: Host-associated > Plants > Phyllosphere >...
ACCAGCGGTTCGCCATCGGCCTTGACCTTGACGCCCTTCTCGGCCTGGGTGCTCGGATCGCCATCCAGGGCGCGCCGCGCCTTGCCGCTCTCCAGATCCAGGACCACCAGGGCGCCGCGCGCACCGGAGTCGGTGATATAGGCATGGCGACCGTCCGGGCTGAATCTCACGTCGTTGAGGTAGCTGCCCTGGGGTGCCACGCTCTCGTCCAGCGCATAGACCTGCTCACCTGGTTGCTGGCCAGGTCGATCCTGACCAGCTTGGGTGCGCCCGGCACCACCAGCGCCTGGGCCGGAGCGCCCGGGTCGATCACCCAGAGACTGCCACGACCGTCGGCCACCACGGATTGCACGCAGACCCAGTGGTTTCCCGGGGTCAGCTCGTCGCGCTTGGCGTTGCGCCAGCCGTTCCAGGCCGGGTCCGGATAGGGCACCAGGCTGCCGTCGGGCTTGAGTTCGGCCACCGAGACCTCGCTGTCTTCGGTCCAGCGCGGAAAGTTGACGAAGATCCGCCCGTTCTCGCTGACGGTCACGCCGGTGACCTGGTGATCGAAGCTGGCGACCTTTTCCAGTTTGGCGCTGGATTCGGCGGCCAGGGCGACCGGCGCCAGGGGCAGGGCGGTCAGCAGGGTGGCCAGGGCGAGGCGGGAGAGGGCAGGTCTGGGCATGGCGGATTCCTGATGGGTGACCGGAAGGGCCGGTCCTGCAGGTACGACTGCGCCAGCCGCCTGGAAGATCGCCGGTGCCGACGGCCGGCCCTGGCCCCAGGCGGGAACGTCCGTGGAAATCCCGGGGTCCTCCTTCAAACCCCAAGGGAGAAGACCATGCCTCGTCTCATCACCAGCAGCCTGGCCCTGCTGACCCTCGGCGCCCTGCTCGCCGGTTGCGACAAGTCGCCGGAAACGCCACCACCCCAGCGCAGCGAGGTGGTGCAAAAGAGCGCCCCGGGCAGCGATCCGGCTACCCAGTCGCCCGAGCGGACCGTGGAGCAACCTCGCCAGTAGCGCTCAGCTCGCCGGTACACCCTGCTGCCAGACGTCCCAGTGTTCGACGATCTCCTGCACCAGCGGATTGCCGGTGCGGTAGAGATTTTCCAGCGCTGGGGCGAAGCCGCCCTGCTTGGCGTAGTCGAGCAGATTGTCGACCTCGGAGGCGCCCTTGGCCGGGCGGTCGAAGTCCGAGCCGGCACGGACCACCGCCAGGCGCTGCAGATCCACCTTGCCCAGACGGCTGGCGCGCAGCAGCGCTTCGTAGGTGGCGTTGTCTTCCTGCTGGGTGGTGCAGTAGCGGCCCTGGCCGTTGGTGAGCAGGCGGGTCCATTCCTCGGCGCGTTCGGAGAGGCGGGTGCCGGAATACCAGGTGTCGCCGGCCAGGGTGTCGCAGCGGGTCACCACCGGTGGCTGGTTGGCCGGGGCGTAATCGTAGCGTTGGCGCCAGGCCTTGGATTCCGCGCTCTCGGTCAGCTCGGCCTGGCGGGACAGGGCATAGGCCTTGTCTCTCAGCCGCACATTGAGTTCGAACACCTCGGTCTTGTAGTCCAGCGGTGGTTTCTCACTGGGGCTGCGGGTGTTGATGCCCAGGTAGCCGGTCGGCCAGTCCTTGGGGACGTCGCGCGAATCGATTTCCCACTGGATACCGAAGTCCACCAGGTAGCGCGCCCAGGCGGTGGTGCCCAGGGTGCCTTCCTTGGGGCTGATCCCGGCGATGCCGGCGATCAGGAAGTAGGTCTGCTTGAGGTCGAATTTGGGCGACAGGGTCAGCGCCAGGGTCGAGGCGGCGGCGTTGGCATGCCCCATTCCAGTGGTCATCAGGCACACCCGTGCCTCACTGCAGAGCACATCGGGATAGTCGGCGGAGAGGCCGTCTACGGCGATCTTGTGGGTGAGCTTGAGGCGATCGATCCAGGTCTGGGCCTCGGGGGCGAACATCGCCACGAGCATGACCTTGGGTTGCAGCGGCGCGGCGGGCGGGGTCGCGGCCTGGGCCGCGCCGGCCAGCAGGGCGGTGGTGAGGGGAAACAGGGAAGCGCGCAGAAGGGAATGCATGGAGGGCCTCGGTAGGGGGAAATCCTGACCGAGGGTTCAAGATGCATGCCACCATCGGTCCGGGTTGGACCGATTAGTCCAACAGAGACAGAGTGGTGGGTTCCTGGTGATTGTCCAGTACCCGCACCGCCAGTTCGCCCTCGGCGAGGCGGGCAATGAGCTTTTGCCCATTGGCGACCTCGGCGGCGGAACGCACGGCATGGCCCCGCTCGTCGAGCAGGATGCTGTAGCCGCGACCCAGGGTCGCCAGGGGGCTGACGATCTGCAGCGTTTGGACGGTGCCGGCAAGGCGTTGCTGACGCTCCTTCAGCTGCCGTTGCATGACCCGGGGCAGCCGCTCCGCCAGTTGCTCCAGGCGCTGGCGCAACAGGGCCAACTGGCGACCGGGATGCTGGCCGGCCAGACGGGTGTCCAGGTGCGCCAGGCGATCCCGGCGGCGATTCTGGGCGATGACGTAGGCGCGTCTCAGGCGCAGATCCAGGTCGTCCAGGCGCTGGGCCTGCTGGCGCAGTCGCTCGCCAGGGTGGCGCAGGCGGCGGCTACAGGCTTCCAGGCGCAGGCGCTCGCGGGCCAGGCGCTCGCGCATGCGCAGCAGCAACTGGCGATGCAGACCGTCCAGGCGCTGGCGCAGATCGGCGCTGTGGGGCGCGAGCAATTCCGCGGCCGCCGACGGGGTAGGGGCGCGGACATCGGCGACGAAGTCGGCGATGGAGACATCGGTCTCGTGGCCGACAGCGCTCACCACCGGGGTCTGGCAGGCGGCCAGGGCGCGGGCCACGGGTTCTTCGTTGAAGCACCAGAGGTCTTCCAGGGAGCCGCCGCCGCGCGCCAGGATCAGCGCATCGAACCCCTGGCGGTCGGCCAGTTGCAGGGCGCGGACGATCTGGGCGGTGGCCTCGCGGCCCTGTACCGCGGTGGGGATCAGCGTCAGCTCCACCTGGGGCGCGCGTCTCTTGAAGACGCTCACGATGTCGCGGATCACCGCGCCGGTCGGCGAGGAGACGATGCCGATGCGTTGCGGATGGGCGGGCAGCGGTCGCTTGCGTTCGGCGGCGAACAGGCCCTCGGCGGCCAGCCGCTCCTTGAGTGCCTCGAAGGCCAGGCGCAGGGCGCCGTCGCCGGCCGGTTCGACGCTGTCGAGGATCAGCTGGTAGTCGCCGCGGCCTTCGAACAGCGAGACCTTGCCGCGCACCTTGACCGCCAGGCCGTCGCGCAGCGCCTGGCGCACCCGGCTGGCGTGCTGGCGAAACAGCGCGCAACGCACCTGGGCCTGGCCGTCCTTGAGGGTGAAATAGAGATGGCCGGACGCCGGCTTGGCCAGGTTGGAGATCTCGCCCTCGACCCAGACCTGGGCGAAGACGTCTTCCAGCAGCACCCGGGCGCGGCTGTTGAGCTGGCTGACGCTGAGCACCTCGCGGTCGAGACCGAGGCGGGCGAAGGGATCCTTGAACATGGGGCGCTTTCTGTGGCTTTCGTCGGGCTCACCTTAGCAGCTCTGGGCGTGGGGCGAGCAGGGGATTAAGAGCGACCAACAAAACTACTGCGCGTCCGCCAGACGGGCGCGTGCAGTGCTCGGAATCCTCATGTACAGCCCGTACACTGCGGTTCCTGCGCGCCGCGCACGCCCGCCTGACAACCGCTCGCTACGTTTTGTTAGCCGCTCTAAGCTGCGCGCCCCCTTTGCCGAGACCCGCGTTCCATGACCCTGCGCCAGACCATCCTCGCTCCCCGCATTTCCAGCCATCCGCGGGTGGAGCGCACCGCCGTGGAGATCCTTGGCTGGCTCGCCGCCAGCGGTGTGGTCCGGGCCGAGGCCTCGCCCTGCCTGCCCAGTCGCGGCCGGCGTGGCCATGCGCCAGGGCCGCGACTGACCGAGGTGCTGCGCCTGGCGCCGGGTATGGATGATCCGCGCGACTATGCCGATGGCGGTCTGGAGATCGTCACCGAGCGCTGCATCTTCACCCCGCTGGACGGCTTCGAGGGGCGGGCGCGTTGCCCTGCCTGCCGTCGCGAGATCGGTGAGGCGCTGTTCGAGCACCTGGAAGTCTGGATGCCGGCGGAAAGCGACAACTTCGCCTGCCCGGAATGCGATCACGAAGACGACATCAACGGCTTCGACTTTCCCCAGCCCTGCGCCTTTTCCGACCTGGGCTTCATCTTCAACCACTGGCCGGCACGGGCCTTCGCTCCGGCCTTTTTGGAGGAATTCCGGAGAAGGCTGGGGCAGCCGTTGGCGGTGGTGGAGGTGTAGGGGCGGGCGTTTTTAGCGCGGCCATGGCGGTCCGCGACAGCCCCGTAGCGTGGAAAACCGCGCAGCGTTTTCCACTGGGCCTGGGTGCCTGGCGGTGGACAAGGCTGCGCCGTTGTCCACCCTACACGCTGGAAGGGGCGGTGTTGGGCTGAGACGGCTCTTTCGTCGAAGCCCAACAGGGGTGCAGGTAGCGTGGGAGGTTGGGCTTACGCCCTGAGCTTGCGCAACCACTCCAGCCCCGCCGAGGTATCGCCGCGGGGGCGGTACTCGCAGCCGATCCAGCCGTCGTAGCCGAGGGCGTCGAAGCGCTCGAACAGGTAGGGGTAATGGAGCTCACCCAGGTCCGGTTCGTGGCGGTCGGGCACGCCGGCGATCTGCACGTGGCCGATGCCGGCGAAGTCGCGCTCGAAGGTCTTGCTGACGTCGCCCTCGACGATCTGGCAGTGATAGCAGTCGAATTGCACCTTGAGATTGCTGGCGCCTATGGTTTGGCGGATGGCCTGGGCGTCGTCCTGGCGATTGAGGAAATAGCCGGGCATGTCGCGCGGGTTGATCGGTTCGATGAGGATTGTCACCCCGGCCTTGGCCGCCTGCTCGGCGGCATGGGCCAGGTTGCCCAGGTAGGTGTCGCGGGCGCGGGCCCGGTCGACCCCGGCGGGCAGCAGGCCGGCCATCACATGCACCAGGCGATTGCCCAGCACGGCGGCGTAGTCCAAGGCGCGGTCGATGCCGGCGCGGCATTCGGCCTCGCGACCGGGCAGGGCGGCCAGGCCGCGTTCGCCAGCGGCCCAGTCACCGGGCGGGGCGTTGAACAGCACCTGGGTCAGGCCGGCGGCGTCCAGGCGCAACTGGATCTCGGCGGCGGAGTGCTCATAGGGAAAGAGGTATTCCACGGCCTGGAAGCCATCCGCCGCGGCGGCGGCGAAGCGGTCGAGGAAGGCATGCTCGGGGTAGAGCATGCTGAGGTTGGCGGCGAAGCGGGGCATGGCTTGTCTCCCAGATCAGACGAAGGGCCAGAGCAGCAGGGTGATGGCGAAGCCCAGGCACCCTAGCAGGGTGGTCAGGACGGTCCAGGTACGCAAGCCGTCGGCGACGCTCAGGCCGACCAGCTTGGTGAAGATCCAGTAGCCGGCGTCGTTGATGTGCGACACGGCCAGACCGCCGGCGCCCATGGCCAGGCACAGCAGGGCCATGTGGTTGGCCGAGAGGTCCAGGGTGGCGATCAGCGGGCCGAGGATGCCGGCCGTGGTGACCAGGGCCACGGTGGTGGAGCCCTGGACCGCGCGCAGCAGCAGGGTCAGCACGAAGCCCAGCGCCAGCACCGGCAGGCCGGTGGCGCGCAGCAGCTCCGAGACCACCGCGCCGATGCCGGTGTCCACCAGCACCTTGCCGAAGACGCCGCCGGCACCGGCGATGAGGATGACCATGGCGACGCCGGGCAGCGCCGAGCCGATGACATCGGAGACCTGCTCGCGCGACCAGCCGCGGCGGAAGCCCAGTACATAGGCGCACAGCAGGGTGTCGATCAGCAGGGCCACCAAGGGCGCGCCGACCACGGTAAGGATGTCGCGCAGCAGGTTGCCGGCGGGCAGCCAGCTGGTGGCCAGGGTGCCCAGCAGGATCAGCACGATGGGCAGCAGGATCAGGGTCACCACCAGGCCGAAGCCGGGCGCCGGAGCGGGCGGCAGACCGGCGGCGAGGCCGGCCGGGGTCTCGTCGACCTTGACCGCGGCGGCGCCAAGGCTGGGCAGGCCGGGGGCCATGTCCTGGCCGCGGCCCCACTGCTGCAGGTGGGTGTCGGTGATCTGCGGACCATAGACGTCACTGCGGATGTCGTCGGTCATGGGGTAATGACGACGGGTCATGCGTCCGGCCACCCACCAGCCGATCAGGGCCAGCACGGCGGTGATCGGCAGGCCGAACAGCAGCACCCGACCCAGGTCGGCGCCCAGCTGGCCAGCGGCGGCCACGGCGCCCGGATGGGGCGGCAGCATGGCGTGCACGGTGAGCATGGTGGCGCACATCGGCAGGGCAAAGACGATCAGCGGCTTGCGCGCGGTGCGGGCGATGCCATAGGCCAGCGGCATCAGCACGATCACCCCGACTTCGAAGAACACCGGGATGCCGACCAGGAAGCCGGCCAGGGTCAGCGCCAGCGGCGTGCGTCGGTTGCCGAAGCGCTCGATCAGCGTCTTGGCCAGGGCCTCGGCGCCACCGGAGAGTTCGATGATGCGCCCGATCATGGCGCCCAGGGCGATGATGATGGCGATGTGGCCGAGGATCTTGCCCATGCCGCCTTCGATGGTCGCCACCAGCTTGGACGGCTCGACCCCGGCGGCCAGCGCCACCAGGATGCTCACCAGCATCAGCGCCACGAAGGGCTGGAACTTGTACTTGAGAACCAGGAACAGCAGCAGGGCGATCCCCGCCGCGGCGATGAGGACCAGCAGCAACGGACTCATGAACGGGACTCCGGGCGGGTGGGGCTGACGACGTGGGACATGGCACTTTCCTCGCTTTTGTTGTTTTTCCAGGGCAAGCCGATCCCGCGACGGCCGGCAGAGGCCATCGTGGGGGTATTGCGGTAGCGCGGGCTTCAGGTCACCAGACGGCGCCGAAGGTCTCCGCCAGTTCGGCCAGCGCGGCGGCATCCAGCGGCGCCGGGCGCGGCTCGCTGAGCAGCCACAGCCGCGCGGTTTCTTCCAGCTCCTCCAGGGCGAAGCTGGCCTTGCTCACGCTGCTTTCCCAGACCACCGGACCGAGGCGTTCGAGCATCACGCCGCGGACCCGGTTGGCCAGTTGCGCCACCTGCTCGGCGACGCTGGCGGCGCCGGGGCGGGCATAGGGGATCAGCGGGATATGACCGACCTTCATCACCTGGTAGGGGGTAATGGGCGGCAGGATGTCGTCGGGACGCCAGACGCCGGCCAGGGTCAGGGCCACCAGGTGGGTGGAGTGGGTGTGCACCACGCCGCCCACGCCGGGATTGCGGTCATAGACCTGGCGATGCAGGGCCAGGGTCTTGGACGGCTTGTCGCCGGAGACCCAGTCGCCGTTCAGGCCGACCTTGGCGATGGCCGCCGGATCCAGGCGACCCAGGCAGGCATCGGTGGGGGTGATCAGCCAGCCGTCTTCCAGGCGGGCACTGATGTTGCCAGCGCTGCCCACGGTGTAGCCGCGGGCATAGAGGCTGGCACCGACGGTGCAGATCTCTTCGCGTAGCCGGGCTTCGGCGCTCATGGCTGTTCTCCTGCCAGCTGGCGCAGCGCCTTGGCGAAGAAGTCGCGACTGCCGAAGTTGCCGGACTTGAGCGCCAGGGCCAGGGGTTCGCCCTGTACCTGGCCGAGGGTGGCCGGCACGCCTGGATCGATCTGGGCGCCGATGCGCAGGGCCTGTACGCCCAGGGCCTGGACCACGGCGCCGGAGGTCTCGCCACCGGCCACCACCAGACGGCGCACGCCGCTGTCGAACAGGCCGCGGGCGATCAGGCCCAGGGCGCGTTCCACCAGTTCACCGGCGCGGGCCACGCCCAGCTCGCGCTGGATGGCCTTGACCTCGTCGGCGGGGCTGGTGGCATAGATCAGCACGGCCTGGCCCTGCTCGCGCGCCCAGGCGAGGGCGGCGTCGATACTGTCGTCACCCTGGGCCAGCGCCAGCGGGTCGAGGCGTAGTGCCGGGCGACCGGCCTCCAGCCAGGCGGCGACCTGGCCATTGGTGGCCTGGGAGGCACTGCCGGCCAGGACCGCCTCGCCACCGGCGGGCAGCTCCAGGGCGGCGGCGTCGTGCGCCTGGAGCAGGCCGGCGCGGCGGAAATTCTCCGGCAGGCCCTGGGCGATGCCCGAACCGCCGGTGACCAGGGGCAGCTCGGCACAGGCCGCGCCCAGGGTGTGCAGATCGGCATCGGACAGGGCATCGGCGATGGCCAGGCGATACCCCGAAGTCCGGAGTTCGGCGATGGCCGCGCGCACGGCCTCGGGACCCTTGGCGACCTGGTCATAGCGCAGCAGCCCTACGTTGCTGCGGCTCTGCGCCTGCAGCACCCGCACCAGGTTGCCGTCGCCCATGGGCGTCAGCGGGTGGTGCTGCATGCCGGATTCGCTGAGCAACTGGTCCTGCACGAACAAGTGGCCGCGGAACAGGGTGCGTCCGGTTTCCGGGAAAGCCGGGCAGGCCAGGGTGAAGTCGCAGTCCAGCGCCTCCTGCAGGGCCTCGGCCACCGGGCCGATGTTGCCTTCTGCGGTGGAGTCGAAGGTGGAGCAGTACTTGAAGAAGAATTGCCGGCAGCCACGCTGGCGCAGCCAGGCAAGGGCGGCCAGGGATTCGCTCACCGCCTCGGCGGCCGGCGTGGTGCGGGATTTCAGCGCCACTACCACGGCGTCGGCGGCCTCCAGTTCGGCATCGGCCGCGGGCACGCCGATCACCTGCACGGTGCGCATGCCGCCGCGCACCAGCATGTTGGCGAGATCGGTGGCGCCGGTGAAGTCGTCGGCGATGCAGCCCAGCAGCGGGCGGGTCTCGGTCGCGCTCATGGGCTTCACTCCGCGGCCTTGGGCAGCTCGATGCCCGGGAAGATTTTGATCACGGCCGAGTCGTCTTCACGACCGTAGCCGGCGGTGGAGGCCTGCATGAACATCTGGTGGGCGGTGGCCGACAGCGGCAGCGGGAATTTCGAGGTGCGCGCGGTATCCAGCACCAGGCCCAGGTCCTTAACGAAGATGTCCACCGCGGACAGCGGGGTGTAGTCGGCCTTGAGGATGTGCGGCACGCGATTCTCGAACATCCAGGAATTGCCGGCGCTGTGGGTGATGACTTCGTAGAGGGCCTCCGGATCGACGCCTTCGCGCAGGCCCAGGGCCATGGCCTCGGCGGAGGCGGCGATGTGCACCCCGGCCAGGAGCTGGTTGATGATCTTGACCTTGGAACCCTGGCCGGGCGCATCGCCCAGGCGATAGACCTTGCCGGCCATGGCGGCCAGGACGGCCTCGCCCTTGGCATAGGCCTCCGCGGTGCCGGAGGTCATCATGGTCATCTCGCCACTGGCGGCCTTGGCGGCGCCCCCGGACAGCGGGGCGTCGAGCAGCAGGATGCCGCGCGCGGCCAGGCGCTCGCCCAGCTCGACGGCATAGGCCGGGGCCACGGTGGCGCAGGCGATCACCAGGCTGCCCGGACGCAGGGCAGCGGCGGCGCCGCCTTCACCGAACAGCACGGCTTCGGTCTGCTCGGCGTTGACCACCACGGTGATGAGGATGTCGCAGCTGTCGGCCAGGGCCGCAGGCGAGGTACAGGCCACGCCGCCTTCGCTGGCGAAGGCTTCCAGCACGCTGGCGCGCACGTCGCAGGCATGCACGGCGAAGCCGGCCCGCAGCAGCGAACGGGCGACGCCCAGACCCATGGCCCCGAGGCCGATGACACCGACGTTGTCTTGCATCTTGTTGTTCTCCGTAAAAAGGTCAGGCGAAGCCGGCCTGCCGCAGGCGGCGGGCGGCGTTGTAGATGTGCTGGCGGGCGGCGTTGGCGGCGGCCAGGGGATCGCCGAGGCGAATGGCGGCGACGATGGCCTGGTGTTCTTCGTGCACCTGACGGGAGAAGTCCTCGCGCCGCGCCTCGTTGGTGCGGGTGATGCGCGTGGCCGTCTCCAGGTACTGGCTGACGAATTCCAGGGTCCTGATGAAGTAGGGATTGCCGGTGGCCTGGGCGATGGTGCGATGGAAGGCCACGTCGGCGCGTACGCCGTCATGGCCGTCGGCGACCTCTTCGTCGATGGCCGCCAGGGCCTCGTCGATGGCGACCAGATCGGTCTCGCTGCGGTTGATGGCGGCTTCGGAGGCGATCTCGGCCTCGATGGCGCGACGCAGGTCCAGCAGGTGGAAGACGCTGCCGGGCAGGCTGGCTTCGTCGGCGTCTATGCGCAGCGGACGGATGCTGGCGTGAGCGGTGACGAAGATGCCGCGACCCTGCTGGGGCTGCAGCACGCCTTCGTTCTTGAGTCGCGAGATGGCCTCGCGCACCACGGTACGGCTGACGCCGAAGGCTTCGGAGAGCAGGGCTTCGCTGGGGATCTTGCTGCCGGGGGCAAAGACGCCGGCTTCGATCTTGTCCAGCAGTTGCTGGGCGACATTGTCGCTCAGGACATTGGCGGGAACCTTGGCGAACATGGAGACCTGCTTATGTGGTTGTAAGGTTGTCATACAGGTTGTGGCGCTACTTTCGCACAGGCTTTTGCCTTTGTGTAGTGGTTTTGGCGGAGGCACTACGGAATCTTTGTGATGGATTCTACGGCTGGCAGGGGCAGGCTAGAGCGGCTATTAAGTGTTATAATATAACATTTGCGGATGGAGAGTTGTTCGATGACCGTTGAAGAACTGCTGGCGCTACCTGCCGCGGACTACATGAACGAGGTCCAGCGCGGGTTCTTTCGCCAGTTGCTGCTGACCCAGCGTGGCGATCTGCAGCGCCTGATCGACGAGCAGGTGGAAGCCTTACGCGGCCTGGACACCCATGGCGATCCGGCCGACGTCGGCAATGCCGAGCAGGAACGCCAGTGGCAACTGCGCCAGCTGGAAAGGGAAAAGAAGCTGCTGGACAATATCGACGCCGCCCTGGAGCGCCTGGCCCGCGACGACTACGGCTGGTGCCAGGAGACCGGCGAACCCATCGGCATCGCGCGGTTGCTGCTGAGACCCACCGCGACCCTCAGCGTGGAAGCCAAAGAGCGCCAGGAACAGCGCGAGCGGCATCTGCAGTCGTCGTGAGGTGCGGTCGCTCGGGTTTTCCCTCACCCCAGCCCTCTCCCAGGGGGAGAGGGGGCAGTGTGGCACGGAGGGCGACTCCAGAGCGGGCGTAGGGTGGAAACCGCGCAGCGTTTTCCACGCGTTCAGGGCTCAGGCGTGAAGAGTTGCCCTCACCCCAACCCTCTCCCGGGGGGAGAGGGGGCGAAGCGGGTTGGTAGGTTGGGTTGAGACGGCTCCACCGTCGAAGCCCAACAGCGCCCGGCACCCTTGGGCTTCGCTACGCTCGACCCAACCTACTGGAGCCGCTGCGCCTCGAACAACTCGCCGGGTCGCACGATCTGCTCGCGGGCGGCGATCAGCGGCAAGTCGCGGCTGCCGGGGGCGGTCCGGGCGACCAGGGCGTAGAGGGCGCTGACCGCATGGGACGCCGCGGCCGGCGTGGACTGGCCGTTGAGCAACTGGCCCAGCAGCACCGCGGAGAAGACGTCGCCCATGCCGTTGGGCAGCGGCTGCAGGTCCAGGTAGGGCGTCTGCACCAGCCAGGCGTCCGCCGCCTCCACCACCAGGGTGCTGAGGACGTCGGTGGGCAGGTCCGGGGTGCGCAGGCTGGTGATGACGATGGTCTTGGGACCCGGTTGACCGGGGCGGCCGAGCAGCAGCCGGGCGGCGCTCACGGCGTCGGCGGTGTCGGCCAGCGGCTGGCCGTGCAGCAACTCGAATTCGTACTGGTTGGGGGTGATCAGGCTGGCCTGTTCGATGGCGCGACGGCGCAGGAAGTCGGGGATGCCGGGGCGCACGAAGATGCCGCGACCGACGTCGCCCATCACCGGATCGCAGAGATACTGCAGATCACCGCGCTGACGACGGATCTCCTGCACCACGCCGAGGATCACCTCGCCGATGGCGGCGTCGCCCAGGTAGCCGGAGAGCACCGCCACGCAGCGCTCCAGCACCCCGCGGGCACGCAGGCCGTCGAGCACGTCGTGGATGTGTTCGGGCGGAAAGACCTGGCCCTTGAATTCGCCGTAGCCGGTGTGATTGGAGAATTGCACCGTGTTGACCACCACCGGCTGCAGGCCGAGCAGTTGCAGCGGCAGGGTGGCGGCGGCGTTGCCGACGTGGCCGTAGGCGACATGGGACTGGATGGACAGCACCAGCGGCGGCTGGGCGGGCAGGGCGGCGGGCATGGCGATCTCTCGGGCGGCGGGCTCCGGATCGGGAGCCGGAAGGGTGGAGGCCTGCAGCTTACCCCAGCGCTTCCGGCGAACCCTAACCCGCCTGTGGCGGTCTGCATCGGCAGTGCAGATCGCTCCCGGCGCTGGCTACACTGGAGCGGCTGTCATTCACCTCTGGCCCCAAGGAGAAACGGGGAATGTCCGAGCTTCGCTTCGCACGTCTGGTGTTGGGTCTGCAGGCCCTGGTCTGGTTTGGACTCGCCCTGGCGCATTGGTTCTATCCCTACGAGATGGCCAATGCCCGCGGCATGGTGCTGATGGATTCGGCCTCGGTGGCCGAGGCGCGGGTCTGGTACGGCGGCATGCAATTCGCCCTGGCGCTGTTTGCCGTGCTGGCCTTCCGGCGGGCGGAATGGCTGTCGGCCGGTCTGCTGCTGGTGGCCTTCGTGCAGCTGACGCTGTTCGTGGTGCGCCTGATCAGCGGCGTACTGGGCGAGTCGGCCACCGCCGAGCTGGATCTCTATTCCCAGGGCTATCGCCTGGTGATCGGCATCCTGGCGCTGCTGGCGTTGCGCGCGCACCGCCGTCATGAGCAGCGGGAGCTGGAGAATCGCCGGATCTACCAGGGCCAGTGACTAGCGCCCGGGCCGGGGCCGCGCGGTGTCGATCTGATCGCTGCGGGCGAGGCCCAGGGTCAGCTGGCGACAGAGGTCGAGGAATTCGACCATGGCCCCGGTCTGGTACTTCTGCTTGTGCCAGATGAAGCAGAACTGGCGACGCAGATCCAGGGTCGGGGTCGCGATGGGCACCAGGGTGCCGCGGGCGAAGGCGTCTCTCAGCGCCAGCCGTGACAGGCAGCCGATGCCCAGCCCTGATTCCACCGCGCGCAGGATGGCCTCGGTGTGTTCCAGCTCCAGGCGCACGTCCAGCGGCTGGGCGTGATGGCGCATGGCCTGGTCGAAGGTCAGGCGGGTGCCGGAACCCTGTTCGCGCAGGATCCAGGCCTGGGCTTCCAGTTCGGCCTGGGTGGCCTGCCTGCCTGCCAAGACGTGTCCGGGCGCGCAGAACACCACCAGTTCATCCTCGATCCAGGGCTGCACTTCCAGATCCGGATGCTGGCAGTCGCCTTCGATCAGGCCGAGGTCGATGTCATGGTTGGCGATGCGTTGCACCACGCTGGCGGTGTTGTGCACGTGCAGTCGCACCCGGCAGTCGGGATGGCGCTGCATGAAGTCGCCCAGCAGCAGGGTGGCCAGGTAGTTGCCGATGGTGAGGGTGGCGCCGACCTCCAGGGAGCCGAAGCCGGTCTTGCCGCGCAGCAGATTTTCCACCTCGGCGCTGCGGTCGAGCAGGGCCACCGCCTTGGGCAGCAATTGCCGGCCCAGCGCGTTGAGCGTCAAACGCTTGCCCGCGCGGTCGAATACCCGGCAGTCGAATTGCCGCTCCAGCTCGCCCAGGGCGGTA
>Ga0302349_1002055_pt1 | contig 13641 bp, 12 predicted proteins | sample PhyAR1_FD_202176 | JGI IMG/M metagenome (GOLD analysis project Ga0302349, IMG submission 202176) | Leaf surface microbial communities from alfalfa plants in UC Gill Tract Community Farm, Albany, California, United States - DLSL A.R1... | ecosystem: Host-associated > Plants > Phyllosphere >...
GTTCAATCTGAGCCATGATCAAACTCTTCAATTTAAGTTTGATGCTCGTGAATTAAACTTCGTAATGAATTACGTATGTTCACTCCAGAGACTTGGTATTCATTTAGCGTCTTTCGACGTTAAGAATCCATGTCCTTGAGTGCCCACACAGATTGTCTGATAAATTGTTAAAGAGCAGTTGCGACGCGCTTTGGCGCTCTGTCGCGAGGTCCCGTATAATACGTTTTCCTCATTCAGAGTCAAGCAATTATTTTCGCTTTTCTCTGTCGGAATTCCCGGAGGAACCCTGCCAACCCGGCGGCCTGTAAGCCGTTGTTCCGTGTCAGTGGAGGCGCATTATAGGGAGTTTCTTCAGGGTGACAAGTATAAAATTCAAAAAACTTATCGTTCGCTCAATTTCCAGCCATTACGCCTGATTTAACGCCGAATCGCGGGTTAAGTGAGCAATATCACGGGCAAAACTGGAGACTTGTGCCCAGTCTGTATAAACCACTTCTTTACTCGTATCCGTTTCACCGTTCGTCATTTTCATAATCAGGCGAATCATAATGCGATCCAACCAGCGGTAGCGCGGATAACGCAGCGCCCCGGCAAACACCGCGCACAGGTCGGGCTGCCAGGGAGAGTTCAGCAGGAACTTACGGGTATAGCTGTTCGTTTGAGGCGAACGCTTCTCCGGTTTACGCGCCACCAGGTTTACCGAGAAGAATGCGCCCGGTCGCGCCGCCAGTTCCTGCAAATGCTTTTTCACAAAACGATCGAGTGCCGGATGGAAGTGCCCATAGCGAATCGATGCGCCAATCACCACGCGGTCATAGCCCGCCCAGTTAATCTCTTCCGCGCGATTCAGATTCACCACATCGGTATCCACAGCCAGCTCGCTGAGTTCAGATGCTATATAAGAGGCGATTTCGCGCGTTTGCCCATCCCGGGTAGAAAATAGAATCAACGTTTTCACAATTTGCTTCCTTAATCACGCCAGAACGTTGGTGTAAACAGCACCAGCAGCGTGAAGACTTCAAGACGACCAAACAACATATTGGCGATGAGGATCCATTTTGCCACCGGATTCATGCTGGCGAAGTTATCGGCCACCACGCCCAGGCCCGGCCCAAGGTTATTCAGCGTAGCGACAACAGACGCAAATGCCGAGAAGTCATCAACCCCGGTGGCGATAATCGCCAGCATACTGACGATGAACACCAGCGCGTAGGCCGAGAAGAATCCCCACACCGCTTCAAGAATACGTTCCGGCAGCGCGCGGTTGCCGAGCTTAATGCTATAAACCGCGTTCGGGTGCACCAGTCGTTTCAGCTCGCGGTTCCCCTGCTTAAACAGCAGCAGGATACGGATAACCTTCAGACCACCGCCCGTCGACCCCGCACAGCCGCCAATAAAAGCAGAGCACAACAGGAGCACCGGTAAGAACAGCGGCCAGCGCGCAATACTGTCGGTAGTGAATCCGGCCGTGGTCGCCATCGACACCACCTGGAAGAAAGCCTGATTAAGTGTCGTCACCGCTGAGGCGTAAACATTGTGGAACCACAGCACCAGCGTACAAATAACCACCAGCGTTAACTGCACGCCGATAAACATTCTGAATTCCGGATCGCGCCAGTACACCTTCAGATTACGCCCACTCAATAAAGAGAAGTGCAGACCGTAGTTACACCCGGAGATCAGCAGGAAGATAGCGATGATGGTATTAATGGTCGGACTGTCAAAATACCCGACGCTGGCATCATGGGTAGAAAAGCCCCCGATAGCGATAGTCGAAAAGCTGTGCCCGATAGCATCAAACGCAGGCATCCCGGCAAACCACAGCGCCAGCGCGCAGGCCACCGTCAGCAGAACATAAATGAGCCACAGGGTTTTTGCGGTTTCGGCGATGCGCGGACGCATCTTATTGTCTTTCAGCGGCCCCGGCATTTCCGCGCGGTATAACTGCATCCCCCCGACGCCCAGAATAGGCAGAATCGCCACCGCGAGCACGATGATCCCCATCCCGCCGAACCATTGCAGCATCTGACGATAAAAGAGGATGGCGTGGGGTAGAGAATCCAGCCCCACCAGCGTCGTTGCCCCGGTGGTCGTTAAGCCAGAAAAGGATTCAAAAAAAGCATCCGTCACCGTCAGATTGGGCCGTTCCGAGAAGATAAACGGCAGCGCACCGACGCTGCCCAGCACCGTCCAGAATAAGACGACGATCAGAAAGCCTTCCCGCGATTTCAGCTCGCCCTTCTCGCGGCGGTTGGGCCACCACAGGATTGAGCCAATGGCGAGAGCGACAAAGAAAGTCTGCGTAAATGCGCGCCCCGCCCCGTCACGGTAAAGGAGAGCGACCAGTCCTGGGAGGATCATCGTCCCGGAGAAAAGAATGACCAGCAGTCCAACGATTCGGGTAATGGCACGAAAATGCATCTCTGCCGCTTCCTTTGGTATAGATAAATGAGGTGGGGATTATTCTTCAATCGCCAGCAATTGCAATGAACCACGACTAAAATCCGCCAGCTTTGCTGAAAATTCGGCCAGTCTGCTGTGGGGAAGCGCCACGCGCAGTTGCACGGAAGCCTGAAAGTCGCTGGTGATCATTTTGCCTTCGAATTGCGTCAGCAGTGCTTCAATGCCCGCAAGCTGCCCGTAGTCACAACACAAAGTATATTCGGTTAATGGCATTTTGCGGATTGTGGTGAGCTGATTCAGCGCCCGCTGTACGCCGCCGCCGTAGGCTTTTACCAGCCCACCCGTGCCTAATAAAATTCCGCCGTAGTAGCGCACCACCACAGCAGTAATTTCGCCGACGCCGCAGCCCATCAGTTGCGCCAGCATTGGCTTGCCAGCCGTGCCCGCCGGTTCACCGTCGTCTGAGAAACCGAGCTGTTGTGAATCATCCGGCGCGCCCGCTACCCAGGCGACACAATGGTGCCGCGCATCCGGGTGCTCCGCTCTGACCGATTCAACAAAAGCTTTGGCCGCTTCCACGCCGTCGGTATGTGCCAGCAGCGTAATGAAACGGCTCTTTTTGATCTCTTCCACAACGGTGACCGGCGCTGCCGGTATCGGCCAGCTTTCCATTACGCCAGCTTCAGATCCCGCGTCATGTTTTCAACGCCGTTTTCATGGATCACCACATTGTCCTCAATGCGGATGCCGCCAAACGGCTTAAGCGCGTCGATCTTCTGCCAGTTGAAGTGCTTGCTGAATTCGCCTTCACGCCACGGAGCCAGCAGTGACTCAATAAAATAGAGGCCCGGCTCAATCGTCAGTACCATGCGCGGTTGCAGCACGCGGGTACAGCGCAGATACGGGTATTTCGACGGCGCAGCCAGATGTGTACCGGAATCATCCTGCATAAACCCGGCAACGTCATGCACCTGAAGTCCGAGCGGATGCCCGATCCCGTGCGGCATAAACGGCCCGGTCAGGTCATTTTCCACCATCGCCTCTTCGCTCATATCGGTAACGATCTGATGGCGACGCAGCAGTTTCGCGATGCGTTGATGGAACTGAACGTGATACTCCAGGTAGTTCACGCCCGCTTTCATAGTGCCGATCAGCGCCAGTTGCTCGTCATTCACATCTTTAATCAACTGAGCAAAATCATTGTCGCCGTTGGCAGACCAGGTACGGGTCAGGTCGGCGGCATAACCGTTGTACTCCGCACCCGCGTCCAGCAGGAAGCTGCGCATTTCAGACGGCGGACGGTGATCGAGCTTCGTGTAATGGAGCACCGAAGCGTGTTCGTTGAGCGCCACAATATTGCTGTACGGCACATCCACATCGCGATGTCCGGTAGCGGTCAGGTACGCGAGATTAATATCGAACTCGCTCATCCCGGACTGGAACGCCTCATGCGCCGCACGATGACCTATCACCGCCGTTTTCTGCGCTTCACGCATACACGCCAGTTCATAATCGGTCTTATACGCGCGGTAATAGTGCAGATAATCAATCACCCCTTTCGGGTTGATATTGTCCGAGGTGATATCCAGCGCACGGGCGCGTTCGGCAACCGGCCCGATGTAGGCCACATTGCCGCGGGCCGCGGGCAGCTCGCTGCCAATGCCGTCGGCTTTCGGCAGCGCGATAATCTCAATTTCATCGGTCCAGAAGGAAACCGGCAGCGGTTCCACGTTGTGCCAGTAATCCACCGGCAGGTAGAACCACAGTTTCGGCTTGTTCACGCCATCCACCAGCAACCAGCAGTTGGGAACCTGTGTAACGGGCACCCAGGCTTTAAACTGCGGATTAACTTTAAACGGGTACGCATGGTCGTCGAGAAAGACGTTCATCAGCTCACCGGAGTGGATGAGCAGCGCATCCAGCTTAAAGCGAGCCAGTACATCGCGGGTACGTTCCTGTAGCGTAACAATATGATTTTTATACAGCGCGGCCAGTGATTCCATGTTGATCCCTTCTGTTTTTTGACCTCAATGTTTCGCATCTTAGCACAGGTCTGAAAGGCTGCGTGATTTCCGCTAAGCGTGATCGCCACTGCAACTTTTTAAAGACTTATTTGCATTTTTTTAACATAAAAACCACACTCCGTTTCATCTGGTAAGACCAGTAACTTTGCTGGATTCAGGAGACTGACATGCTTTACAAAGGCGATACCCTGTACCTCGACTGGCTGGAAGATGGCATAGCCGAACTGGTGTTCAGTGCCCCAGGCTCGGTCAACAAGCTCGATACCGCGACGGTCGCAAGCCTCGGCCAGGCGCTGGAAGTCATAGAAAAACAAGCAGATTTAAAAGGGCTGCTGCTGCGTTCAGACAAAGCGGCCTTTATTGTCGGTGCCGACATCACCGAATTTCTCTCCCTGTTCGAAGTGCCGCAGGAGCAACTCAGCCAGTGGCTGCACTTCGCGAACAGTGTGTTCAATCGTCTGGAAGATTTGCCGGTACCGACGATTTCAGCGGTGAACGGCTATGCGCTTGGCGGTGGCTGCGAATGCGTGCTGGCAACAGATTATCGCCTCGCCACGCCGGATCTGCGCATTGGCCTGCCGGAAACCAAACTCGGCATCATGCCGGGCTTTGGCGGCTCTGTGCGTCTGCCGCGCCTGCTGGGTGCCGACAGCGCGCTTGAGATCATCGCCGCCGGGAAAGACGTGAGTGCAGATCAGGCGCTGAAAATCGGCCTGGTTGACGGCATCGTGAGTGCAGAAAAACTCCGCGACGGGGCCATTGCCGTACTGCGTCAGGCCATTGCTGGCGATCTGGACTGGAAAGCCAAACGCCAGCCGAAGCTCGATCCGCTGAAGTTAAGCAAAATCGAAGCTGCCATGAGCTTTACCATCGCCAAAGGCATGGTGATGCAGACGGCAGGCAAGCATTATCCTGCGCCAATCACTGCCGTGAAAACTATTGAAGCCGCCGCCAGACTGGGCCGCGACGAAGCGCTGAAATTAGAAAACCAGAGTTTCGTCCCGCTGGCACACAGCAATGAAGCGCGTGCGCTGGTCGGCATCTTCCTTAACGATCAGTTCGTCAAGGGCAAAGCCAAAAAGCTGACCAAAGACACTGAAACGCCGAAACACGCCGCCGTGCTGGGCGCAGGCATCATGGGTGGCGGTACCGCTTACCAGTCGGCCTGGAAAGGCGTGCCGGTGATCATGAAGGATATCAACGACAAATCCCTGACGCTGGGCATGAACGAAGCCGCCAAACTGCTCAACAAACAGCTTGAGCGCGGCAAAATCGACGGCCTGAAACTGGCAGGCGTGATCGCTACTATCCAGCCGACGCTGGAGTATGCCGGTTTTGATCGCGTTGATGTGGTGGTCGAAGCCGTTGTTGAAAACCCGAAAGTGAAAAAAGCGGTGCTGGCAGAAACGGAAGAGAAGGTGCGCCCGGACACCGTGCTGGCGTCCAATACGTCGACCATTCCGATCAGCGAGCTGGCAAGCGTACTCAAGCGCCCGGAAAATTTCTGCGGGATGCACTTCTTTAATCCGGTACACCGGATGCCGCTGGTTGAAATCATTCGCGGTGAAAAAACCGCAGACGACACCATCGCAAAAGTGGTCGCGTGGGCCAGCAAAATGGGCAAAACCCCGATTGTGGTCAACGACTGCCCCGGCTTCTTCGTCAACCGCGTACTGTTCCCCTACTTCGCCGGGTTCAGCCAGTTGCTGCGCGACGGCGCGGACTTCCGCAAAATCGACAAAGTGATGGAAAAACAGTTCGGCTGGCCGATGGGCCCGGCATACCTGCTGGACGTGGTCGGTATCGACACGGCGCACCATGCGCAGGCGGTCATGGCGGCGGGCTTCCCGCAGCGGATGCAAAAAGATTACCGCGACGCCATCGACGCGCTGTTTGACGCCAGCCGCTTCGGACAGAAAAACGGCCTTGGTTTCTGGCGTTATAAAGAAGACAGCAAAGGCAAGCCGAAGAAAGAGGAAGATCCGGCGGTTGATAGCCTGCTGGCAGAGGTTAGCGCGCAAAAACGCGAGTTCAGCGACGACGAGATTATCGCCCGTATGATGATCCCGATGGTCAACGAAGTGGTGCGCTGTCTGGAAGAAGGCATCATCGCCAGCCCTGCAGAAGCGGATATGGCGCTGGTCTACGGCCTCGGCTTCCCGCCGTTCCACGGCGGCGCGTTCCGCTGGCTCGACACGCTGGGCAGCGCTAAATATCTCGACATGGCGCAGCAATTCGCTGCCCTCGGCCCGCTGTATGAGGTGCCGGACGGCCTGCGTGAGAAAGCCCGCCATAACGAAACTTACTATCCGCCGGTTGAGCCTGCTCGTCCGGTCAGCGATCTCAAGACGGCTTAAGGAGTGACGATGGAACAGGTAGTCATTGTTGATGCAATTCGTACCCCGATGGGCCGTTCGAAAGGCGGCGCGTTTCGCCATGTTCGCGCGGAAGATCTCTCCGCCCATTTAATGCGCAGCCTGCTGATGCGCAACCCGGCGCTGGAAGCGACCGCGATTGACGATATTTACTGGGGTTGCGTGCAGCAAACGCTGGAGCAGGGTTTTAACATTGCCCGTAACGCAGCGCTGCTGGCGGAAATCCCGCACTCGGTACCGGCCAGTACCGTTAACCGTCTGTGTGGTTCGTCGATGCAGGCGCTGCACGACGCGGCGCGCATGATCATGACCGGCGATGCGCAGGCATGTCTGATTGGCGGCGTCGAGCACATGGGCCACGTGCCTATGAGTCACGGCGTTGATTTCCACCCCGGTCTTAGCCGCAACGTCGCTAAAGCGGCGGGCATGATGGGGCTGACGGCGGAAATGCTCGCCCGTATGCACGGTATCAGCCGCGAGATGCAGGATCAGTTTGCCGCCCGCTCTCACGCCCGTGCCTGGGCTGCCACGCAGTCCGGCGCGTTTAAAAACGAAATTATCCCGACCGGCGGGCACGACGCCGACGGCGTTCTCAAACAGTTTAATTATGATGAAGTGATCCGCCCGGAAACCACGGTTGAGGCGCTGGCAGCGCTGCGCCCGGCTTTCGATCCGGTGAATGGCACGGTGACAGCAGGCACCTCCTCGGCGCTGTCCGACGGTGCGGCGGCGATGCTGGTGATGAGTGAATCCCGCGCCCGCGAATTAGGCTTAACACCGCGCGCTCGCATCCGCTCAATGGCGGTGGTCGGCTGCGATCCGTCGATTATGGGTTACGGCCCAGTGCCCGCCTCACAACTGGCGCTGAAAAAAGCCGGCCTGTCGGCAAGCGACATCGACCTGTTTGAAATGAACGAAGCCTTCGCCGCGCAGATCCTGCCGTGCATTAAAGATCTGGGACTGATGGAGCAGATCGACGAGAAGATTAACCTCAACGGCGGCGCGATCGCCCTGGGACACCCGCTCGGCTGTTCCGGCGCACGTATCAGCACCACGCTGTTAAATCTGATGGAGCGCAAAGATGCCCAGTTTGGTCTGGCAACGATGTGCATTGGATTGGGTCAGGGGATCGCCACGGTGTTTGAGCGTGTCTGACTGAGTAAAAGAGTTTAGTTGCCGTTCTTCCCGCCTGTCAGGGGCGGGTTTTTTTTATGTTTTACCCCTCACCCCGGCCCTCTCCCTAAGGGAGAGGGGGAAGGCCAGTCCGTGCTCGATCTGTCCCCTCTCCCTTAGGGAGAGGGAGAATGGCAAATCCGTGCTCGATCTGTCCCCTCTCCCTTAGGAAGAGGGTTAGGGTGAGGGGTAAAAAAAATCAAATAAACGCGAACGCATCCCCAAACAAACGATCTTCCCGCGCGCCGCGCTCGTTACAGAACAGATCGCGGGCGATTTTCGCCATCTCAAAACGTCCGGCGATATAAATATCGTGCCCGGCCAGCGTACCGTGATCCTGCAGCACCGCTGTCAGCACTGTGCCGCTGCGACCGCGCCAGTTCTCTTCCGGCTGCTCCACCACCGCTTCAATACGCAGATTAGGATGGTTCACCGACAACGCTTCCAGCTCAGCCAGATCGTAAAGATGCTTCTCTTCGCGACCGCCCCAGTACAGGGTAATGTCACGGTTCGGGTTACGCGCAAGCGAGGTCAACAGAATGGAACGCACATAAGAGAATCCGGTGCCGCCCGCAATCAGGATCATCGGACGCTCTTCATCGTCGCGCAGCCAGGCGTCGCCGTGAGGGATATCGACGAGAATTTCACGCTCTTTAAGGATGCGATCCATCACTGCCATGGCGTACAGATTCAGCTCCGAGGCCCCGATATGCAGCTCAATAAAATCCCGATCGTTCGGTGTGGACGCCATCGAAAACGGACGCTTATCGCGCTCGTCCATCACTACCATCAAATATTGACCAGCCCGGAAAGAAAACGCCGCTTCCGGGACTAAACGGACGCGATATACAGTATCGGTGATGGCATCTACCGAGGTCACTTTACAGCTTAAGGTTGTCATGCGCTCTCTCTGTCGGGTCGTTGTCTTACATCAAGTTTTTAAGGCAAACGGCGGTGCGTCAGGCACCTTTACCGTCTTTCATAATGGCCAGTTCATCCCAGATGGCGTCGATACGCGCCGTTACCTCAGGATCCTTCTTGATCGGTCGGCCCCATTCACGTTGGGTCTCGCCGGGCCATTTATTGGTGGCATCCAGTCCCATTTTTGACCCCAGCCCGGAAACCGGCGAGGCAAAATCCAGATAATCAATCGGCGTGTTTTCTACCAGCACCGTATCACGCGCCGGATCCATACGGGTAGTAATCGCCCAGATGACATCATTCCAGTCGCGCGCGTTGACGTCGTCGTCACAGACGATCACAAATTTAGTGTACATAAACTGCCGCAAAAACGACCACACGCCCATCATCACGCGTTTGGCGTGTCCGGCGTACTGCTTCTTCATGGTCACGACGGCCAGGCGATATGAACACCCTTCCGGCGGCAGATAGAAATCCACAATTTCCGGGAACTGCTTTTGCAAAATCGGCACGAAGACTTCATTTAACGCCACGCCAAGTACTGCCGGTTCATCGGGTGGACGACCGGTATAGGTGGAATGGTAAATCGCGTCTTTACGCTGGGTGATGTGGGTCACCGTGAACACCGGGAAATTATCTATCTCGTTATAGTAACCAGTATGGTCGCCATACGGCCCTTCCGGTGCCATTTCGCCAGGTTCGATATACCCTTCCAGCACAATTTCAGCGCTAGCCGGGACTTCGAGATCGTTTGAAATGCATTTGACCACTTCCGTTTTCGTGCCGCGCAAAAGCCCGGCAAACGCATATTCGGAGAGGGTATCCGGCACGGGAGTAACCGCCCCAAGAATGGTGGCCGGATCGGCACCTAACGCGACGGCCACCGGGAAACGCTCACCGGGATGCGCCGCGCACCATTCCTGAAAATCAAGCGCGCCGCCGCGATGCGACAGCCAGCGCATGATCAATTTGTTCTTTGCAATTAACTGCTGGCGATAAATGCCGAGATTCTGCCGCTCTTTGTGCGGTCCGCGCGTCACCGTCAGACCCCAGGTGATCAGCGGTGCGGCGTCTTCCGGCCAGCATTGCATGATCGGGATTTGCGTCAGATCGACAGCCTCCCCTTCCACCACCTGCTGCTGGCAAGGTGCGCCGCGCAGACGTTTGGTCGGCATGTTGAGCACCTGCTTAAACTGCGGCAGCTTATCGAACAGATCGCGAAAGCCTTTCGGCGGCTCCGGCTCTTTTAAAAAGGCGAGCAATTTACCGACTTCGCGCAGCGCAGCTACATCTTCCTGTCCCATCCCCAACGCCACGCGTTTAGGTGTGCCAAAAAGATTGCACAGCACCGGCATGGAATAACCTTTAGGATTTTCGAACAGCAACGCAGGTCCGCCCGCGCGCAGCGTGCGGTCGGCAATTTCTGTTATTTCCAGATGGGGGTCTACAGGCAGAGTGATGCGCTTGAGTTCGCCCCGCTGTTCAAGCAGCGTCAGAAAATCGCGTAGGTCGTGGTATTTCATGCTGTTAATCATGGCCTCTTTGTAAGCCCTTCATTATACGGCGATCGCCTGCCTGATGCTGTAATTTTGTTAAATAAGCGTGAAACTCGCCGCCATTGTGCGTTCAGGTTGCGCATAATCACCTTAGCGATCGTAAGACGATTTTGGTATGCTTTCGCCCGAACCTAAGGGATGAGTGATTATGCAAGCCTGGTATTTATTGTATTGCAAACGTGGACAACTTCAGCGCGCGCAGGAGCATCTGCAACGTCAGTCGGTTAACTGCCTGACACCTATGATCACGCTGGAAAAAATAGTGCGCGGTAAGCGCACGACAGTAGAGGAACCTCTTTTTCCTAACTACTTATTTGTTGAGTTTGACCCGGAAGTCATTCATACAACAACCATCAATGCCACACGCGGCGTCAGCCATTTTGTTCGCTTCGGTGCCAGCCCTGCCACGGTGCCTGCTACCGTTATTGAACAACTGGCGACCTGGCAGCCGGAAGACATTACCGATCCCGATACGCCTTACGCAGGTGATAACGTAGTGATCACCGAAGGCGCATTCGAAGGAATCCAGGCGATTTTTACCGAGCCAGACGGCGAAGCGCGTTCAATGCTGCTGCTGAATTTCCTTAATAAGCAGGTACTGCAAAGCGTCAAGAACACCGATTTTCGCAAAGTCTGACGCGATCAGAACGTCACGCCAAACAGCCGCTTAACGTTGTTATCTGTCGTTTCGCTTATTTCGTTCGCATCCACATGGCGAAGTTGTGCGATGCGTTCGACGATATGCCCCAGATAAGCCGGTTCGTTGCGGCGTGACGCAGGCTTTGGCGAGAGATCGCGTGGCAGCAGATATGGCGCATCGGTTTCTACCAACAGGCGATCCGCCGGAATACGCGGCACCACTTCGCACAGTTCCTGGCCGCGGCGTTCATCGCATACCCAGCCGGTAATCCCTAAATAAAGCCCGTGCGCAAGGCAGTCTTCGGCTTCAGCCTGCGACCCCGTAAAGCAGTGCAGTACCGCGCCGGGAAGCTTATCAAGCCACGGCGTAAGCAGCGCCAGAAAACGCGAGTGAGCATCACGACAGTGTAAAAACACCGGCATTGATAGCTCTGCGGCAATCGCCAGTTGCGCACTGAATGCCGCTTCCTGCTCCGCTGGCGTCGAAAAATTACGATTGAAATCCAGCCCGCATTCGCCAATCGCTACAACCTCAGGCTGCGCAGCCAGCGTATAAATCGCTTCGGCGGTGTCCGCGTGCCAGTGGCTGCTGTCATGGGGATGCACGCCCGCTGTCGCCCAACAGCGATCAAGCCGCTGCGCCAGACGCTGCACCTGCTCGCTTTCGTGCAGATTAGTGCCGGTCAACAACATGCCGTTGACGCCAGCGGCCAGCGCTCGCGTTACCACCTCATCCGTGTCTTTGGCAAACTGCGAGCTGGTCAGATTGACCCCGATATCAAACATACGATCTCCCATATGATAACCGCCCTTTTGGGCGGTTATCGTTTACTCTTCGGTGTTCTCTGTCTCGTCTTCGTCACTGCGAAAACGTCGCTTGCCGACGTAGAACCGCGAGAAGAAGACGCCGATTTCAAACAGGCAGTACATCGGAATCGCCAGCAACGTCTGCGAGAAGACATCCGGCGGCGTCAGCAACATGCCTACGACAAACGCGCCGACCAGCACATACGGGCGTTTCTTACGCAGATCGTCCGGCGTCGTGACACCCATCCAGCAGAGCAGCACAATCGCCACAGGCACTTCAAACGACACGCCGAAGGCCATAAACAGCGCCATCACGAAGTCCAGATAGCTGGCGATATCGGTCGAAACCTGCACCCCCACCGGGGCCGTATGCGTCAGGAAGCCAAACGCCAGCGGGAAGACCACGAAATACGCAAACGCCATGCCGATATAAAACAGCAGTGAACTGGATACCAGCAGCGGGATCACCAGCCGACGCTCATGCTTATACAGTGCTGGTGCGACAAACGCCCAGACCTGATACAGGATGACGGGTGCGGAAAGGATCAGCGACACCATAAAGGTCAGCTTGATCGGCGTGAAGAAAGGCGATGCCACATCGGTGGCGATCATCGTCGCGCCTTCCGGCATCTGTTTAATCAGCGGGGCGGACACCAACTGATAAATATCATTGGCGAAATACACTAGTGCCAGAAAGATAATCAAAACGGCAACAATGCTGTTTAACAGGCGCTTACGCAGCTCGATCAGGTGCGTGATCAGCGGTTGGGTATCTTCTACAGCCATGTTTAAGATTTACCCTGTGTTGAAGGAGAGGAGTCAGAAGCCGGAGAGGCGCTTTCTGCTTTTGATGCATCCGCAGGTGATACAGGTTTCGGCTCAGCAGGGGTTTGCTCTGGTGCGCTGGCCTGATGTTCTGCCGTCGCAGGCGTCACGCCCTGATGCTGCTCTTCGTTACCCTTCACTAACGGGTTATGGATAGTGTGCGCAACGTCACTCTCTTTTTCAGGATCGTTGGCACTGTAAGTGCGTTTCATCGATTCTGCCGCTTCACGCAGCTCATCCATCGACGCTTTAAGCTCAGGCGTCAGGCTGTCGAGGCTCGCTTTTTCAACCTTTTTCAGGCTGTCCTGAAACTCCTGAAGTTTGAGTTCCTGCGTCAGTTCATTCTGTACCGTAGTGGCAAGCGATCGCAGCGCCCGAACCCAGCCTGCAATCGTTCTTACCGCCACAGGTAAACGCTGCGGCCCCAAAACAATGAGGCCGACGACGAAAACTACCAGTAACTCGCCAAAACCAATATCGAACACGAATTACACCTGCTCTTTATCGTGACGCTTTGCGTCTTCTTTCTTCACATCGTCCTGCTTGTCAGCAATGGATTTCGCCGTAAAATCCGCGTCTTCCGGGGATTTGTCGTGCTTATCGTCATCGCCCATCGCTTTTTTAAAACCTTTGATCGATGCACCTAAATCAGAACCGATTGAACCGAGTTTTTTGGTGCCGAACAACAGCACCACGATGACTGCAATAATGAGCAACTGCCAGATACTGATACCACCCATACAAAAAACCTCATGACAGATGATGAATAAAATGGGCCACAGTATACGTTACGCAGCCCCTCGGGAGCGACGCTAAATTGCGCGCGTTTTACGCCAGCCGATCAACCAGATCACCAGCCCGCCTGCCATCAGCCATGCCGGAGCCGTTTCCCACTCCGGTCGATTAATCAGGATGAGG
>Ga0302349_1002058_pt1 | contig 13629 bp, 14 predicted proteins | sample PhyAR1_FD_202176 | JGI IMG/M metagenome (GOLD analysis project Ga0302349, IMG submission 202176) | Leaf surface microbial communities from alfalfa plants in UC Gill Tract Community Farm, Albany, California, United States - DLSL A.R1... | ecosystem: Host-associated > Plants > Phyllosphere >...
CTTTCCAACATGAGCTTTGAGCAGTCCCTTTCTTCCCGCCTGGTGGCAATCCCGGTCAACATTGTTATTGCCTGGCCGTATGGGTTTTATCGTGATGCCATCATGCGTCTGGCGCGGCTCATGACGCCTGCCGGCTGGATGAAAAATCTGGCGGATATCGTGGCGTATGTCACTTTTCAGTCGCCGGTGTATGTGGCGATCCTGCTGACGGTGGGCGCGGACTGGCATCAGATTGCCGCGGCGGTGAGTTCAAATATCGTGATTTCAATGCTGATGGGTGCGGTCTACGGCTATTTTCTCGATTATTGCCGTCGACTGTTTCGGGTCAGTCTCTACCATCAGGCCAAAGCCTGATGGAGATGTTTTCGTGTCAGGCCGATTCGCCAAACAGCCCAGACAAAAAACGCTCCAGCGCCAGGCGCGAACTGAAGCCATGGGGAATACCGTAGTGCTCGTGCGCTTCGCCGCCTAAATAGAGCGGAAAATGCTGGTAGTGATCGCAGGTTTTGATATCCGAGGCGGGATCCGCAAGGGACAAACTGCGCTCTTTAAGCGTGGGATGAATCACTAATGCTGTACGTCCGAGCCGCGCTTCGCGATTGACGTAGACATAATTATCGCCGCGACGGTACCCGTAGGTTTTAGTCGTCGCAACATCCATGGTAAACCCCGCCTTTTCAAGAACGCGCGCCACCTCATCGGGTCGTAAATACATATTTTTTCCTCGTCATCATGTACTGCAACGCAACCTTACAGTAATCAGCATTAGCAACGCTTTCGGAAAAGTCCATAAACGCCGCGTAAAGCCGTGATTAACTTTTGAGCCATAAATTATGCGCTACACTGAAAATTACATCGAAATCAAGGGAGGATCATATGTTTAGCAGACCAAACCGCAGCGACGTAGATGACGGCGTTCAGGATATTAATAATGATGTCAGCCGACTGGCCGACAGTCTGGAAGACATTTTAAAATCCTGGGGAAGTGACGCGAAAGACGAATCCGACCACGCCCGACGTAAAGCGAAAGCGCTGTTAAAAGAGACGCGTGCCAGAATGCACGGACGTACTCGTGTGAAGCAAGCCGCTTGCGATGCCGCAGGCTGCGCTGAAACCTTCGTGAAAGATAAACCCTGGTGCAGCCTCGGTGCTGCCGCAGCGGTCGGGATTTTCGTCGGCGCGCTGTTAAGCCTGCGTCGTTAATCTCCCGCCCCGTGATCCTGTATCACGGGGCGTCTTCTATTGCCCGTCGTAAACTGCCCGCCATAAACGTTGTGCCAGCGCATCCGCCATCGCGCCGGAAGTGACGTTGGTAAAGCACATAATCACTCCCCCACTGCCCTGACTGTCGAGCCGCCACGCGCTCAATGCTTCTACGGCAAGCCCCGCCTGATTAGCCCGCGCTACTGCCGCCCGGTCGTCTCCGTCAAACGCAATCACCAGCTGAATACCACCGTTCTGGGCGACCACGCTAAAGCCCTGCGCGATGAGCGCCTTCTCAAGCCACTGCCGTCTTTGTGCATAATGCTGGCGCATTTTCTTCAGATGCCGCCAGAAATGGCCCTGCGTCAGAAAATCAGCCAGGGTGAATTGCACGAGGCCCGGCACCGTACATTGCGTGATCTGCGCCTGCTGGCGAAAGGCGGCCACCTGCGGCGCGGGTACCACGATCCAGCCGGTGCGGATAGCCGGGAACAGCGATTTGCTGAAAGTGCCGGTGTAGATCACCCGTTGCGGCGCATCGAGGCTTTTCAGCGGCGGCAGCGGTTTGCCGTGATAGCGAAATTCGCTGTCGTAATCATCTTCGATAATCCATGAATCGGTGCGGGCGGCCCAGTCGAGCACCTGGCGGCGGCGCGGCAGGGAAAGCGCCACGCCAAGCGGACTTTGATGGGCGGGGGTAAGCAGCGCAAAGCGGGCGTGTGGATGCAGTCGCTGCGCGGCGTCAATATCCATGCCGTTCTCATCTACCGGCACCGCTAACTGCTGCACCTGCTCGCGCGCGATCACCGGGCGGATCAGCGGAAAACCGGGATCTTCCACCCACATGCCGTCGCCGGGCCTGGCGAGGGTACGCAATATCAACGACATCGACATGGCGTAGCTGGAGGTCAAAAAGATCTGCTCGGGCGTGCAATCGATGCTGCGCGAAAACCGCAGATAATCGACGATCGCCAGGCGCAGTTCGCGCTCACCCGCCGGATCGCCTATGCCGAGATCAAAGCGCGACTGGGTGCGTAACCGTCTGCCCATCAACCGCGCCCACAGCGCGCGCGGAAAAAGATCGAGCGCCGGAAGCCCCATCTGAAAAGGCAGCGGCGCGTTGTCACGCGCTTCGGCGGGTGTGGGCGATGCCTGCCCTTTCGCCGCCGTTACGTTTTCGCTGACGAAGGTTCCCGCCTGTCCCCGTCGCACCAGCCACCCTTGCGCCACCAGCTCGCCATAGGCGTGTTCCACCGTCGCACGCGAGACACCGTTTTCCTGCGCGTAAATACGGCTCGACGGCAGGCGGCTGCCTGCTGGCAGTTCCCCGGAGGCGATGCTGGCTTTCAAAAGACGGGCGATTTGTTGGTAGCGTGCGTCCATGATGGTCTGCTTTTTTCGTTAAAATATGGCTCTCTCAGGCAGACCATTATAGTGCTACATTGCGGCCAACTTAAACGAGGAGATTGCTATGACAACGCTACGCCAGCCCTATTACGAACTCAGCCCGGACGTGTACAAAGGGTTTTTACAGGCAAGCCAGGCGCTGGAGCGCTGCACGCTGGAAAAATCATTGCTGGAAATGGTCTATTTGCGCGTGTCGCAGATTAACGGCTGCGCGTTTTGCCTGGATATGCACAGTAAAGCGCTGCGCAAAGCCGGTGTCGATCAGCGCAAGCTGGATGCGCTGGCCGGGTGGCGCATCAGCGCGCATTTTAGCGAGCAGGAGCAGGTCGCTCTGGCTTGGGCGGAATCGCTGACTCACATCTCAACGACCCACGCCGGGGATGACGTTTATCAGCCGCTGCTGGCACATTTTAGCGCGGCAGAAATCAGCGATTTGACCTTTGCCATCAGCCTGATGAATGCATTTAATCGCCTTGCGGTGAGTATGCGCATGTAATTTGGGCGAAAAAATCCGTTCCCCGCTGAATCCGTCAGCGGGAATAAACTTATCTAAATTTCCTATATGTTGTGTGGTTGAAACTTTCCGTAACTACATCTAGTATTTCCTCAACAAGCAACAACACTGTCCGACGCGCTAATCCGCGTCGTCCCGCTATTTTAGATGGAAATACGAATCATGCGCATTACTATTTATACACGAGATAACTGCGTTCAGTGCCACGCCACAAAACGGGCGATGGAAAGCCGGGGTGTAGAGTTTGAAATGATCAATGTCGATCTGGTACCGGACGCCGCAGAGCAGCTTCGCGAGCAGGGATTCCGCCAGCTTCCGGTGGTGGTGGCAGGCGATACAAGCTGGTCCGGCTTTCGCCCGGATATGATTAACCGTCTCGCCGCCGCTCCCCGCCAGGCGCATGCATGAACACCCTCGTCTACTTCTCCAGCAGCTCCGAAAATACGCATCGTTTTATTGAGCGTCTGGAGCTGCCGGCGGTGCGCATTCCGCTTAACGAGCGCGAGCGCATTCAGGTAGACGTCCCCTACATTCTGGTGGTGCCCAGCTACGGCGGCGGTGGAACAGCCGGTTCCGTGCCGCGTCAGGCGATCCGCTTTTTAAACGATCCGCAAAACCGTGCGCTCATCCGTGGCGTTATTGCCGCCGGGAATCGCAATTTTGGCGAGGCCTATGGCCGCGCAGGGGATGTCATTTCGCAGAAATGCGGCGTGCCCTGTCTGTATCGTTTTGAGCTGATGGGCACCCCGCGTGATATTGAAAATGTGCGAAAAGGAGTGAGCGAATTTTGGCAACGACAACCGCAGAACGCGTGATGCAGGCCTCAACGGACTACCACGCGCTGAACGCCATGCTGAATCTGTACGATAACGCAGGCCGTATTCAGTTTGAGAAAGATCATCAGGCGGTGGAGGCCTTCCATACCGCGCACGTCCTGCCCAATACGGTGGCCTTTGCCGATCAGCAGGCCCGGCTGGACTATCTGGTAGCGAAAGGTTATTACGACGAAAGCGTGCTGGCCCGTTATGACCGCGCTTTCGTGGTACGCCTGTTTGATGATGCGCACGCCAGCGGTTTTCGCTTCCAGACATTCCTGGGCGCATGGAAGTTTTACACCAGCTACACGCTGAAAACGTTCGACGGGAAACGCTACCTCGAACATTTTGAAGATCGCGTAGTGATGGTGGCGCTGACCCTGGCGCAGGGAGATGAAAACCTTGCCCGCCAGCTTACCGTCGAAATCCTCAAAGGTCGCTTCCAGCCCGCCACGCCCACCTTTTTAAACTGCGGCAAAATGCAGCGCGGCGAGCTGGTTTCCTGCTTCCTCTTGCGCATCGAAGACAACATGGAGTCGATTGGCCGCGCGGTGAACTCAGCGCTGCAACTCTCCAAACGCGGCGGCGGTGTGGCGTTTTTGCTTTCCAATCTGCGGGAATCAGGCGCGCCGATTAAGCGCATCGAAAACCAGTCATCCGGGGTGATCCCGGTGATGAAAATGCTGGAAGATGCCTTTTCTTACGCCAACCAGCTTGGTGCGCGCCAGGGTGCGGGCGCGGTTTATCTGCACGCCCATCATCCGGATATCCTGCGTTTTCTGGATACCAAGCGCGAAAACGCCGACGAAAAAATCCGCATTAAAACCCTGTCGCTGGGCGTGGTGATCCCGGACATCACTTTCCGGTTAGCCAAAGAGAATGCCAAAATGGCGCTGTTCTCGCCCTACGATGTGGAGCGAATTTACGGCAAGCCGTTCGGTGACATTGCGGTCAGCGACCTGTATGACGAGATGGTCGCCGACGTGCGCATCCGTAAAACCTGGATTAATGCCCGTGATTTCTTCCAGTTGCTGGCGGAAATCCAGTTCGAATCCGGCTACCCGTACATCATGTATGAGGACACGGTGAACCGTGCCAACCCGATTGCCGGGCGCATCAATATGAGCAACCTGTGCTCGGAGATTTTGCAGGTCAACAGCGCCTCTACCTATGATGAAAATCTTGATTATGCGGCAACCGGACACGACATCTCCTGCAACCTTGGCTCGCTGAATATCGCGCACACCATGGATTCGCCGGACTTTGGCCGCACGGTAGAAACCGCCATTCGCGGCCTGACGGCGGTATCGGACATGAGCCATATCCGTTCGGTGCCGTCGATTGAAGCCGGGAACGCCGCCTCGCACGCCATTGGTCTCGGGCAGATGAACCTGCACGGCTATCTGGCGCGCGAAGGCATTCTCTACGGCAGCGAAGAAGGCATTGATTTCACCAATCTTTATTTCTACACCATCACCTGGCACGCGCTGAATACCTCGATGATGCTGGCCCGCGAGCGCAATCAGCGCTTCGCCGGATTTGAGCACTCCCGCTACGCCAGCGGGGAATACTTCGCACAATATCTCAATGAAGAGTGGCAGCCGAAAACCGAAAAAGTGCGCGCCCTGTTTGCACGTGCGGGCATCACCCTGCCGACGCGTGAGATGTGGCAGCAGTTGCGCGACGACGTGATGCGCCACGGCATTTATAACCAGAATTTGCAGGCGGTGCCGCCAACCGGGTCGATCTCATACATTAACCACGCGACGTCGAGCATTCACCCGATTGTGTCAAAAGTGGAAATCCGCAAGGAAGGCAAAACCGGGCGCGTTTACTACCCTGCCCCCTTTATGACCAACGACAATCTGGCGATGTATCAGGATGCCTACGAAATCGGGCCGGAAAAAATCATTGATACCTACGCCGCGGCCACCCGCCACGTCGATCAGGGCCTGTCGCTGACGCTGTTTTTCCCGGACACCGCCACCACCCGCGACATTAACAAAGCGCAGATTTACGCGTGGAAAAAGGGCATCAAGACGCTGTATTACATTCGCCTGCGCCAGCTTGCGCTGGAAGGCACTGAGATTGAAGGCTGCGTGTCATGCGCACTGTGAGGAGAAAAGGATGAGCCGTTTATCACGCGTTCGCGCCGTCAACTGGAACCAGATCCAGGACGATAAAGATCTGGAAGTCTGGAACCGCCTGACCAGCAACTTCTGGCTGCCGGAGAAGGTGCCGCTGTCGAACGACATCCCCGCCTGGCAGACGCTGAGCCACGCCGAGCAGCAACTGACCATCCGCGTCTTTACCGGTCTGACGCTGCTCGACACCATCCAGAACACTGTCGGCGCACCGGCGCTGATGGGCGATTCGCTCACGCCCCATGAAGAGGCGGTGCTCTCGAACGTCAGTTTCATGGAGGCGGTGCATGCGCGCTCGTACAGCTCGATTTTCTCCACGCTGTGCCAGACCAAAGATGTGGATGCCGCCTACGCCTGGAGCGAAGAAAACAGCCCGCTCCAGCGCAAAGCGCAGTTGATCCTGGAGCACTATTCCAGCGACGAGCCACTGAAAAAGAAAATCGCCAGCGTGTTTCTGGAATCGTTCCTGTTCTATTCCGGCTTCTGGCTGCCGATGTACTGGTCAAGCCGTGGCAAGCTGACCAACACCGCCGATCTTATTCGCCTGATCATCCGCGACGAAGCGGTACACGGTTATTACATCGGCTATAAATTCCAGAAAGGGTTAGAAAAAGTCAGCGCGGGCGAGCAGGAAATGCTGAAAAACTTCGCACTCGATTTGATGATGGATCTCTACGATAACGAGCTGGCCTACACCGAGGATCTCTACGCCGGCACCGGCTGGAGCGAGGACGTAAAAGCGTTCCTTTGTTATAACGCCAATAAAGCGCTGATGAACCTGGGTTATGAAGCGCTGTTCCCGGCAGAAATGGCCGCCGTTAACCCGGCGATCCTCGCCGCGCTTTCTCCGAATGCCGATGAAAACCATGACTTTTTCTCAGGGTCAGGGTCGTCGTATGTGATGGGGAAAGCGGTGGAAACGGAGGACGAGGACTGGGATTTTTGAGGGGGGGTTCACCCTCACCCCGGCCCTCTCCCTGAGGGAGAGGGAGAAAAGCAAGTCTGTGCTCGATCTGCCCTTTCCCTCAGGGAGAGGGAGGAAAGCGAGTCCGCGCTCGATCTGTCCCCTCTCCCTCAGGGAGAGGGTTAGGGTGAGGGTAAAAAAAGAGAGGAATATTCCTCCGTCATTTTCCTGTCATATTTTTAAGAATCATCCCACTCCCACACCCAAATTTCCGCCTCAAAACAAAAAATATCGCAGAAATTCATCTGCCGCTCAGCCCTTATCTCATGGGAAATTGCGCCATATCAGCTTCGGCAAATTCCATGCCACTTGTGGATTAAGGGTTGTCTCAGATTCTGAGTATGTTAGGGTATAGGCCGTTCATTATTTCCACCAGGAACTGTATCGATATAAATAAATAACGGGAATCTTTTTATTGCATGGCAATTAAACTCGAAATTAAAAATCTCTATAAAATATTTGGTGAGCACCCACAGCGCGCATTCAAATATATCGAAAAAGGACTTTCGAAAGAACAAATACTTGAGAAGACAGGGCTATCGCTTGGCGTAATTAACGCCAGTCTGGCCATTGAAGAAGGCGAGATATTCGTCATCATGGGATTATCGGGTTCCGGTAAATCCACCATGGTTCGCCTTCTCAATCGCCTGATTGAACCCACCCGCGGGCAGGTGCTGATTGATGGCGTGGATATCGCCAAAATATCAGACGCCGAATTGCGTGAGGTGCGCAGGAAAAAGATTGCGATGGTCTTCCAGTCATTCGCGCTAATGCCACATATGACGGTGCTGGATAATGCCGCTTTTGGTATGGAATTAGCGGGAACGCCTGCAAGTGAACGTCAGTCAAATGCGCTGGATGCACTGCGTCAGGTTGGGCTGGAAAATTATGCTCATTCTTATCCGGATGAACTTTCCGGCGGGATGCGTCAACGCGTTGGTCTGGCCCGCGCATTAGCCATTAATCCTGATATTTTATTAATGGATGAAGCCTTCTCTGCACTCGATCCGCTTATCCGTACCGAAATGCAGGATGAGCTGGTGAAATTACAGTCCCGTCATCAGCGTACCATTGTCTTTATTTCCCATGACCTCGATGAGGCTATGCGCATTGGCGATCGGATTGCCATTATGCAAAATGGCGAAGTGGTTCAGGTCGGTACGCCGGATGAAATATTAAATAATCCGGCCAATGATTATGTCCGCACGTTCTTCAGGGGTGTGGATATTAGTCAGGTGTTTAGCGCAAAAGATATTGCCCGCCGTAGTCCGGTCGGTCTTATCCGTAAAACGCCCGGTTTTGGCCCGCGTTCTGCACTGAAATTATTGCAGGATGAGGACCGCGATTTTGGTTATGTGATTGAACGCGGGAATAAGTTTGTTGGCATTGTTTCCATCGATTCTCTGAAAACGGCGTTAAGCCAGAATCTGGGTATCGACGCGGCGCTTCTCGACTCTCCGACTGCGGTAGACGCCGAGACGCCGCTCAGCGAGTTGCTCTCCCATGTCGGTCAGGCACCCTGTGCCGTGCCGGTGATTGGGGAAGAACAACAGTACGTGGGCAGCATTTCTAAGCGGATGCTGCTGCAAGCTTTAGATCGCGAGGGGGCAAACAATGGCTGATCAATCTAACCCGTGGGGCACCACGGAAACCACCGACAGCGCCGCACAGTCTGCTGACGCATGGGGCACACCCGCCGCCACGCCTGCCGACGGCGGTGGAGCCGACTGGCTGACCAGCGCACCGGCCCCGGCACCTGAGCATTTCAACATCATGGACCCGTTCCACAAGACGTTAATCCCGCTGGATAGCTGGGTGACGCAGGGGATCGACTGGGTGGTGATGCACTTCCGCCCGCTGTTCCAGGGCATCCGCGTACCAGTGGATTACATTCTCAGCGCCTTCCAGAACCTGCTGCTGGGGATGCCCGCGCCGGTGGCGATCCTGATTTTTGCCCTGATCGCCTGGCAGATGTCGAGCGTCGGCATGGGGATTGCCACACTGATTTCGCTGGTGCTGATCGGCGCAATTGGGGCCTGGTCGCAGGCGATGATCACCCTGGCGCTGGTCCTGACCGCGTTGCTGTTCTGTATCGTCATCGGCCTGCCGATGGGGATCTGGCTGGCGCGTAGCCAGCGGGCAGCGAAAATCATCCGGCCCCTGCTTGATGCCATGCAGACGACACCCGCGTTCGTTTACCTGGTGCCGATTGTGATGCTGTTCGGTATCGGCAACGTGCCGGGCGTGGTGGTGACGATTATCTTCGCCCTGCCGCCGATTGTGCGTCTGACCATTCTGGGGATTAACCAGGTGCCCGCCGATCTGATTGAGGCCTCGCGCTCGTTTGGTGCCAGCCCCCGTCAGATGCTGTTTAAAGTTCAGCTTCCGCTGGCGATGCCGACCATCATGGCAGGCGTTAACCAGACGCTGATGCTGGCCCTCTCGATGGTGGTGATCGCCTCAATGATCGCCGTGGGTGGTCTTGGTCAGATGGTGCTGCGCGGTATTGGCCGTCTCGATATGGGACTGGCGACCGTTGGTGGTGTCGGGATTGTGATCCTCGCCATTATTCTTGACCGTCTCACTCAGGCTGTCGGCCGTGACTCCCGCAGTCGCGGCAACCGCCGCTGGTATCAGACCGGCCCGCTGGGTCTGCTGACCCGTCCATTCAGTAAGTGATCCTGTTGCCCGGTGGCGCTAACGCGTGCCGGGCTTACAACCTTCTCCAATAAAAAAGGAACAACGATGCGACAGAATGTAATAATTGCCACAGCGTTTGCCACCCTTGTTTCCACCAGCGCATTTGCCGCTGACCTGCCGGGTAAAGGCGTGACCGTACAGCCGGTGCAGAGCACCATCACCGAAGAGACGTTCCAGACGCTGCTGGTCAGCCGCGCGCTGGAAAAACTCGGCTACACCGTGAATAAGCCGAGCGAAGTGGATTACAACGTCGGTTACACCTCCATTGCCTCCGGCGATGCGACCTTTACCGCCGTCAACTGGCAGCCGTTGCACGACGATATGTATGCCGCTGCGGGTGGTTCCAACAAATTTTACCGTGAAGGCGTGTTTGTGACCGGTGCCGCGCAGGGTTACCTGATCGACAAGAAAACCGCCGATCAGTACCACATCACTAATATTGAGCAGTTAAAAGATCCGAAGATTGCCAAACTGTTTGACGGCAATGGTGACGGCAAAGCCGACATGATGGGTTGCTCACCAGGCTGGGGTTGTGAAGCGGTCATTAACCACCAGAACGAAGCCTACAAGCTGGCGGACACAGTTACGGTGAACCACGGTAACTATTCCGCAATGATGGCCGACACCATCGCGCGCTTCAAAGAAGGCAAGCCGGTGCTGTATTACACCTGGACGCCGTACTGGGTGAGCGACGTGCTGAAGCCGGGTAAAGACGTGGTGTGGTTGCAGGTGCCGTTCTCGTCCCTGCCGGGCGAGCAGAAAGATATCGACACCAAACTGCCGAACGGCATGAACTACGGTTTCCCGGTGAACACCATGCACATCGTGGCGAACAAAGCCTGGGCTGAGAAAAACCCGGCGGCCGCGAAACTGTTCTCCGTGATGAAACTGCCGCTGGCGGACATCAATGCGCAGAACGCCATGATGCACGCGGGTAAAGCGTCTGAAGCAGATATCAACGGTCACGTTGATGGCTGGATCAAAGCCCACCAGCAGCAGTTTGACGGCTGGGTGAAAGAAGCGCTGGCAGCGCAGAAGTAAGAAGAGCGTTTACCCTCACCCTAACCCTCTCCCTCAGGGAGAGGGGACAGATCGAGCACAGACTCGCCTTTCTCCCGCTCACCGAGGGAGAGGGGACAGATCGAGCACGGACCCGCCTTTCTCCCTCTCCCTGAGGGAGAGGGCCGGGGTGAGGGTGAAGGTGAACCCCACCGCACTATCCGACACGTAACAATTCCCCAACAATCTCCCAATTCGTTATCATTGATTTCTGGCAAGAAAATCATTCAACTCACGACTTCAATAATAATGAAAAATTCCACGCAAACGCTCAGCCCGTCGCTTATCGTGCTGATGTCCGTCGCGACCGGCCTCGCCGTCGCCAGTAACTACTATGCGCAACCGCTGCTCGATACCATCGCGCGCGCGTTCTCCCTCACCCCTGGCCAGGCCGGGTTTATCGTTACCGCAGCCCAACTGGGCTATGCCGCCGGACTGCTGTTGCTGGTGCCACTCGGTGACATGTTCGAGCGCCGTACGCTTATCGTCACCATGACGCTGCTGGCCGCGGGCGGAATGTTGATCACCGCGTCCAGCCAGTCGCTGGCGATGATGATTCTGGGCACCGCGCTCACCGGGCTGTTCTCGGTGGTGGCGCAAATTCTGGTGCCGCTGGCGGCAACGCTGGCTTCGCCGGATAAACGCGGCAAGGTGGTAGGCACCATCATGAGCGGCCTGCTGCTGGGGATTTTGCTGGCGCGTACTGTGGCAGGTCTGCTGGCGGGGCTTGGCGGCTGGCGCACGGTCTACTGGGTCGCCAGCGTGCTGATGGTGGTGATGGCGGTCGCCCTCTGGCGTGGGTTGCCAAAGGTGAAGCAGGAAAATCACCTCAATTACTTTCAGCTACTCGGCTCGATTTTCACCCTCTTTACCCGCGATAAACTGCTGCGCACCCGCGCGGTGCTGGGCTGCCTGACCTTCGCTAACTTCAGCATTCTCTGGACGTCGATGGCGTTCCTGCTCGCCTCGCCGCCGTTTAATTACTCCGACGCGGTGATCGGGCTGTTTGGTCTGGCAGGCGCGGCGGGTGCGCTGGGTGCGCGTCCCGCAGGCGGGCTGGCGGATAAGGGTAAAGCGCATCTGACCACGACGTATGGATTAGCGCTGCTGTTGCTTTCCTGGCTGGCGATCTGGTTCGGTCACACCTCGGCGCTGGCGCTGATCGTCGGCATTCTGGTGCTCGATCTCACCGTGCAGGGCGTGCATATCACTAACCAGACGGTGATTTATCGCGTGCAGCCGGATGCGCGTAACCGTCTCACCGCCGGGTACATGACCAGCTACTTTATTGGCGGCGCGGCAGGCTCGCTGCTCTCCGCCTCGGCGTGGCAGCACGCGGGCTGGGCTGGTGTCTGCGTGGCGGGAAGCCTGGTCGCCGCCCTGAATCTGCTGGTGTGGTGGCGCGGATACCATCGCCAGGAGGCCGCACACTGATCGCACTGCAATGATTCACCCAACTGATGGACGCCTGGGGTGTTAAGGCGTCCTTCACTCTGTTAAGGTAAATGCACATATTTATGCAGGTGATTTTAACGTGGGTGATTTATCAGTTAGATCTATGGACAGCTCTTCCTCTCCCGAAACTCTTCCGGCCACCCTCGCGGAAGGCGTGAAAGACAGCCTTCCCATCGTTCTCAGCTATCTGCCTGTGGCCTTTGCCTTTGGCCTCAACGCGACCCGACTCGGCTTTACTCCGCTGGAAAGCGTGTTTTTCTCCTGCATTATTTATGCAGGTGCCAGTCAGTTTGTCATTACCACCATGCTCGCGGCGGGCAGTTCGCTGTGGGTTGCCGCCCTGACAGTGATGGCGATGGATGTCCGCCACGTGCTGTACGGCCCGTCGCTGCGCAGCCGTATTATTCAGCGTCTGTATAAACCTAAGACGGCGATCTGGGCGTTTGGGTTGACCGACGAGGTGTTTGCCGCCGCTACCGCCCGCCTGCTGAGCGATAATCGCCGCTGGAGTGAAAACTGGATGATCGGCATCGCGCTGACTTCCTGGCTCTCCTGGGTGGCGGGCACGGTGATTGGCGCGTACTCCGGCAATGGCTTACTCGAAGGCTACCCGGCTGTCGAAGCCGCGCTGGGTTTTATGCTCCCTGCCCTCTTTTTAAGTTTCCTGCTGGCCTCTTTTCAGCGTAAGCAAACGCTGTGCGTAACGGCGGCGCTGCTCGGCGCGCTGGCGGGGGTGACGCTGTTTTCGATTCCGGCGGCGATCCTCGCCGGGATTGTCTGCGGCTGTCTGACCGCGCTGGTCCAGGCGTTTTATCAGGGGAATGCCGATGCGTCATGAAGTACTGATTCTTGGCTTGCTGGTAGGCCTGGTGAACTACCTGTTCCGCTACCTGCCCTTACGGTTACGTGCGGGCCACGCTCGCCCGGCGAAACGCGGCGCGACGGGGATCTTACTCGACACAATTGGCATCGCCTCGATCTGCGCGCTGCTGGTGGTATCCAGCGCGCCGGAGGTGCTCCACGACAGCCGCCGCCTGCTGCCCACGCTCATCGGGTTTACCGTGCTGGGGGCGAGTTTTTATAAAACGCGCAGCATTATTGTGCCGACATTATTAAGCGCGCTGGCCTACGGGCTGGCATGGAAATTTCTGTCATACCTATAGCTGTGACTAATGAATCAGCACAAATAATTCATTTACTTTATTTGTCACTGTCGTTACTATCTCAGCTGCAATTAATGAGGTTATACCCAAATGGATAGTTCGTTTACGCCCATTGAGCAAATGCTTAAGTTCCGCGCCAGCCGTTATGAAGATTTCCCGTTTCAGGAGATCCTCCTGACCCGTCTTTGCATGCATATGCAGGGCA
>Ga0302349_1002059_pt1 | contig 13629 bp, 18 predicted proteins | sample PhyAR1_FD_202176 | JGI IMG/M metagenome (GOLD analysis project Ga0302349, IMG submission 202176) | Leaf surface microbial communities from alfalfa plants in UC Gill Tract Community Farm, Albany, California, United States - DLSL A.R1... | ecosystem: Host-associated > Plants > Phyllosphere >...
GACATCAACCGAGGCGTATGCACTGGTTGATTTAGGAGCACGCTATCATCTCAACAAAAATACCACGTTGATGGCCGGCGTCTATAACCTGTTCGACGCGAATCCGATTTACACGACCACCTATAACCAGTCGTCCCTGCTGGAAGGTCGTCGCTATAATATGGGCGCACGCATCGAGTTTTAATCGTTTCGCCGGGGCCTCTGGCTCCGGCTGTTATCGCCCGCGCGCCACGAGCGCCCGCTCGAGTTCACGATACGACTCAACCAGCTTATCCAGCGTCGCGCGATTCAGTCCGCTCGGATTAGGCAGCACCCAGACCTGCGTCGCACCAATAGTAAGCTGCTGCTTACCCCACGCCGCTCCCCGCTGGCTGAATGCCTGCTCAAACGCATTCTTTCCGAGAACGGCCAGAACGTCAGGCTGATAATCCTCTATCTTTTTCACCAGCTCTCGCCCGCCCGTACGCAATTCATGCAAATTCACTTCGCTGGCCTGTACCGTTGGCCTTTCAACCAACATGGTAATGCCGCAACGCGTATCTAACAGATGCTGTTCTTCTTCCGGCTTTAGCAGTCGCTCGGTAAATCCCGCCTGATGGATCACCTTCCAGAAACGGTTACCCGGATGCGCAAAATGAAATCCGGTATGTGCCGATGATTTCCCCGGATTGATGCCACAAAACACCACCCGCAGTCCCGGAGCCAGAATATCGCCGATCATACTTACTCCTGATGAATGATTCGAATAGAAAGTATAAGGGATTGAAAATCCATTGTTTACAAAAACAGCAAGCAGTCGTTTATGGCTGGATCGCATTGCCGAGTTACTTTATAATTCACCGCCACGGCCCCTTAGCTCAGTGGTTAGAGCAGGCGACTCATAATCGCTTGGTCGCTGGTTCAAGTCCAGCAGGGGCCACCAAATTTTAGCTTTAAAATCATATAAAAAAGCCACTCACGCGAGTGGCTTTTTTGTTACCTCGTTTTTGATTGTCGGTAAAATGTCGATGAATTTTTACCGACATCTTCCTGAGCGCAGAGTCATAATGGGCACCCCTGACGCATGCTCAGCTGAAAAACGGGGAGGTTGCAGGAAAATCGCAGAATACAAACGGCCTTCAGGGGAGGGTTTGTATTGCGCTTTAGTATGTTGCCCGCTCATTCCAGGAGTCACTATAAATGACATTGCCTTCACAATATTTCCAGGTGATTTTCTCATAGCGCACGAGTACTGTTTCAAGATGCTTTCCGGTACTTGCGCCTGGGCACATGTCGGGAGTGATAGAGGTTATCTTCACACCTTCCATTATGATATTAAAATACTCCTGCTCTAAACCAGCATCATTAATTTCATACATCTTTATTGTGGCTGATTGAAGCATTCTTCCTGTACTCAGTGCCTGAAATAAAAGCGGGGTTACACGGTCAAATTCCTTCTGGAACATAACAGGCATGTGGACACGCGTGCCTGTCAATTTCCCGGTATTTCCGTCGACAGGAATATTGACGTTATGCGTAAATGATTTAAGTTCAATTGCACCTTCACGCCCGTACACGAGGGATGGGCCAGCCACAGGGGAACCATTTTCATCAGTAAGAAATAAATAAGCCGGATTTGACATAAAACTCTTTGTAAATCATTTATCGTATTTATCAAAGCGACCAAATATAATCGGGTGAACAATAATAAACACGATGATTGCCATAAAGGTTAATAATACCCAGTGACCGGGAACCAGCCACAGGAATAAAGAGGCGCACGCAAAAATATAAACGGGAAATATAATATCCGTAAATAGAATTGATAGCAGGCTCTTAAACATATCACCCGCCTTTTAAGTCATCATAAATCGCATCGAAATCCTTATAGTACCCCATTTGCACCTTCTTGATGAGATCATCCATGAACGGCTCCACAAAGTAGTAAAGCATTTCCAGTTGGGCGGCATACAGAATGGCGTAATACTTCGGGTCCAGCGTCCTCAGGTGACTGGCAGCAAGGACGCACTTCTGGTCGGTGCCAATCAGTTGAAGTGCCATGACAGCGGCAGGTACGCGCCGTGCAAGCCGTTCGATGACGACTTCTGATAGCCGACCAGATGCCGAAAGGGATTTAGCCAGCGCCAGTGCTACCGCTAAACGCGCAGCCTTACTTGCCGGGATGTTTTTAATAAGCCCGGTTACTTTCGAATCCATGTTGCGAACGCGATTTTCTTCATTTCCATATTTAGCATCGCTTAAGGTACTTTCTAAATAAAGGTAAACCATATGTGCTATTACATCGCGATACCTGTAAATAGACAAAATCGAGAGATACATTCTCTTTTCTTCAGAGATAAGTTCATCACATACACTGTGATAACCAGGAATTAAGCACGATGAATACCAGCTCATACGCTCCATTCCTGAGTAAATATCAGAACCAATCCCTTTTAATGCTTTCCAGGTTCCGGCAACGCCCTGCTGTCCATAAATAGCCAACTGCCTGTCGCTCTGAAACTTCATCTTTAAATAATCAGATGCCTGCATATCATATCCATATAAAAGTACAGGAATACGAATATACATTGAATTTCAGGTAAGAGAAACGGAAATTATTGTGTGATTAGTCCCAATATGTGAACATCTATCCCGGCAGCGCATCTGATACTTAACTTTATGGGCTTCCGTCTTTCATGCCGACTCAGGGTTTGGTTAAATCTGCTTACGGTGTATCGCCTTCGCTTCTCTTACAGTTATTGATCGAACTCCGAGAGGACGCAGGAGCGCCCTTAACGTCAACGGCCAAATCAAAGGCACGATATTCTACTGCGCCAGATGGGTCAGGATTAGAGAGCCGATACCCACAGCTGAGTCGTAAACGTCTCATATACCGTAGTTTGCTCGCCGTCTGGGTTGTATTGGTTACTTAACTCAAGGGTGCGTCTACGCAGATCGTCTGCGACGAAAATATACGCGCGTCTGCGTTAACGTAGCCAGCCCAATCGTCGCTGTTCACGATAAACCGTTACTAGCGCACTACTGACAAACTGAAAATGTAAGATATGCTATTACGCCGTCTATACAAAATCCGTGGGTGCGCGGCTTCGTTTTTGTCACCTCGACAAAATTAAAGTGTGCTCCACTATAGTTATTATAGTGTGCTCCACGCCAACGCTTTGATTTGGTTTTTTTACGGTATACTGTCACCCACCATAAAAGAGAGGATTCGGCAATGCCAACGCCTGACGTTAATGCAAAATCACAAAAAATGCAGGCGCGTGTTCCGCATGACGTGGTTAAAGACGTTGAGGAAACCATGGACGAAGGAGAAACGGCCGCACAATACATTGTTACTGCATTGCGCGGTGAGATAAAGCGCCGCTAGCGACGCAAAAAAACAGAAACATCAGAAAACTGAGCTGATGCCAAAAGGCATTTTCCTATTGCTTTTCCATTTATTGTACATACAATAATTATATGAAAATCACATTCGATCCAGGCAAGGATAGGATTAACCAGAACAAGCATGGATACTCTCTCGCGGATGCGGAGCGGCTTGACTGGGAAAACATGGTTATCTTCGAGGATGACCGTTTTGATTACGGAGAGATTCGTTTCGTAGGATTGACCTACGGGATTGCATACCTCGGAAACAAAATGTTTTCGGTTTGCTTTACTGAATCCAATGATTTCGCAGTCTGTAGGATTATCAGCCTGCGCCCCGCAACCAGACAGGAGATGAGACGATATGCCGAAACTTAAGCCCGGAACCCTCTTCCCGACGGATGAAGAGGACGCAAAAATTCGAGAAGCAGTGGCTTCCGATCCAGATACCATGCTCCTGGAAGATCCAGGTATCAAACTTGTGCCACTTAGAAATGTGATAAAAGCACGTCGCGGTAGGCCTACCGCAAAGACGACGAAAACACGAATTACGATTCGTTATTCACCAGATGTCGTTGATGCATTTAAGTCCACCGGTGCTGGCTGGCAGACACGTATGGATGCAGCGCTTAAAGACTGGTTAAAAAAACATAATCCTGCTGACGTCAAAATCTGATCACCAGCGCAGTAGCTGTAGCGTAAAGGTACGATTGATCCATCAGGGCGCGGCCGCGAAGCGCGCCTTTTAGTTTTTTTATCCCCTCTAATGCGCGCTTCGTTATGACATATAAAAATACGGGGCGGATTGCGTCTGGCAACGAGCCAGGGGATGAGACGATAAGTCAGCCTGTCCTCTCTTGAACCCACCTTAACACAATGTTAACCTCGAATATTAAAGACGCTTAGACGTCCAGATGACCTACATTTCTGCGTTACGTTTATAAGGCGTAACGCTCACTCTGGAGAGACCATGATCCGCGCTATTGTGACTGACATTGAAGGCACCACCAGCGACATCCGCTTTGTGCATGATGTTCTGTTTCCCTATGCGCGCGAGCGGCTGGCGGCGCTGGTGAAATCGCAGCAATATGCCGAACCGGTGAAAACCATTCTTGATAATTTGCGTGAAGAGATAGACCAGCCCGCGGCAACGGCGCAGGAACTAACTGAAGTCCTGCTGACCTTTATGAATGAAGACCGTAAATCCACGGCGCTAAAAGCGTTGCAGGGAATTATCTGGCAGGAGGGGTATCTGCACGGCGATTTTACCGGTCATCTTTACCCGGACGTCCTGCCGGCGCTGGAAAAATGGAAGTCGCAGTCGATTGATCTGTATGTCTATTCTTCCGGGTCCGTGGCGGCGCAGAAATTGTTGTTTGGTTACAGCGATGAGGGCGATATTACACATTTGTTCAGCGGCTATTTTGATACGCGTACGGGTGCAAAACGTGACGCACAGTCGTATCGTAATATCGCCGGGCAAATCGGGCATTCTCCGACATCGATTCTGTTTCTCTCCGATATTCATCAGGAGCTGGATGCCGCAGAAGAGGCCGGATTACGCACGCTACAGCTGGTCCGCGGCGATCGCGATGCGGGCAGCCATCACCCTCAGGTTCAACGTTTTGACGACATTCATCCGGAGCAAATCCCTTCATGAGCGCATTAACCGTTTTCTCAGACAACGATGCCCGTCAGCCCGTCTGGCACAGTACCGACGCCGGTGAAATTCAGCAGCAGCTTAATGCGAAGGGCGTTCGTTTTGAGCGCTGGCAGGCTGACCGCCAGCTTGGTGAAGCCCCCACGCCGGAAACGGTGATTACGGCGTATCAACACGCCATCGATAAGCTGGTTGCTGAGAAAGGCTATCAGAGCTGGGATGTGATCAGCCTGCGCACTGACAATCCGCAGAAGGAGGCGCTGCGGGCGAAGTTTCTTAATGAACATACTCACGGGGAAGATGAAGTGCGTTTCTTCGTTGAGGGCGCAGGGCTATTTTGCCTGCATATCGGCAATGAAATTTATCAGGTGCTGTGCGAGAAGAATGACTTGATTTCTGTTCCGGCCGGAACGCCGCACTGGTTTGATATGGGATCAGAACCCAATTTTACTGCGATTCGCATTTTCGATAACCAGGAAGGCTGGATAGCCAATTTTACCGGCGATACCATCGCCGATGCCTATCCTCGCCTGCCCTGACTGTAGCGATACCGCCCGGCGCACTGCCGGGCGATGAGATCAGGCATAGCGACGGCGCAGCAGTTCGCACTCAAAGAGAAATTCAAGCCCTTCCAGCTGACGCCGCGCCTCATTAATATCCGTTCCCCAGCAGGTCAAACCGTGCCCGCGCAGCAAAAAACCGTAGCGTAATGAATGCGTCTGCGCGTCGGCCTCAATGCGCGCTGCCAGCGCCTGAATATCCTGATCGTTATCAAAAATTGGTATCGACACCGTGTCGAGATGGCTGTGCTGCCCGGTCAGGGTCTTTTGCATCTCATAGCCCTGGAGTGATAACGTCTGATGCGGTTCAATGCGTGACAGGACGGTGGCATTCACCGTATGCACGTGCAGCACCACGTTAGCTTCAGGAAACAGGCGATAAATTAAGGTGTGCAGGCCGGTTTCGGCGGACGGTTTGCGCCCGGACGGGGCAGTATTATCTGCAACAGACACCTGTAAGAAATCGTCGGTCGTCAGACTGCCTTTGTCACGCCCCGACTCGCTAAGCCAGCACCATGCTTCATCCTGACGGATCGACATATTGCCGCCGGTTGCCGGCGCCCAGCCTTTCGCGCCGATCCAGTGACAGATGGTGACCAGTTGTGCGAGCCTCTCTTGCCACATATTTATTCCTTATTTCCCATAGTATTTAGCCATCTAAACGGCTATTTTTATGATGGTATCATTGACGCCGCGACTAAACAATATTTGTTATACAATGGTTAAAAGGTGATCATTACTGCGTCAGGTTAGCGATGCAAAACCACGAATAAATCACAGCAAATGGGATACTCTTGCCTGCGCGCTATCAAAAACGATGGTGTCAGACAGGTGGCATCATGTCCCGGGAGAGATAGCCCTATGACAACATCCATTAAGCCTCATCATGGCCAGTGCCACTGTGGGGCAGTAGAATTTGAGGTCACGCTGAGTGAAGGTTTAAACGGTATTCGTCGCTGTAGCTGTTCGTACTGCCGGATGCGCGGAGCGGTGGTTGCCTCTGCCGCCGCAGGCGGGATCCGGTTTATACGCGGTGAAGATCTGCTCACCTGTTATCGCTTTAATACCGGCGTGGCACAGCATTTTTTCTGTTCACGCTGCGGAATTTATACTCATCATCAGCGGCGTTCAAATCCGGATCAGTTTGGTGTCAATGTTGCCTGCCTTGACGGCGTGAGCCCATTTGATTTTCCGGCGGTCCCGGTATATGACGGTGTTAATCATCCCAGTGACAATAACGGCGTCTCGCTCCTGGCGGGCACCTTAATCTTTAAACCGGCAGAAAAAAAGCAAACTGAGCGTTGATCGGTTTATAAGGCGCGGGCAAATATCTCGCTTACCCAGTGGAGAAATACGTCCAGACGCCGGGAAACCCGGCGCTCACCCGCATAAATCGCATTAATCTGTAAGGAGCCGGGAGGATAGGCGGAAAGCACCTCCACCAGCTCACCGCGCCGTAGCTGGTCTTCAAAGCGGTAACGCGGGGCCTGGATCAGACCCAGCCCCTGCACGGCAAGCGCGGCGGCGGTATCCGAATTATCGGTCATGACCTGAGCGGGTAAACGTCGCGATTCCGTTCGCCCGTTACGGATAAAGTTGAGCGGCATCGTGTCGCCGGTTTGCGATGAAATAAAGCCAATCATGGTATGCGAGGCCAGATCGTCGATGCTGTGCGGTATTCCTTTCGCTGCCAGATAGGCCGGACTGGCACAGGTAATTTCCGGCAAATGCCCGAGCCGACGCAGCCGTAAACTGCTGTCTTCGGGCACGCCGACGCGGATCACGCAGTCAATACCTTCACGTACCAGATTCACCAGCCGATCGGTTTGCCCGAAGGTCACGGTGATATCCGGGTACTGGCGGAGAAATTCAGTGAGTTGCGGAACCAGAAAGGTACGCGTCAGTAAACCCGGCGCATTAATGCGCAAATGCCCGCCCGGCGTGGTCTGACGAAACGCGGTCCAGGTTTCGTCGATATCCTCCAGCACGGCGTTGGCCCGGCGATAAAATGCGTCGCCCTCCGGCGTCGGCTTTACCGCCCGCGTGGTGCGCGCCAGCAGCTGGACACCGATTTCTTGCTCCAGCTGTTTAATCGCGTAGGTGGCGGTAGACCGGGCAATTCCCAGCGCCTGCGCCGCCTGCAAAAAGCTTCCGCCCTCTACAATGCGGACGAAAAGCTGGAGCTGCTGAATTTTGTCCATACGTCCCTCCCGTTAACTACCCTATTATTAGTATCAGATGAATTATCATGTCAATTTCCAGACGATTATTTTTAATAATCCGACAGGTATAGTGCTGGTGAACATTACTCATCATCAGGAGCACAACCTATGCAGAAGACAAAAGTAGCGATTGTAACGGGTGCCTCTCGTGGAATTGGTGCTGAAATCGCCCGTGGCCTTGCGGCTGATGGGCTGGCCGTGGTGATTAACTATGCGCGTAGCAGTGAACAGGCTGAAGACGTGCTGGCTACGATTACTGCCGCAGGCGGGAAAGCCATTCTCGTGCAGGCCGATATTACCCAGCCGGATGCGGCAGATAAGCTGTTTAATGCCGCAGAAACTACGTTCGGAAAAGTCGATATCCTGGTCAATAATGCGGGCATCATGACGCTATCGCCACTTTCTGCCACCGACGATGCCAGTTTTGAGCGTCAGATTGCGACCAATCTTACCGCACCTTTTCGTCTGATGCGCGAAGCGGCCAACCGGCTTAATGCGGGTGGGCGGATTATTAATTTTTCATCCAGCGTCGTCGGACTCTATCAGCCACAGTACGGCGTCTATGCCGCCACCAAAGCGGCCATTGAAGCGATGACGCATGTGTTGTCGAAAGAACTGGGTTCACGCGCGATCGCGGTGAATGCCATCGCTCCCGGACCGGTGGCGACGGATCTGTTTCTTAATGGCAAAAGTGAGGAACTGGTGGCGCAAATTAAAAAGATGAACCCGCTGGGTCGCCTTGGCGAACCGCAGGACATCATGCAGGTGGTGCGCTTTCTGGCGGGTGAGGAAAGCGGCTGGATTAATGGTCAGGTGATCCGCGTCAATGGCGGCGCAATTTAATGTAGTTGAGGAGACGATTATGCCTTTTGTTAATATCAAAACCCCGGAAGCGGCGCTGAGCGCGGAACAGAAAGCCGAAATTAGCCATCGGATCACAGACCTGCTGGTCGAGTATTTTTCCGAACATGCCCGGGCGCATACTATGGTACTGATTGAGGAAGTGAAAGACGGCGGTTATTACCGTGCTGATGAGACTTTCAGCATCCCACAAGAATACAGAGTCCGTTAAATCATGTTCCTGGCTACGGATTAGCCGGGAGCATTTTGCCTTACTCTTCCCCGCTCACCACCCGGTTGCGGCCCTGCTTTTTAGCCTTGTAGAGGGCAGTGTCCGCCTGATAAATCAGCTCGCTGGCAATACTGTGCAACGGCCGGTCGTCGGGCAGAGCTTTCGCATCGTAAAGGGTCGCTACCCCGATGCTGATGGTCAGAAAGCCTGTTGGGCTCGAAATATGCGGGATATGCAGTGCGGTAATACTTTCACGTAGCCGTTCGGCGACAATCAGCGCACCGGCCATATCGGTACGCGGCAGGATCACTAAAAATTCTTCGCCACCGTAGCGGCTGATATTATCCTCGGGTCGCAGGCTGGCTGAAACCAGCGCTTTGGTCACCGCACGCAGGCACTCATCACCGGACTGATGCCCCTGGTTGTCATTAAAATTTTTGAAAAAGTCGATATCCGCGAGGCAGATAGACAGCGGTAGCCCTTGTTCAAGGGCATGGGCAATTTGCGTGACCAGAAACTCATCCATATGACGACGATTAAACAGCCCGGTCAAATGATCTAACTGCGCAAATTGCTGCAGTACCCGATTAGCGCTGGCCAGCTTCTCTTCTGCCAGACGACGGGCGGTAATATCTACCCAGGTGACCGACAAGCCGACCACATTCTCCATGGCATCATAAACTGGCACCGGCTGGGTGTAATAATAGCGCCCGGAGTAGATGACCTCCCGGCTGGGGATCTCTGCGCTGCTGCTTGCAACGGTGAAATCCTGCAAAAACTGCTGCCAGCATTCAGGCATCACATCGGGAAAATAGTGGCTGCCAATGTCGGCAGGCGCGCTGGCCAACAGACGGGTCATCGCTTTATTCGACATCACGATGCGCCCGCTTAAGTCAATCATGCATAGCGCAACCGGCGTAGTCTCGTAGATGGTTTCCAGTTGTAGTACGCGTTCACCCAGCGTGGAGATATTACGATCGATGCCCCGATAGCCCCTGAGTTCTCCCTGCTCATCAAACAGCGGTATGCCGCTGGTCTCAAGCACGACTATTGAACCGTCTGCCCGGCGGTTACGGTTTACCAGGCCGGAAAATGCCCTTTTAGCCGTCACAATCTCGGCAAAAGCCAGCCCTACCCGTTGCGCCTCTTCGGGCAGCATAAAATCAAATGGCGTTCGCCCGAGAACATATTCCGGGGGATAACCTAACAGCTCATTAACGACGTCGGACACCCAGGTATAACGCCCTTCAGCATCCACTTCCCATAACCAGTCAGAATTATGATTGAGAAGCTCAAACAGATGCCTCTCATCAGCCTCAAGAAAATAAGGACAGGTTTTTTCATTGGTCATGAATATGCTCAAATTGCGTTAAACGGTAGTCGGATCGGGGCAACAGACGTTATCAAGATACAGGTAAGCGCAAACAGTGAATAGCAATCATTGATGTGATGAATATAAATATTATTTATATAAAACAGCCCCTGCCCGCTATCATCGTATAGACGGCGCTAAAAGGCCGTCATCCTTTGGCATTAGCCGTCCGGCTATTTATTTTTGATGCCAGTAGGCCACGCTCCGCACCCGCTGCTGATCCTGATTGTTAAACACTGCTGATATGTTTTTCACCGTATCGCCCTCACCGGTCAGCCAGATAAAATAGTCATCCTCCGGCACAGTAAGCTGTGCCAACCGTGCGGCAAGCGCCTGTTGATCATGGCCGATAATCCAGTCGAGAGTAAAATCGGTTAGCGGGGCCAGGTAATCTTTTACCGCGGGATTGGTCACGCTGACAATGGCCCTGACCTCCGGCCGCGATGTCAGACGTTGTAATCCTTCCAGCCGCCGACGCAGCGCGGGCATACCTGACTCATCACAGACGTAGAGCTGCCAGGCGTAGTCCTCCGGCACCACCAGCGAGCCGCGTGGTCCACCGATAGTCAGCGTATCCCCTGCGCGAGCATTTATGGCCCAGCGGCTGGCGACGCCGCCGTCGTGAATAAAGAAGTCCAGCGCCAGCTCGTGGCGTACCGCGTCATACAGCGGCGTGTAATCACGAGCCTGAGGGCGCACACCGTCGGCCCAGATAATCCCGGCCTCAGTTACCTCGGGAGGGATCACCCGTGTTCCCGTCTCAGGGAAAAAAACTTTGGTATGGTCGTCAAAGCCTTGTGAAGAAAATCCTTCCAGCGCGTCGCCGCCCAGAACGATGCGCTGAAAGCCGGCGCTAATACGCTCAACGCGTAATACGTCCAGTTCGCGGAAGCGCAGCTCATTACGGACTTTACGCGGATAAGGCGATTTATCGCTCATTATTTAACCTCTGCTCGCTATGATATATCTGTTTTTCGGACTCAAATGATAATGATTGTTAGTTAGAAAAAGATCAAGCATTTTTAGATATATCTAAATACAGGAAAGGCATGATTAAAATGACCATTAAAAACATAGAGTAAAGATAAATAAAAGGTAATAATTGCAGTTTAGATACCATTAGATATAGAGTAGATATAGCAATGTAATGAGGTGTTTCTATGCAACAGCATCATGAGCCGGATGGTGAACACTCCCATCATCTTCGCGGTGGTCGGCGTCAGCGCTTTTTCGCCCACGGCGAACTGCGGCTGGTCATTCTCGATCAATTACGTCATCACGCCAGCCATGGGTATGAAATTATTAAAGAAATTGAGTCACTGACGCTGGGTAATTATATTCCCAGCCCCGGGGTGATTTATCCCACACTTGAGCTTTTGCAGGACCAGCAGCTGATCACCGTCACTGATGAAGACGGCGGACGTAAAAAAATCGCTATTACCAAAATGGGATTGCACTGGCTGGAAGAGAATCAGGATACGCTGGATCACATTTATGTGCGGATCAAAGCGCGTTGCGTCGGCTATGCGCTACGTAAAGATCCCCAGATGAAACGTGCGATTGAAAACTTTAAAACGGTGCTGGATTTAAAAATTAACCAGCAAGAACTGAGTGCCGCGCAGCTTAAGCAGATTATCGGCATTATTGACCGCGCGGCGCTGGAGATTGGCCAGCTGGATTAATGCAGTACGGTCACCGCCTCTTCAAGGCGGCTGGCCCGTTGTTTAACCATCGCAGAAACCGCGGCATTCTTTTCTACCAGCCCGGCATTTTTCTGCGTGATGACATCCAGTTCAGCCACGGCCCGCGTTAAATCAGCCAGGCCTGCCGCCTGTTCAGCGGTAGAACTGCTGATTTCGCCAAGCAGCCGGGTAACGTTTTGTACCTGCAATACAATATCTTCCATCGTCTGTCCGGCGGCATGGACCTGCCCGGAGCCGGACTGAACTTTACTGGCGCTGGCATCGATCAGCTTACGAATATCGTTGGCCGCACTGGCGCTGCGGCTGGCCAGATGACGAACCTCCCCGGCGACTACGGCAAATCCTTTACCCTGCTCCCCTGCACGGGCGGCTTCAACGGCAGCATTAAGGGCAAGAATATTAGTCTGAAAAGCAATGTCATTGATTAACGTGGTAATGGAGCCAATGCGCTGGGTGCTGCTGGCAATCTCATCCATGGTTTTTATTACGGTCTCCATCGCCCTTCCACCGTGTGTTGCCGCACTGCTGGCGGCGCTGGAAAGTTTATCGGCCGCCGCGGCCGTGACGGAGTTATTTTGTACTGATACCGCCATCTGGCTCATGGTGGCAACCGTTTGTTGAACGTTGACCACCGTTTGACGGGTACGCTCATTAAGATCGTCGTTGCCTTTCGCCAGCGCAACGCTGCCGTCGCGCACGCGGGCTACCTGGCTTGCAACATCGTTCATCAGCCAGCGGCTCATCAGACCCAGTTGCCCGACAGCCCGCAGCGTTAACCCCAGTTCATCACTACGGTGAAACGGCTCAACCTGGCTCTTTTCACCGGTTGCCACGCTGAGGGCCTCACGCGCCACCTGTTCTACCGGTCGAACAATTTGCCACTCCAGACAGGCACATCCCAGTAACAGCGGTAGCGAACTGAACAGTATTGCCCCTGGCGGCGCACCGCTTAGCCCCAATGCTGCCGCGAGCATTACAAAAAGCAGCATCATAATGCTGCGCACGCGCCAGCGTAGCGGCAGAGCATTGAGCCAGCCGCTAATGCCGGGGCGAACGACTCTCCCTTTGTGCAGCCGCTGACGGCATTTTCCGGCATTCAGCGCCTGATACAGCGGCGTTACGGCAGCCACTTCATCAGCGCGGGCTTTAGTGCGAATTGACATATAACCGGTGATTTTGCCCCCGCGCACCATCGGTGCTACGTTCGCCCGCACCCAGTAGTGGTCGCCATTTTTACAGCGATTTTTGACAATGCCGGTCCACGGCTCACCCTTCTGTAGGGTATACCACATATCGGCAAATGCGGCTTTTGGCATGTCCGGATGCCGCACCAGATTGTGTGGCTGGCCTGACAGTTCCTGAAGTGAATAGCCGCTGACATCCACAAACGTGTCATTCGCGTGGGTAATGATGCTGCGTAAATCGGTGGTCGACATTAATGTCGTATTGTCGTCCAGCAGGTGCTCACGTTGGGTAACAACAGAAGAGGTAGGCATAACTGCATCCTTTGCTCGTTATTTGGATGTTAATTTTTTGGTGTAATGTTATGTCGGCGATAATTTATTTATCTTTAGTTGTTAAATTTGACTTAGATCGCAATTTGCGATTAAACCGCATAATTTGCAGGATTATTTAATTCATTGATTTTTAATATTTTCATGACGAAATAGTTCA
>Ga0302349_1002067_pt1 | contig 13597 bp, 7 predicted proteins | sample PhyAR1_FD_202176 | JGI IMG/M metagenome (GOLD analysis project Ga0302349, IMG submission 202176) | Leaf surface microbial communities from alfalfa plants in UC Gill Tract Community Farm, Albany, California, United States - DLSL A.R1... | ecosystem: Host-associated > Plants > Phyllosphere >...
GGCCCTGGTCAGCACGGGTGCCGCCGACCCGGCACCGTCGCCCACGGTCACCGGCGAGGACTGCGCGTTCGGCACCGTGTGCCAGGCCGAGGACTCGGCACGCACCGCTCCGGCGACGACCGCCACGAACCACAACGGCTTCGCCGGGGACGGCTTCGTCGCCGGGTTCGAGCGTGCCGGGGCGCAGCTGACGACCCACGTCACCGGGGTGCCGGCCGCGGGCGACTACGCCCTGCAGGTCCGCTACGCCAACGGCTCCGCCGGGGCGCCGACGCTCACCGCGGCCCCGACCGGTCAGCAGTCGACCACTGCACCGCTCCCGAAGACGAGCGGCTGGGACTACTGGAACACCGCCACCGTGCCGGTGCACCTGGCCGCCGGCACGAACGACGTCGTGATCGCGTGCCCGACCGTGGCGAACAACTGCAACGTCAACTTCGACACCGTCGCCGTGGTCGACACCGCGTCGCCGGTCCTCGCCGCGCACGCCCCGCTCGGCGGGTACCGACGCGACCTCGACACCGCCAACGGATCGGTGAAGACGAACCCGGGTCTGCTCTACCAGGACGGCTGGTCGCTCCTCGACGACAGCGCCTCGGCGCTGTACGACCAGGCGACCGACACCGTCACCCCCGCCGGCGACCACGGCGGCGAGCGCTACCAGGACGGCTACGTCTTCGGGTACGGCTCGGACTACCGCCACGCGCTCGAGGAGCTCGCTGTCCTGACCGGTCCGACGAAGCTCCTCCCCCGCTGGGCGTACGGCGTCTGGTACTCCGAGTACTACGACCGCTCGCAGGCCGACTACCTGGCCATCGCGAAGCAGTTCGAGGACGAAGGCGTCCCCGTCGACGTCATGGCGATCGACACCGACTACAAGATCGGCAGCCCCACCAACCAGGGCGACAGCAAGTGGAACGGCTGGTCGGTCGACCCGTCCCGGATCCCGGACATGACCGGCCTGCTGGCCGACTGGCACGCCGAGGGCATCCACAACACCCTCAACATCCACCCGTCGATCTCGAGCCAGGACCCGCAGTTCGCGAAGGCCCAGGCCACCGCGAAGGGCAAGCTCACCAAGGGCGACGGCGACCGGTACCTGTTCGACTGGTCCGACCCCGACCAGCTCAAGGCGTACTTCGACCTGCACACCTCGCTGCAGCCGAAGGGCGTCGACATGTGGTGGCTCGACTGGTGCTGCAGCGAGAACTCGAAGTACTCCGCGAACGGCGTCACCCCCGACGCGTTCATCAACCAGCAGTACGCGAAGTACACGGACCAGGCACTCGGCGGCCGGGGGCTCGCGTTCTCGCGGGCGTACGGCTCGCTGACGGCCGGTGGCTACGGCAACCCGCAGGCGGTCCCGACCGGCCCGTGGGCGGACAAGCGCACGACCGTGCACTTCACCGGCGACACCACGTCGTCGTGGGACATGCTGCTCGCCGAGGTCGGCTACACCCCCGGTGAGTCCGCCGCGACCGGCCTGGCCTCGGTCAGCCACGACATCGGTGGCCACAACGGTGCGCAGTACGGCATCGAGGGCGCCGAGGAGGGCACGACCCAGCTGCCCGAGGACCTCTACGCCCGCTGGGTACAGCTCGGCACCTTCCAGCCGATCGACCGCCTGCACAGCAACCACAGCGACCGACTGCCGTGGCAGTACCCGGCCGCTGCCGAGGCATCGGCGAAGCGGTTCCTGAACCTCCGCGAGGCCCTGGTCCCCCTGACCTACACGCTCGCCGCCCAGGCGACCGAGACGGGCACCCCGATCCTGCAGCCGCTCTACCTGCAGTACCCCGAGGCGCAGGAGGCCTACGCCCAGGCCGGCTCGGAGTACCTGTACGGCCCGGACGTGCTCGTCGCCCCGGTCACCACCGCGAACGACGACTCCGGCACGGCGACCCGCTCGGTCTGGTTCCCGGCCGGGAGCTCGTGGACCGACTGGTTCACTGGTGAGACGCACGCCGGAGGCACCACCGCCGACGTGACGACCGACCTGAACAGCATGCCGGTGTTCGTGAAGAGCGGCGGCATCGTCCCCACCCGCTCGGAGCAGGTCAAGAACGACGCCGCACCGCTCGACGCCGTCACCCTGACGGTCGCGACCGGAGCGAACGGTTCGTTCGACCTGCACGAAGACGCCGGCGAGGACAGCGCTGCGAACGGCGCCGCGAAGTCGAGCGCGATGACCACGGCCGCCGCGTCCGCGAAGGCCACGGCTGGCAGCGCCTCCACCGCCGTCCGCTACACGCAGCAGGCGACCGGAGGCTCGCTCGCCATCGCCCCCGCCGTCGGTTCCTTCGCCGGCCAGGTGCAGGACCGCTCGTGGACGGCGACGTTCACGAACGCCGACCGCCCCCGCACCGTCACCATCGACGGCCGGGTGATCGCGGACACCGCCTGGACCTACGACGCCGACACCCGCACCATCAGCGTGCCGGTCAACGAACGGTCCGTGACGAAGCGCACGGTCGTCGCCTTCAGCAGCAAGGCGGCGGCGACCCCCGTCCTGCAGGTCGAGTCGCCTCGGGTGGACGCGGGCGACACGCAGACGGTGACCGGCACCGGGTTCCCGGCCGACACCGACGTGGCGCTGGCGACCGCGCCACGCATCGGTGGTGCCACCGCGCACACCGACGCGAGTGGTGCGTTCTCGACCGACCTGCGGGTGCCCGGCACCGCGTCCGGTCGGGTGACCGTCACCGCATCGGTCGGCGGTGTGGCCCTGGCTCGGACCGCCTTCACCGTGGTGGCTGCGGCTGCTCCGGCGCCGACCACGTCCCCGAGTGCGGGCACGCCGGGCAGCGGCGCTCCGACGCCGGGTGGCAGCGGATCCGCTGCACCGGGCGCGGCAGCGCCGGGCAACGGCGGCGCGGATGCGGGCAGCGAGCCGGGCGGCGCACTGGCCTGGACGGGCGCGAACCTGCTCCCCCTCGGGCTGTTGGCGGCGGCACTGCTCGCGGCCGGTGGACTCGTGTGGACGCTGCGGAGCCGGCGGCGCCGGGCGCGTGCCTGAGCCCGCCTGAGCGGTCACCTGTCACGGGCGGATAACGGACGGGAGGCCCGGTGCCAGCTGGCACCGGGCCTCCCGTCCGTCCGTGGTCGCGCTGCAGATCCGCGATCATGCGTCCGCAGGACGGTTGCGACGGAGGTCACGCCCGCTCGACAGATCGTTCTACGTCTGACATGTTAACGGCTACCGTCAGCACACCTGCTGCTGCGTGAGGAGAAGACGTGACGAAGCAACAGATCACGGCAATCACGGGCCTGCTCCTGTTGGCAATGCTGTTGACGGTCTTGATCGGGGTGTTCGACGCTCGCCGGCGTGTCGTTGCCGCGGAGGGCAACGATCTTCGCTCCGGCCAGAGCGCGTGGGTGATCGCGACGATCGACGAACTCATGCGTGCTCGGAGCGCGTTCGAACCGGGGACGAAGGTGTTCGTGGGTCTGGACGGTGACGTCCGCGCCGTCGCGATCCTGTCCGGACGGTGGACAGACGTCCCACTGCACGACGGGCCCGCACTGACCGGGCGCCCCGGCGAAGCCCTCGCCGGCGCTGACGTTGCCGTCCGCGGCGACGACATCGCCGTCGATGGCAAGCCGTACAACGTGGTGGGGCGACTCGGCGTCCGGGCCGACAGCCTGCTGTCCGACGATGTGGTCCTCGGTGATCCGTCGCGGTTCTCGGCGTCACCACAGCGGCTACTCCTGGACGGCCCGAGCAGCGTCCGCCACTACAGCGCAGAGTTCCCCGGCAGGAGCGTCGAGATCATCGACGACGGCACGAACCGCAGGACGAACGTCGACGCCGTGTCTCCGGTCCTGGTCGCGCTCGGCGCGCTCGTCATCATGCTCATCGCCGTGGTCGCAGGTCTTCAGGCCGGACGATGGGAACTCCGCACCGCCGCCGTCCGCTTCACCACCGGGATCCGACCGCTGAACACCCTTCGCGGCGCGGCCGCCAGAGTCGCTGTGATCGGCACCGCCGCCTGTACGACAGCGCTCGCGGGCGCGGCAGTCGTGAGGCAGACCACCATCCTCGACCTCGACGTCACCACCGCAGTCGTCGCGGTCGGAACCGTCGTGCTTGCCGTGTCCGTCACTTCGCTCTGGCAGGGAACCCGACGATGGAACTGCTGAACGATCTTCGATCCAACTGGACGATCATCGTCGCCAAGATCGTCCTGCTCGTGCTGCTCACACTCTGCTGGCACAACGTGGCGTCGTTCACCCAGTCCACCTCGCAGGCCGTGGCCCAAGGACTGTCCGCTGATGCCGACGTCGACCTCTACACGGTGGTCGACGATCTCGACCCGGATGCTTTCGAGGCGATCCGGCGAGACCAGCACGCGGTCGACGACGTCGCCTCGTTCGTCGACCGTATCGATGATGAGCCCGGATTCGACTTCATCTCCTCGTACGACCAGCCCATCACCGTCCAGGACTTCCGCGGCGACGACCGCTTCGACGTCGGCTACGGGACCGAGTACACGCTCAACGGGAAGTACCAGGACGAGTCGGGACGAAGTGTCCAGGACATCAAGTCGATCCAGCTCAACGAGACCGCGTACGAGTTCGCGGGGCTCTCCGTGCAGGACGGCAAGCCGATCGAGTGGAACGCTGTCGACTGGGGATCCGGCCGGATCCCGGTGCTGCTCGGCAACGAGTACCGCGGCGTGTACGAGCTCGGGGAGCGACTCACCCGAGCGGTCATCCTGCAGGAGCAGGAGCTCGAAGTCATCGGTTTTCTCGAACCGGACAGCGCCATGTACTTCCGCGGTGAGGCCACCCACTACCTCGATGACACCGTCATCGTGCCCTACCCGCCGACACTCGGCGGACTCGACCGAGCAGCACTCGACCGGCTGGATCCCGAGCTGTTCGGGCGCCTGGTGTTCCAGGTGCTCAACGCCGATCTCGCCGTCGAACACAGCCTCGATTTCGGGGACGTCGTCGCGCGTCTCTACGCGATCGGAGACGACACCGGCTTCCGGTCGTACACGTTGCTCGGAGTACCGGCCTACCTCGTGCAGCTCTCCCTCGTCCGCCAGCTCATCCAGGACAACCTGGTGCTCGTCACCGCGCTGCTCGTCGTCCTCACCGCGGGCGTGGGCGTCGTCACGGCGTTCCTCCACCGGCTCCTGCATCACCGTCGAGCGCCAGTGGCGCGGGTGCACCATCTCCTCGGGAGGAGTCCGGATGCCACGAACCGACTGTTCCGCGCAAGCCGCCTGACCGAGTACACCGCCGCGCTCGGGCTGTTCCTCACGTCCAGCGCGCTGCTCCCCAACGACAGTGCGATGGCACGACTCGGCGCCGGCACCGCCCTGCTCCTCTGGTGTGTGGCAGACGGCGCACTCGGTCGACGAGCCGTCCGCATCGAACTGACCACCCAACGCCGAAGAGGTACCCCACGATGATCGTGCTGCGCGACGTCTCCAAGACGATCACCGAGCCCGACGGATCGACCCGAGCACTGTTCGACCGACTCGACTTCGACCTTCGCGAAGACGATCGCTCAGTAGCCATCACCGGGCGCAGCGGATCCGGCAAGAGCACACTGCTCCGGATCCTCGCCGGCCTCGACACCGACTTCGGCGGGACCTACGAGCACGACGGGCACGTGCTCGAGCGCACCGCACGCAGGATGGCGGCGCACCGACTCCGACACATCGGCATCGTCACCCAGGACCACAGCCTGCTCGGCGACCGCAGCGTGCTCGACAACGTCCGGCTCGGAGTTCCTGCTCGCGCTGACTCCGCCGACCGAGCGCATGACGCCCTCGAGGCGGTCGGCATCAGTCACCTCGCTGGCAAGCGCCCACGACGACTGTCAGGAGGAGAAGCGCAGCGCGTCGCGATCGCTCGAGCCATCGCGAAGCGCCCTGCCGTCGTCCTCGCCGATGAGCCCACCGGCGCACTGGACGAGACGACCGAAGACGACGTGCTCGCCCTCTTCGATCGGCTGCAGCAAGCGGGAACCAAGTTCGTGATCGTCACCCACAGTGAGCGCGTTGCACAGCGATGTGGACGTCGACTGCAGCTACAACACGAGCAGCTCATCGCGCGCGGCACGTGACGGACTGGAGGCACGGTGCCAGCTGGCACCGGGCCTCCAGTCCGTCAGCGGTTGCGCTCCAGATCCCCGATCACGCGTGCGCAGAACGGTCGCGGCTGAAGAACTCGGCGAACATCTCCCGTTTCGCCGCGTGCGAATCGGGCTCGAGCTCGAGTCCCTCCATGTTGAGGTCGGTGCCGAACAGTCGCAGGATCCCAAGACCACTCGGCTCCGCGGTCTCGAGGGACACCGAGAACAGTGTCGGCAACACCTCGCCTGCGGCGATCCGCCGGGCCTCGGAAAACGCCGCACGGTACGTCGCGTCGGTGACGCGAATCACACTGATCGACCAACTCGTGGCGTCCCAGTCGGGCGCGACCATCTCGCCGCTCAGCGCTTGGAAGAAGTGCACGACGAATGTGTCACGCTCGCCTTCGGTGCCGTAGTGCCGCTCGTCCACTTCTTCGATCTGCACGAACTCATCTTGTCAGCGTCAGCCGGGGCGTTCGAGGCCGCGGAGCAGCCGAAGCATGCACCTTCGCCGGTACCATCTCGGCATGGCTGAAGCAGGTCTGCTCGCAGCGAGCATCGCAGTCCTGGTGGGTACGGTCGCGATCCTCGTGAATCGTGTGCGGACCCCGGCCTGGGTGCGTGACGCGCAGCTCACCTTGAACGCCAGCCCCGTTACCAGCCTGCTGCTGTTCCTGGCCGGTGCGCTCCTGGTCGCCCTCGTCCTCGCCTTCGGGATCTTCTTCCTCGCCACCGGGCACAGCGTCATCGGGTGGGCAATGGTCTGTCTCGCTGCGACCGGCATCGCTCACCTCGGGGTGACCGTGTGGATCCGGCGACAGCCGCTCTCGTGATCAGGTGCGGAGCTCGCCGGTGGAGAAGAACCGATCGAGGTGCTCGTCAGTGAAGGCACGCACCACAAGTACACCTCGGGGAAGGCACGCTGATCGCGGCGACCTCAGAAGCCGTAGCAGCTTGCTCGGGGCCGACGGAACTCCGAGGCGAGCACGCTGCGGCGGGGGAGGCTCCGACGGCCGAATCCCGCCGAGAGGACGCTCGACGAGTGCACAAAGTACACATTCTGCTAGTGTGTTGTTATGTATAGTGGCGAAGACGCGTTTCTCAACGTTCGTGAGACGGCAAAGCGCCTCGGGGTGCATGAAAACACCGTGCGCAACTGGGCCAAGTCGGGACAGCTCCCCGACTCGCGGGTCCCTGGCTCTCGCTTCCACCGCTTCCGCCTCGCTGACGTCGAACGACTCACTGCAGCTCGTGGCGCGGTGACGACGCCACCTCTGCAGACGGAACGACGCTTGTTCAACCCCGAGTTGATCACCGCAAGTCAACTCATTCAGTGGGCAACCACTCGCCAGCGTGACGCGCAGGAGAACTTCCCAGAACTCGTCCGTCGCCTCCTCGCGGAGACACCCGGCGTCTCTAACATCACCGTCCGAGCTGGCGACGGCGTGGCACTCTCCGGTTGGGACGGGATTGCTGATTCTCAAGGGTCGGCGTTCCTTCCGTCCGGCCACCTCGCGCTTGAGTTCGGCGTCGAGAAGAGCCCGAAGGGGAAAGCTTCAGATGACTACACAAAGCGCGCCGGACAGGGCCCGTCGGACAGAACCTTCGTCTTCGTAACTCCCCGGCGATGGGCCGGAGGCGCTGCATGGGCTGAGGAACGGCGCGCAGAGGGCCGCTTCAATGACGTCCGCGTGGTGGACGCGGATGATCTAGAAGGTTGGCTGCAGGCGTCCCCAGCCGCCCACCACTGGATCTCGGAGCACCTCGGGCTGCGGCCGCGCGATGCGCGAACGATCGAATCGTGGTGGGACAACTTCAAAGCGCTGACTGATCCCGCGTTACCACTCGCGCTCTTCCTAGCAGGCCGGCTCCCCCAAGCCGAGCAGCTGAAGCAACGCTTGTCCGGCCCGGCACAGCTGACGGTAGTTCAGTCCGAGTGGGATCAGGACGTGATTGGCTTCGTCCACGCAGCGATGCAGACGCAGTTTGGCGCGGCGGGGGAACCCGCGCCGGCGCTACTGGTCATCCGGTCAGCAGAGGTATGGGACCGCGTCGTCGAGCAGCCTGGCCATTCGATCCTGATTCCTCTCTTCGAGGGAGCCAGCATCGGCACCGCCATCAATCGCGGTCACCACGTAGTCGCTATCGTCGATCGATCCACCGTGACCCGGCAGGCAGTCGACGTGCCGCTGCCTCGCCTCGATCGACTCGCGGCCGCTGAAGCATTTCAAGAGGCGCAGGTGCCCTTCAACAGGGCTGACCGGCTCGCGGTCCGCGGGCGACGAAGTATGCCAGCCCTCGTGCGGTACCTCTCCCGCGACCCAAGGCGTCGTCGCCCTACCTGGGCTGAGGAGCCGGACGCTTCAACCCTCGCACCCCTCGCCGTCATCGGCAGCTGGACGGAGAACCCCGCAGACCTCGCCATCATCGAGCAGGTCACCAGTCGATCCTGGCATGAGTTGGAACAGACCGTCCGACGAGTATCGATGTCGGGAGACCCGGTCCTGCGCAAGGTCGGATCTCAGTGGAGCTTCACCTCACCCGAAGAAGCGTTCTTGCTGCTTCGCGACTCGCTGACTCCATCGACGCTCGAACGCTGGGCCGAGCAGGTGAGCAGCGTGATGCTGCTCCAGGATCCCATGCTGGAGCTCGACGGGAACGCGCGTTTGGTCGCGCAAATGAACGGAGGGGGCCGACCGCACTCGGCGACCCTCCGACGAGGATTGGCTCGGGGACTCGCCCTGATGGGGGCCATGGGTACCGAGACATTCGCGGACAACGGCCGCTCACTGTCGGACATCGCAGCTGCAACCATTGGCCGGCTTTTGGAGAGCGCCAACGACGACGTTTCGGGCCGCACATGGCATCAGCTCACCGAAGTGCTCCCGTTGCTCGCAGAAGCTGCCCCGGACGCCTTCCTGACTGCCCTCGAGGACAATCTGACGAGCCGATCGCCGACCCTTGTGAACCTCTTCCAGGAGGAGGACGGGCTGGCCGGGCTCGGCACCTCGTCGCCGCACCCTTCCCTGCTGTGGGCGATCGAAACGGTCTGCTGGTCGCCGCTATACGTAGTACAAGGCACGCAGGCGCTGGCGCGCCTTGCCGTGCTTGACCCCGGAGGCAGGACTGGCAACCGGCCTCGCTCCAGCCTCGCGGCTGTCCTCTGCGGCTGGGTGCGCAACACCTCAGCCTCGCTCGAGGTACGTCTAGAAGCGATCGCAGCAGTGGAATATACATCAGAAGCCGTTGGCTGGCAGCTCATCCTTGACCTATGGCCGACCGGACACAGAGTCGTGATCCCTCCCGCATCGCCCCGCTTCCGTGATGATTGGAGTCCGAGCACCAAGTCGGTACCGATGTCTGACTGGATTGCAACGGTGAGGCGGCTGGTCGACTCGGCAATCCGTCTCGCCGCGGGCTCCCCCGAGCGCCTCTCACAGCTGATCGAGAACTTCTCGACAGTCCCAGAAGATGATCGAGCACGGATCATCGCGTTCCTGGAAAGCCAGGCGACCGGTAATTTCACATCGGAGGGCCGACTCCAGATTTGGGAGAAGCTCCGGGCAGAAACTGCTCGGCACGAACGCTACGCCGCGTCGGAATGGGCGATGTCACCCGCGACGGTGAGTCGACTCAAGGCCGTAACGGCACACTTCGAACCGGAGTCGGATCCGCTTCGCTTTAGCTTTCTGTTCGACTGGCACCCGGACCTGCCCGGCTTCGACATGGAGGACTTCGACCGCTACGAGGCGGAATTGAACCATCGGCGTCAGGATGCTCTCGCAACGGTATCCAAACGAGACGACGCCGCCGCCCAGCTCATGCGTCTCGGCCGCCATGCACCGGTCCCGACGCACTTCGGATGGGCACTCGCCTTGCTCCCGCAAATTGATCTCATCGATATGCTCCCCTGGCTAGCATCGGACGATCAGGCGCTGCGAGAGGCTGCGGCAAACTGGGCGCGCAGGAAGATGCTGGATCAAGGTGCAGCATGGCTACGCGACGCCCTTGCGGACGGTGAGCTCGCAGGCGAGGCGCGAGCGCTCCTCGTTCGACACATACCGGCGCGTAGCGATTTCTGGGATGCGCTTCGCGAGGGCGCGATGCTCGATGACGAGGTTGAGTACTGGAAGAACGCGGCGATCGACATTGTCGATCCCGACGACACGCGACTAGCCCTTCAGCAACTCCTCAACCACGGACGGGCATGGAGCGCGATCTCGGTGGCGTCTCATACTCTGCTACGACAGCGCCAGCGGCCCTCGGACAAGCCAGCCCTTGACCCTCACCAAGTTTCGAGCATTCTCAACGAGGCGCTCCATCAGGCGCCGACCAACGGCGAACTGTCCAACATGTCGAGTTACTACGTCGGACAGTTACTCGACTTCCTCATCGACGCGCATGCGAACGAGCATGACATCGCCCAGCTCGAGTACGCCTTCTTCCGCTTGCTTGATCACAATCGGGAGCCCGTCACCCTCAACCATCTCCTCGCCACCGACCCCGAAGTCTTTGTCACGCTCGTTCAACGGGCCTACCGAGGCAGAGACGAAGCTCCTCGAGCTCAGGACGAAGCCGAGCAAAATGCGGCCTCTCAAGCGTGGTGGGTCCTGCACAGCTGGACGGGCTTCCCTGGCCGCGAACGTGACGGCAGCATCAATAGGGCAATTCTTGAGAGCTGGGTCAAGCAGGCGCGACTGCAGCTCTCCAACAGCGACCGAGGGGACATCGGTGACGAGGTCATCGGTCAAGCGATGGCGCACTCCCCTGTAGGAGACGATGGCACGTGGCCCGCTGAACCAGTTCGGGACGTTATTGAAACAATTGGCAGCCGAGAGTTAGAGAACGGGGTCGCCATCGGCCGGCAGAACGCGCGCGGCGTGACCAGCCGGGGCGCCTACGACGGTGGCGATCAGGAACGAGACCTCGCCACCCAGTACCGGTCCTGGAGCGCGGCCGTTGGAGCGCACTGGCCTCGCACGGCCCGCGTACTTCGCGCGGTCGCCGAGTCATACAACCGTGACGCCCGACACCACGACCTCCAAGCCGAGCTCGACGCAGACAGGGATTGACAGAAGGGAACTCACTAGCGGCGGGCGTCGGCTTGAAAGCGACGATCGCGGCTTCGCCTGCCAGAATCCATCGAGCGTCTGTGTCGGAGGATCCGCAACTTCTTCCACCCCTTGTCCTCCCATGACGCGACACCGGTCGCTCCGGCGTCAGGGACGGCGGCGGATCGAGCGCACTAGCCTAAGGGGCGACGGGGAAGAGGACTTAGTGAGACGAGTGTCATACGGAAGCCGCGGGCGACCGACGAATACGGCCATCAACCTCGAGGAATTGGTCCTCATTCTTCAGGGTGCGATCGAGTCCGTAGATGCTGAGCGCTTTGTGCTGGAGCGCGACGAGGCCGACGTCCCTGCGGAGCTGCGGACGTTTGCTCGCACGAGCAGCTACGAGGTCTCCGTTGTGGGTCGCTTCCATATTTTGGCGCAACGCTGGGCGGAGCGGCAGGGGCTGTCGGCTTTCTGGGAGAGACCGGTCACGCACCGATTGGCAGGATCGGGTCGCCAGCCGACCATCGACATCTCACTCTTCGCGGCGCCGCCAGCCCTTCCCTCTCCCGGAGCTGCACCGCCGCGGCGCCGTGAGGTGCGGCTGGAATTCGGCTTCTTCAAGATAGCTAGCCCGAAACGAGAGCGAACAAAACGCGTGGATCATGCGAAGATCCAACTGGACGCCGAAAAACTGCATCAGCTCATGGGTGAGACGGCTCCCGTTCCTGGCTTGTTCGACGTCGAGAACTATATGCTGCTGTGGCGCATTGCGAACGAGCGCAACACTAGCCGCAGCCTCGACTGGCACCGGCGCGCTCTAACGGCGGCGGCCGCAGCCGCGGTGGCCGACTCCGCCCGCGCCGGATTAACAATCGATCATCTCCTCACATCGTCGGTTGACCTCATTGCGGCGAAGACGAACGAGCATCGAGTCGCGCACGTCGGGGCTTTCCGGGTGAGCTGATCGAGTCAACTCTTGGGTGGCTCAGCGACCTTCCACCGTGAGCGGTGCAGTTGAACCCGAAGTCGAGCCCCACTTTGTTGCTCGTCGCGTCATCGACTCCTTGAGCGAGCACTCCGAGCGCATGGCAGATCACGACGGCCCTAACTTGCTTGTTCTCGCTTTAGTCGTGTGCGCTTCGTGTCTGAAGGTGATGTGCCTCGTGGAGCGCTCGACCACCAGGTCCGCAACACGCGAGCTAAGGCACACCGAGAGAAGAAAGCGAAGGCAACCGCAAGAAGCCCAGGCGACCCTCGCGACCGCGAAAGGCGACAAGTCGGCAGGTGCCGGGCCAGCAACAAAGATGAGAGCCCGCGGCCAACCGACTGCAGGCCTCCCTCATTCTCGGGTTCTCAAGACGTTTCGTAGGAAACCGCTTCGGTCGGGCTGACAGGATTTGAACCTGCGACCCCTTGACACCCAGGCGGGCGATGACGGTCTACCCGGGCGAACCGAACAGGCCCTCGACGAGCCTTAATGGCCCGTATTGCTGGGCTTGTCGGAACGCCGCATAGGCTCACTTCGGTTCGGCTCAGTCAGGAGTGGCGGAGCGCGGTTGGAGGGGTTATTGAGGGGTAGCTGCAGGATCGGCCGCTTCGAGTTCCCGCTTGTCCTGGTGCGCCGTAATGCGGGCGTCTATGTCCTGCCAGCTCTCGAACGTCTGCGGCCCTCGGTGGCCACAAGCAGAACAGACTTCACCGGACAACCACCCGTCCTCACCTTCGTGTTCCACGACGTCGCCGTTGGTGACATACAGATACGACCCGCACACAGGGCAACGCCGCGGCGGCTGCCGCTTGCTTTTGATGATCGCCGTCGAGAACGCACCCAAGACGTGCGCGACGATGTCCAGCGCGAGCTCAGCATCCCAGACTGCAGCGTTCGAGTCGTGCTGCAGCCCCACCATCACATCCCACGCTTTCCCGCCAACGTCACTCAGGTAACGCCGGGTGCGACCGGTTGCCAGGGCTTGCGCGAAAAGGGTGAACCACCCTTTCACATCTGCGGCTTTCGGCGGACTCGTCGGGGTAGGCAACCACTCGGCCTGCTGATGCTGCCGGACGAATGCGATCAATGATTCTCGGCATTTGACGCCAATCGCCTGGAAGTCCTCAGCTTCACGAGCAGTGTCCATCGCTTCGCGAGCAGCCCCATAACGGCGCCAGGCCGCTGTCAGTTCCTCTTCCTTTTCCTCCTCGATCTCAACTTGGTCGCGTTCCATGAGTCGCAGCATCAAGCCGACGTGGAACGTGAAGGCCATGTCAAAGTTCGGGAAATCGGCCTGCGTGTAGAGGTTGGTCATCTCGGTGATGACCCACCATCGGTCCGTCGGCGTGTGAACGTCGTAGATTTCGTGATCCCGTCCTAGCAAGCGACGACTTGCGACCTTTTGCACAAGGACCACCTTGTAGTCAGGGTCGTCGGGATCCTCGTCGTTCCGGTTCTGCCCCT
>Ga0302349_1002068_pt1 | contig 13597 bp, 14 predicted proteins | sample PhyAR1_FD_202176 | JGI IMG/M metagenome (GOLD analysis project Ga0302349, IMG submission 202176) | Leaf surface microbial communities from alfalfa plants in UC Gill Tract Community Farm, Albany, California, United States - DLSL A.R1... | ecosystem: Host-associated > Plants > Phyllosphere >...
ACAGGTGCGCAACGATTTCGCCAACGACACGCACCGCCCACTGGGCCCTGTGGTCTGTATCAGCCCATGGAACTTCCCTCTGGCGATTTTCACCGGACAAGTGGCCGCCGCATTAGCTGCGGGTAACAGCGTATTGGCCAAACCCGCCGAGCAAACGCCGCTGGTTGCCGCACAGGCCGTTCGTATCCTGTTAGAAGCCGGTGTTCCCGCTGGCGTGCTACAGCTGCTGCCGGGTGAAGGTGAAACTGTGGGTGCCAAGCTGGTTGGCGATAGCCGTGTACGTGGCGTGATGTTTACCGGTTCTACCGCGGTTGCAGGCCTGTTGCAGCGTAACATTTCAGGCCGTTTGGATCCTCAAGGACGCACCACGCCGCTGATTGCCGAAACCGGAGGCTTGAATGCGATGATCGTCGACTCATCGGCGCTTACCGAACAAGTCGTTACCGACGTCGTCGCCTCGGCCTTTGATAGCGCCGGTCAGCGTTGCTCTGCGCTGCGCATTCTGTGCGTCCAAGAAGACATTGCCGACCACACCCTGCAAATGCTGCGCGGTGCGATGGCGGAATGCCGAATGGGCAATCCTGAACGCCTCTCAACCGATATCGGCCCAGTGATTGACGCTGAAGCTAAAGAGAATATTGACCGCCATATTCAGGCCATGCGTGCCAAAGGACGCGAGGTTTATCAGGCCGCCTTTGACCATTCACAGGATAGCCAAGAGTGGCAACGTGGCACCTTCGTTAAACCTACGCTGATTGAGCTTGAAAGCTTTGATGAGCTCGAGCAGGAAGTGTTTGGGCCGGTACTCCACGTGGTTCGCTACAACCGCCAGAATCTTGACGCGCTGATTGAGCAAATCAATGCGGCAGGTTATGGCTTAACGTTGGGCATTCATACTCGTATCGATGAAACCATTATTAAAGTCACCGAACAGGCTAAAGTCGGTAACCAGTACGTCAACCGTAATATGGTCGGTGCCGTAGTCGGTGTGCAACCTTTCGGCGGAGAAGGTCTCTCGGGCACAGGGCCAAAAGCCGGTGGGCCGCTGTATGTTTACCGCCTGCTGTCTAGCCGCCCTAACGACGCCGTATGCCGCACTCTAGCCCGTCACGACGGTGATCAAAACATCGACACCACGCAACGCCAGCCGCTATTGAACGCACATCAGGCGCTCTTAACCTGGGCGCAGCAAGAGAAAATGACCGAGCTTGCCCAGCATTGCCAAGAGTTTGGTGATTGGTCGCAGGGTGGCACCGTTCGTCTGCTACAAGGCCCGACCGGCGAACGCAACACCTACGCCCTGCTCCCACGCGAACGCGTACTGTGCCTATTCAGTAATGAACAAGATGCCTTGATTCAGTTAGCCGCCGTGCTCGCAGTAGGCAGCCGAGTTCAGTGGATAGACAGCGAGGTTCAACGCACCCTCTATCGCCGCTTGCCCGCTGCCATACAGCAGCAGATCAACGTGGCTAAATCATGGGATGCCGACGGTGTGGAGTTTGACGCGGTGATCTATCACGGTGACTCCGATCAGCTACGCAGCCTGTGTGAACAAATCGCTGAACGCCCAGGCGCAATTGTGTCTGTGCAAGGCTTCTCACACGGTGAAACAGGCATTCTGCTTGAGCGTTTGCTGTTAGAACGTTCGCTCAGCGTAAATACCGCCGCCGCGGGAGGAAATGCGAGTTTAATGACTATAGGGTGAGATACTCAGGATTAATTCGATATTAGTTCGGTGTAAGGTTTTATCCGGTGTTAAGTTACGTCCGCCTAATGCACTATTTCTCACATAGGCATTGTGCGGGCGTCCGTGTTAGGGGGCCAATCGCCGCCCCCTAACAACCCGGCTTGGCTCCTCCTCCCAGCCCGCTACGCGGGTGCCCTCATTTCATCATTTCGGTCTTAACGGAACGAACGGCAATCGCCATCCTGGCTCCTCCGTTCTTTCGCCTACATCCCTGTAGGCGAATCCTAACCTGCATGATTCATTCGGCTGTCCGGCAACGAGCCAGAAAAAATCAAAAGATAAATAACTTTGTCAGCATTTAATTTAAGTCTTGGGAGAAAGAGCAACGCTAACAGGATGTTAGCGTTAGAGGAGGAGGCGCCATGGATGGCGCATGCCGACTCGGCGCGGAGATGGCGTCTCGGATAAAAGCGCGAGAGTGCAGAGACCACGCGCTGGTGGTCTCTGCCCGTACGCCTTCACCAATGCAGCAATGAAACTCGATTTAGACAGGCGGGCGGAATCTTTAACCGTTGTGACATAAGCGTCTGGCGGCCGAAACCTTCACCAAATCTAGTCCCCACTCAAATATAACTCAACGGCTCATCCACTAATTTTTCCCCTAAAAACTTCTCCAAAAACAACTTAGTTCTTGGATGCTGAGGATTAGCAAACAGCTCTTTTGCCACGCCTTGCTCTACGATCCGACCTTCGTCCATAAAGATAGCTCGGTTAGCCACATCTCGGGCAAAACTCATTTCGTGAGTCACGATCACCATGGTACGGTTTTCTTCGGCCAGCGCACGGATAGTGCTTAACACTTCCCCCACCAGCTCAGGATCCAGCGCCGAGGTTGGCTCGTCAAACAGGATAACTTCCGGCTGCATGGCTAACGCGCGCGCTATCGCGACACGCTGCTGCTGCCCGCCCGATAAGCGCTTAGGAAACGCATCTTCTTTGCCCTTCAAACCGACTTTCGCCAGCAATTCACGCGCTCGCGCAATCACTACGTCGCGTTTTTCCCCCTTCACTACCACCGGCCCTTCAATGATATTTTCCAATACTGTGCGGTGCGGGAACAGGTTGAAGTTTTGGAATACAAAGCCCACTTCTTGACGCAGTTTGCGAATTGCGGCTTTCTGCCGCCCCAGCGGCTGATCGCCATGAATAGTGACATCGCCCACTTGAATCGTGCCACCGTCAGGCTCTTCTAATAAATTAATGCTACGCAGCAGGGTCGTTTTGCCTGAGCCGCTTGGCCCAATAATCGCCACCACCTCGCCCTTCTCAACCGTCAGATCAACGCCGTGCAGCACGGTGTTTCCGTTAAAGGATTTTGTCAGATTTTTTACTTCAATAGTGCTCACTGTAGCTCCTAAACGGATAGGCCTAAAATTAATACTTTCGGGGAGGGATAAGGCCGTATTTGTCGCATTCACCCGATATAAACGCAACTGTAGCAACTCATCGCGATGAATAAAAAATTTTGCCGGAATAAGGTTAGATTGATATGGAATAAAAAACAAAAAAGCCACCGCATAACGATGGCTTTTTGATTCTGAACAAGGAGCTAACAGACCGCTTCTTTTTGCCAGTTAAGATATTGATCGTACTTACGCAGCGCAATGCGATAGTTATTTTGATTCGCATCGGCGATATGTTCAATCATATCCCACTGCTGTTCACTACCGCAGAACTTCTCCGCGGGGAAATCACTGGCGCGGAGCATGTCGTCCAAGCGGCGTAGACGCACAATATACTCACGAATTGAGCTGTGGCTCATTTCCGTTTGCTCAAACAAATATTGCTTAAAATCAAGAATATCGAAGTAGTCTGCATGACAATGGCAGTAAACATCGCTGCAGAAACGGCACAATGCGGTGATTTCCTGCTCGAGCTCTTGCCAAACTCGGTCATCAATCAGTTGATCCATACCCGCAAGTACTTCGCGATCGAGAATTTTTCCACGAAATACTAAAGACATACGATCGAGCGATTTACCACAATGAGAACAATCGCACTGACTATGTTTAAAATCTTTCAAATAGCGACTCAAAGGTCGTCTTTTCTGTAGGGATGCAGTCATGACAACATTTTCCATTTCTTTGAATAACTGTTGGCGTATTAGCTTTGGCTGGCCAGCTTAGTGCGTAAGCGTTTGATTGCCTGGCTGTGTAGCTGGCTAACGCGAGACTCTCCAACCTCAAGCACTGCGCCAATTTCCTTTAGGTTCAGCTCTTCTTGGTAGTAAAGCGTAAGAACCAGTTTTTCACGTTCCGGCAATGCTTCAATCGCAGTAATGACTCGCTGACGCAGATCCCCTTCCAACAACTGTCTAAGAGGATTAGCGTCCTCATGCTGCTGGAAAACAGGCTCAGCGCTGTCGCCATGCTCTTCTCGCCACTCATCATAAGAAAAAAGATGGCTGGTGTTGGTATCCAATAAAATCTGTTGGTACTCCACCAAAGGCATATCCAATTCTTGCGCTATTTCGGTTTCTGTTGGTGCACGATGCAGACGCTGCTCGGCACGTTGCATAGCCGCTGAAACTTCACGGGCATTTCGACGCACGCTGCGCGGAACCCAGTCACGACTGCGAAGCTCGTCGAGCATCGCACCGCGAATGCGCTGAACCGCATAGGTGGTAAAGGCCGTCCCCTGCATGGCATCGTAGCGTTCGACCGCGTGCAACAGACCTATACCTCCGGCCTGAAGCAAGTCGTCCAGCTCAACGCTTGCTGGCAGGCGAACCTGCAAGCGCAGCGCTTCATGGCGCACTAGCGGAGCATAGCGCTGCCACAGGGAATTTTTGTCGATCACGCCGTCGGCGGTATACAATTCACTCACGTTGACAGAACCCGGGTTGATGGATGCCCGGCTATTATCTAACCCTCACGCGCAAGCCAATGGCGCGATTAGTCAGCAAAAATACCCCCTTTTCTCACGTTGCCTTTCCGAGAAGACGAGATCGCTCAGTTATTCATCAGGTGGTTGATGCGAAAAACCCCGCATACCGCGGGGTTTGTTTTATTTCATGCTGGCGAATTATTAACGCAGCAGAGTCAGAACGTTCTGAGTAGACTGGTTAGCCTGAGCCAACACTGAAGTACCCGCCTGCTGCAGAATGTTTGCACGGCTCATGTTAGACACTTCGGTCGCGTAGTCAGCATCCTGAATACGAGACTGGGAAGCAGTCAGGTTGTTAACGGTGCTGTTCAGGTTGTTGATAACAGAATCGAAACGGTTCTGTACCGCACCCAGAGATGAACGCAGGGAGTCAACCTGAGACAGCGCAGAGTCCAGCGCAGCCAGTGGGTCTGCAGTTTTAGGGGTTGTTGACAGCGCTTTGCCTTTTGTTACGGCACCTGAAGCATCAACGGTTGCAGTGGTGTAAGTGTCAATTACTGCGCCATTGGCATCTGTACCAGAACCTTTAACTACGTAGCCAGCAACACCTTTAGAATCAGTAAACTTCATCAGTGATTCGCCGCCAGATAGGCCAGTCACGTTATTTGTACCGTTAGCAACCTGCTTAGTGACGGTAGCTCCAAGCGGATCGTTCGTTAGAGTAGCACTTGAGTCCCAGGCTACGTTACCGCCAGTAACCGTTGCATCAAAGAAGTTGCCGTCGGTTGTTTTGACGAAGGTATCACCTGCAGCATTGGTATACAGATTGCCATCAGAGGTTTTTTTCGTACCAGAATTAGTATCCGCGGCGATGGTTGGTGCCACCATTTTTGGAACAGTTGTTACCGCAGCACCAACTTGAGTACCAACATCAATACCATTAGATACGTTGAAGGTATCCAGTTTCAAGGTTGATGCATCGATCTTTTTCAGATCAATATCAATAGTTTCATTGTCGTTAGCACCGACCTGAATGGTCAGTTTGTCGCTGCTACCGCTCAACACTTTCACGCCGTTGAAATCAGTTTGCTTAGAGATACGGTCGATTTCAGATAGACGCTGAGTGATTTCGTCCTGGATAGACTGTAAATCACTATCAGAGTTAGAGCCGTTCTGCGCCTGTACAGTTAGACGACGGATGTTTTGCAGGTTGTCGTTCACTTCGTTCAGAGCACCTTCGGTGGTCTGCGCCAGAGAGATACCGTCGTTGGCGTTACGAGAAGCCTGAGTCAGACCCTTGATGTTCGCGGTGAAGCGGTTAGAAATTGCCTGACCCGCCGCATCGTCTTTTGCGCTGTTGATACGCAGACCAGAAGATAGACGCTCAATAGCGGTACCCAGTGAAGACTGAGATTTGTTCAGGTTATTCTGTGCCATCAAAGACAGGCTGTTGGTATTAATTACTTGTGCCATAGTGAGCTTTCCTTACGAATCATCTGCGAAAATCGCATCTTAGTTAATGGGTCGGGCCTGATTGCCCTACGGCGTCAGCCACCGTCCACTCAGGTATCGGCGCTCCCCAATTAACCTTTAGGAAATTTTTAAATTATTTTTCTAAGTAATTTCGCTGTTTCGACAATCGCTTAAATAAGGCCTACTTTTCGTCTTCTATCGTCCCATCACTTTTTCATATTATTTTGTAAACTTTTTCTTCACTGAGCCGATAACGCGTAAAGCGCATGAAAATATATAAGGAAAATACTGATGGCTTCTATTTCTTCTTTAGGGATCGGCTCAGGTCTCGACTTAAACGGGCTGCTCGACAAACTGTCTACGGCAGAACAGCAACGCTTAACGCCCTATACCACTCAGCAAACCAGCTATAAAGCACAGCTGACGGCCTATGGCACCTTGAAAAGCTCGCTGGAGAAATTCGATAACCTAAGTAAAGATTTGGCCAAGGCCGACTTCTTTAATACCACCAAAGCATCCACTCACGATCAGTTTACAGTTACAACGAATGCTAAAGCGGTTGCCGGTAACTATAGCGTTGAGGTTAAGCAATTAGCACAGGCGCAAAGCTTAACCACACAGCAAACGGTCACTGATCAAGCTGCTCAGCTAGGTACATCAGGCGCTAGCGGTCGTTCGATTGAACTAACTCAAGGTACGCCGCCGAAAACAACGTCGATTCCTTTAAGTGATGGTCAAACTTCGCTGCTGGAAATGCGTGATGCTATAAATGGTGCGAAGGCTGGGATCACTGCCAGTATTGTTCGCGTAGGTGATAACAGCTATCAGCTAGCGTTAACGTCTTCATCTACCGGTTCAGCCAACCAGATGACGGTAAAAGTGAATGGCGATAGCAAATTAGGCGATCTGCTTGATTTTGATCCTAGCGCAACGTCTAGCTCAACTACGGCCATGAAGCAAACCGTAGAGCCTAAAGATGCCATTATCACCATGAATGGCACCGAAATTGTGCGTAGCAGTAACACTATTACTGATGCCCCACAGGGCACTACCATTGAGCTGAAAGCCAAAACTAAAGACGGTGAACCGCAAAACCTGATTCTTAGTGCTGATAACTCAGGTGCGATGGACAAAATTAAAAGCTGGGTTACAAGTTATAACTCCCTGCTCGATACCTTCACATCCTTGACCAAATATACCCCGGTGAAAAGTGGCGAAGCGCAATCAGCCAGCAACGGGGCATTATTGGGTGACAACACCCTGCGTGGTGTCCAGGCCGCGATTAAAGGCGCATTGAGTTCGGCTCAAGATAACCCTGAGCTCAAAGGTTTGGGTAACTTGGGAATTACCACCGATGGTAAGACCGGCAAATTAACCGTAGACAATGACAAACTGACTAAAGCCTTTACCGATCATCCAGACCAAGTGGCTAACTTCTTTGCTGGCAACGGAACAGATAGCGGTATGGCAACCAATATTCACAACGAAATTCAAAGTTATATCAAGGCCGGCGGCGTGATCGAATCAACAACAAAAAGTATTAATACCAACTTAGATCGCCTGAGCGTTCGTATTGACAGCGTCAGCGATAGCATTCAGGAAACCATCGACCGTTACAAAGCCCAATTTGTACAGCTGGATACCATGATGTCGAAACTCAACAGCACCAGTTCGTACTTAACACAACAGTTCACCGCCATGAACTCCTAGCACAGGTAACAACACATGTATAAAGCGACGGGCTCACAAGCCTACGCTGAGATTGGTTTGGAGAGTGGCGTGATGAGCGCCAGTCCTCACCAGCTCATCGTAATGTTATTTGACGGGGCGCATAGCGCCCTAGTTCGCGCCCGCCTGCATATGCAGGCAGGACAAACGCAGCTCAAAGGTCAGTCAATCACCAAAGCCATCAACATCATTGATAATGGCTTAAAGGCTGGACTTGATCTGGATAAAGGTGGAGAACTTGCAGAAAATTTATCTGCGCTCTATGACTATATGGTTAAACGCCTGTTACATGCTAATCTTCATAATGATGAAGTTACAATCCAACATGTCACGGACCTGTTAGATAACATTGCCGATGCGTGGCGTCAGATCGGCCCACAATCTCAACCTACTCAGCAGGACCACTTATAATGTACGGAATACAGCCTTTGTCACACGCGTACCGTCACATCCTTTCGCTCAGCGAAAGCATGCTGGAACTCGCTAAGCGTTCAGAGTGGGACTCGCTCGTCAAACTTGAGATGGAATATCTGCAAGCGGTGGCAAAGACCACCGAGCTGATGCCTATTTCGGAGGTAGACTCCGCAATGCAGATAGAGCTGCGTCGCATTTTAGCCAAAATTCTTGATAACGAAGCCGAAATTAAGCGCCTTCTTCAGGCGCGCATGGACGAATTAAGCCAGATCATTGGAAAAACCTCACGGCAACAAGCTGTCAACCACACTTATGGGCAATTTTCTGATAGCGAAGGATATCCAGGCGATTTGCTTTAATATTATTTTTCAACACCAGCAGCACAGATACTCGATCATAAATTTAAATAGCACACGATTTAAATAATAATACTTCTATAAGAAAAACCACGCTTGATTATATCAGCCATATTGCTATGGCATTAATAATCAACGTTTATTTTTAGTAAAAAGCGAACCGCGCTTAATAATATTACTTTTAATAAAAATTATACCCCAGGTGAATTAATTAGGAATGGTCACGTCTGTATAGTGCCCATTCATCTATTCTCTCCCCACTGGGTAATAAACAATCCGTACTTACACCCAGCTTCGTTGATGTGTTAATTTCCTTGCCTCCTAGTTTTAAACAATAAACCGAGGCAGGATTTGGCATCCCAACCTTGCCATTGGCGGGAACTGTGCTAGCAGAAGGCGCCACGTTACCTGATACACAGCCCGCTAACATGAGGCTACCCATACCAACGATCGTCAACATACGTACTTTTGTCATTTTGCTTATCATTCCTAAAAATCCAAATAAGTATTATCGTTTTTCTTGCACTCAAGAACAGGTAATTACTCCTATTTATTATAGGGCCTCTCACCACGAGCGCTTAGCTTTTTATATAAAAAACACATAAGTAATCCAAGTGCATTATTAAAAATAATTTATTGGTTAAAAATAGTGAAACTAACACCACAAAACTAAGCAATTTATAGGTAAACCTATGAGATTCTGCTATATCTTAGCTTGCCGCTTCTCTCATTTGGAAAAGGATCTATGGCTACGCTTCGTAATCTCAAAACTGCGCTGTTAATCGGCGCGTTGGCTCTCACCGGTTGTGCCACCAAAACTGCAACACCTGAGCAGTACTCAGGCTTTTTAAAAGACTATTCAAACCTAACAGAAACCAAATCATCTTCAGGTTTGCCGGTTATGCGCTGGGTTGATCCGAGTTTTAAATCCAGCCACTATGACAAACTGATCTATAACCCAGTCACCTATTATCCTGAACCCAAGCCTACCACTCAGATTGGCAAAAACGTTTTAGATGGCGTACTCAATTATACCAACACCAAGCTTAAGGCGGCGGCTGCCCAGCGCTCTACGCTAGTGACACAGCCAGGTCCAAACACCTTGATCTTCCGTGGCGCTATCACCGCTGTAGATACCAGCAAGGAGGGATTACAGTTCTATGAAGTGATTCCAATTGCAATGGTTGTGGCGGGCACACAGGCCGCTACAGGCCACCGCACCATGGATACTGACTTGTTCTTCGAGGGTGAGCTCATCGACTCTCAAACCAACAAAACCGTGATGAAAGTGGTACGTAAAGGTTCTGGCAAACAGTTGTCTAACTCAAATCAGCTGCTGACCGTAGATGATTTGAAAACTGTCATTGATAACATGGCGACCGACGCGACCATGTTCGACGTCAAATAAGCTATCACAGTAAACGAGACAGAGACTTTCTAGCCAGCCGAAAATAACGGCTGGCTTTTTTTATGCCTCAGCATTTAGTAGAGCGTTGAGAGCAAAAAAAATCCCGTACCAAACGGCACGGGAAACCATACTAGAAATTTGAAAACAAACGTTCTGAAGCAATGAGCTATGGGTTTGAGCAATCTGAAAGATCCCCATCGCTGTATATATTATTATATAGCGATTGAGCATAAACTGCAAACGCACAATCAGCGCTTAATGCGCTAGCTTTTTTTTATGGCGTAGGAGCAGGTATAAGCCATGCGTTTCAACGTTGGAATCGTGCTGGCTAGTGGGGGGATCTGCGTTGCGTTATCAAAACCATTTTCTTTGCAGTAGCTCAGTGCGTCTGCATCCATCGCGGCCTTGTTTACTTTTTCAGGATCGTAACGATAAATCACGGCTTGGTTAGCTTCATGATCGTCTAATCTCACGAAGCCATTTGGCATACTTACACAGCCAACCAGAACGACAGGTAAAAACATTGATAACAACGGCGAAAGGATATATCTCTTCATAAGAATCTCACTCTGAATTTGTTCTTATGATAGCGATAAGCCGTTCGTTCATAAACCAGATAAATATGAATAACGGTGGGTACGTGTAGAAAAAGACCACTTTCGCGGTCTTTTCACACCTGGTGACTAGAGTTTAAACAACCCTTTAATCACAATTTTAGCAATGGTCGAATTATTTTCTTTCGCGCCTTGCATCAGGTATTGATTAACCGCAGCTAAAACTTCATGTGGCGATGGTTCTTCTTTTTCCACTGTCACAAGATGCGAGCCATTTCCCTGAAAAACAACTTGGCCATTGATATCTAAACCTTCATAGTAACTAATATAGCTATGTTTCATATCAAATCCCGTATTTACATCTGAGTTATAAATAATTGTAATATCTAACAGTATGCTAGGTAATTATTTTATCATCTAAATTCGGGTTGGATATGAAGACTCCCTTACAACTGAATTCAATCTCGCTGTACATAAATGCCCTACACAGGCCAACATACTCTCTTGTACGTTGGCCATAATATGGCGTTCTATGGGTGGATAGAGTTCTCTTGGAAAAACGACTTACCAGCCACACACGTTAGTTTCTTCATCGGAATCATAGCCGCGAACAATATTGATTAAGTCTTTAACTGCATCAGCTGAACTAGCCGGATCTTGCAAATCATCAAGCGTTGAAAAGTGTTTATCCACAGATACGCCATTATTCTTATTAGTGACTGTCAACGTAAACCCTTCACCACTGTTGTTCTTATCATCGAGATGATTAATAAGTTCAATAACCAAGCCCGTTGCAATATCTGGAATATACAATGCCATTGGCTTCAGATAAATTTTCTCTGCGCTACTTTGGTTGCTCTCATTAGAAATTGAGATTGCATAGCCTTTATTTTCAACCGTCATGATGCCCTCTCTTATTCTTCTAATAAAATATTAGGATCAACGTAGAAATCGACGTTAAACACCGTATCATCAGATAACGCCTCAATTCGATGCCATTTTTCAGGAGGAAATACGCCAAACTGCCCTGCCTCAATCGTGAGTGTTTCAATCGCTTCAGGGCTGGTTTCGTCCGCATAACCGTAATATCGAATAGCGCCTTGCATCACACATAGGCGTGGATAGACTCCTTGACGAGTCCCCGCATCCAGATGACGTTTCCAAATTGAAGCGGGAGCCGTCTCTTTCGTCCACAAGGGCGTTGTACGGGTATGAATATAGTGTGTTGGTATAATAATACGTTGCATATTTAAACCTCATATCGACGACTACCCTGCATGAATAAGGGCAGCAAATGTGAATATGATGCATATCATATACCTTTTATTGGAAGGCGTTAAGTCATTAGCTCATAGAAAACCATCATCCTGAAAGAATAAAACGCATTTCAATACCACTTAGGAGTAAGTTTAGTACCTTATTATGATGAGAGAATAACAATTAATTTAATATAAAAACAAAAAACCAAGCAATATTATAAATAAATTTTTATTGGTAATATTACTTTGCAATCCGCTCGAAGAAGACTTATTTCGCTCCATCATGATAAAAACATCACCGCAGTCTCTTTTTCGCTCTTTTTCTAATCAAACAGCCTAAGCTTCCACTCAGTGTGGTTTTTCGGGTCTATTGCAATTCAAAATATTGAACGTAGGTGACAACCTTCAGCCACAGCGCTGGGTTTGCATCAGCGTCGTGATGCACGATGGCAAAGTGTAAAACGTCGAGATATTCTACAAGGATGATAAACAGACACTAATCAACGCGATAGCCGATACACTAAAAAGCACGCCTAACGCTAATAGCAAATATATTTGTTTAATTTTATACCCCATACCACCACCTTTATCTATCTGAGATGAGCCCTATCCAGTAGGTATCGACCATTGCTATCAAATACTAGTCACAGGAAACATATCTAGCAATAATACTAATCTGAAAATCATTGCGTCCTACACGCCATATCGCATAGTCGTGTAACGTCTCACATGCACGCTCGGTGATAAAATCGACACACCGTTAATATCAAATACTTTATTAGCTTATATTTAAAACAGCCCAATCAATTAGAACAATGCAATTTACATGTCTGCTCAAACTTTTAAGACATTTAAAACGCATTCCCCTCAGGGCTGATATAAATAAACAACCTTAGCCACACAGAAAATGGTGTTAATAAAAACACAGACAATAATCAAAACACGCGTTCTAAGTGCTTACCTACTGTTCCGACGTCTCGTTAGATAGGCTATAGCCCCTGAAACGGGCACAAGAATGAGAAACGTGTAGTGAATATAAACGCCAACGTAGGAGGATTTAAATAAGAAGATTAGCCAGATAATTAAGCTAGCGATAAAAATAAATGTGGAATATTTGTGAATTGTGGCAAGCATGTCTGTTACTTTAATGTCTTATCGATGGCACAGTATAATATTAAATGCTATCGCTTAATAGTTAGGATATTTCTACCTCTCCTGAGTAACATCAACTCACACAGCAAACCGCATAAAAACATGCTTTGTCCTTAAAAAATACCCAACTTCGCTATATGCCTCGTTCCCTAGCAAAGCTGAGTGATTGAAAGTCAGTTTTACAAATTAGATGATTAAATCAACTACACCTGCATATTCATAATATCTTGATAGGCCGCAACTAAACGGTTACGCACTTGAATCCCCATCTGCAGGGAAATACCTGACTTTTGCAAATCGACCATCACGTCGTTCAGTGCCACGCCAGGAACGCCCATTTCAAAGTTTTGCGCCTGTAGCTTCGCGCTATTTTGCGTATCACTTATACGATTCACTGCGGCTTTGAGTTCAGCGGCAAACGCCCCCTGTGGGGCCTCACTGTTTTGACTACGGTTCGCAGCTGAGACTGCCGTCGCCTGGAGCTGCTGAAGTACGCCTTCAATTCCCACTATCGCCACTGCCGATACCCTCTTTGTCTGTGTTAACCAAATGGCTTTTACCCATAAGGCATCACCCTAACATAGAGATCAAAGAGTAAAGCCGCTAAATAGACGCAAAAATAGGGCCTTATTCTCCCATCAAATTCCCTCACTCCGCAGAATAATACCCTGCCTACTTTT
>Ga0302349_1002075_pt1 | contig 13569 bp, 15 predicted proteins | sample PhyAR1_FD_202176 | JGI IMG/M metagenome (GOLD analysis project Ga0302349, IMG submission 202176) | Leaf surface microbial communities from alfalfa plants in UC Gill Tract Community Farm, Albany, California, United States - DLSL A.R1... | ecosystem: Host-associated > Plants > Phyllosphere >...
GGCGAATTTCGCCCAGCGATCGTTTACTTAACGATCTGCGCTCGTTGATTGGATCGGAGCAGGTGGAACTGGAGTTTGACTAAAACAGGAACATTATGAGTCTTAATTACCTGGATTTTGAACAGCCGATCGCAGAACTGGAAGCGAAGATCGATTCGCTGACCTCGATTGGCCGTCAGGATGATAAACACGTTAATCTGGACGAAGAAGTTCAGCGCCTGCGCGAAAAAAGCGTTGAGCTGACCCGTAAAATCTTCGCCGACTTAGGCGCATGGCAAATCGCCCAACTGGCGCGCCATCCTTTGCGTCCTTATACCTTTGACTACGTCCGTAACGCGTTCGACGATTTCGATGAGCTGGCGGGCGACCGTGCTTATGCGGATGACAAAGCGATTGTCGGCGGTATTGCGCGTCTTGATGGCCGTCCGGTGATGATCATCGGTCACCAGAAAGGGCGTGAAACCAAAGAGAAAATTCGCCGTAACTTCGGCATGCCAGCACCGGAAGGCTACCGCAAAGCGCTGCGCCTGATGGAGATGGCTGAACGCTTTAAAATGCCCATCATCACTTTCATCGATACTCCTGGCGCCTATCCGGGCGTGGGTGCCGAAGAGCGTGGTCAGTCAGAAGCTATTGCGCGCAACCTGCGTGAGATGTCTGGCCTGAAAGTGCCGGTCATCTGTACCGTAATTGGTGAAGGCGGTTCTGGTGGTGCGCTGGCGATTGGCGTGGGCGATAAAGTTAACATGCTGCAGTACAGCACCTATTCAGTGATTTCACCGGAAGGCTGCGCCTCGATTCTGTGGAAGAGCGCCGATAAAGCGCCTCTGGCTGCGGAAGCGATGGGCATTACCGCTCACCGTCTGAAAGAACTGAAGCTGATCGACTCGGTAATTCCTGAGCCGTTGGGTGGAGCGCACCGTCATCCGGTCGATATGGCGCAGTCGCTGAAACAGCAGCTGCTGGCCGACCTGGCCGATCTCGACGGCCTGAGCACGGAAGAGCTGCTGGATCGTCGTTATCAGCGCCTGATGAGCTACGGCTACGCCTGATTCTGATTAGGTAGATAGCTAAAAAAGCGGACTCCGGTCCGCTTTTTTTATGCCGCCAGCCTCTCCTGTCTGTTTAATGCCCACCGTTGCGCCTTCATGCTGTTCATCCGGCAGGTGGCTTGCCGGCTGGCTACACCTTCAATCGGTTAGCGTATATGCTTATCCGATGCCACGACAAAGGGAGGTGAGCATTGAATATTCTGGCGATCATGGGCGCGCACGGCGTGTTTTATAAAGATGAGCCGTTGCGTGAACTCGACGCGGCATTAAATCTGCAGGGTTTTCAGCTACTTTACCCAAAAAACAGCGACGATCTTCTGAAACTGATTGAACACAATCCGCGTATCAGCGGCGTGATCTTCGACTGGGACGCGCATAACAGCCCGGAACTCTGTGGCGAGATCAATCAGCTCAACGAATACCTGCCGCTCTATGCTTTCATCAACACCCATTCGCAGATGGATATCAGCATCAATGAGATGCGGATGCCGCTGCACTTCTTTGAATACGCGCTCAATGCCGCCGACGATATCGCGCTGCATATCCGCCAGTACACCGATGACTACATTGACCACATTACGCCGCCGCTGACCAAAGCGCTGTTCACCTATGTCAAAGAGGGGAAATATACCTTCTGCACGCCCGGTCACATGGCGGGGACCGCCTTCCAGAAAAGTCCGGTCGGCTGCCTGTTCTACGATTTCTTCGGCGCGAATACCCTGAAGTCCGATATCTCGATCTCAGTGACTGAACTGGGCTCGCTGCTCGATCACACCGGTCCGCATCTGGAAGCGGAAGAGTATGTGGCGCGCACCTTTGGCGCGGAGCAAAGTTACATGGTGACCAACGGCACCTCGACCTCAAATAAAATTGTCGGCATGTATGCGGCACCGGCCGGTAGCACGGTATTGATCGACCGTAACTGCCACAAGTCTCTGACGCATCTGCTGATGATGAGCGATCTGATCCCGATCTGGCTGAAGCCGACCCGCAACGCGCTGGGTATTCTTGGCGGGATTCCAAAACAGGAATTTACCCGCGCCAGCATCACACAGAAAGTCGCGGCCACGGAACGTGCCAGCTGGCCGGTCCATGCGGTGATCACTAACTCGACCTATGACGGCCTGCTCTATAACACCCAGTACATTAAAGAGACGCTGGATGTGCCGTCGATTCACTTTGATTCCGCCTGGGTGCCCTATACCAATTTTCACCCGATTTACGCCGGTAAAAGCGGCATGAGCGGCGAACGTATTCCGGGCAAAGTGGTGTACGAAACCCAGTCGACCCACAAGCTGCTGGCGGCCTTTTCACAGGCGTCGATGATTCATATTAAAGGCGACTACGACGAGCAGACCTTTAACGAAGCCTACATGATGCATACCACCACTTCGCCGAACTACGCCATTGTCTCGTCGATTGAAACCGCGGCGGCGATGCTGCGCGGTAATCCGGGCAAGCGGCTGATCAACCGTTCGGTAGAGCGCGCGCTGCATTTCCGCCGCGAGATCCAGCGTCTGCGTGAAGAGTCTGACAGCTGGTTCTTTGATATCTGGCAGCCGGAACAGATCGATGAGGCGCAGTGCTGGCCGATCCAGCCTGGCGACGAGGCGTGGCACGGCTTTACCCAGGCCGATCGCGATCACATGTATCTCGATCCGATCAAGGTCACCATCCTGACGCCGGGTATGAGCGAACTGGGTGAGATGGCCGAAGAGGGGATCCCGGCTGCGCTGGTGGCGAAGTTTCTGGATGAACGCGGCATCGTGGTAGAGAAAACCGGCCCTTACAACCTGCTGTTCCTGTTCAGTATTGGCATCGACAAAACCAAAGCGATGAGCGTGCTGCGCGGACTGACTGAGTTCAAGCGCGCTTACGATCTCAATTTGCGGGTGAAAAATATGCTGCCGGATCTCTACGCTGAAGATCCCGACTTCTATCGCAATATGCGGATCCAGACGCTGGCGCAGGGCATCCATCAGCTGATCCGCCATCACGATCTGCCGCGTCTGATGCTGCAGGCGTTTGATGTGTTGCCGGAGATGAAAATGACGCCGCATCAGGCTTTCCAGCAGCAGGTGAAAGGCAATATTGAAACCGTCGATATCAGCGAGCTGGTCGGGCGGGTGTCAGCCAACATGATTTTACCCTATCCGCCGGGCGTGCCGCTGGTGATGCCGGGTGAGATGATCACGGAACAGAGCCGTGCGGTACTCGATTTCCTGTTAATGCTGTGCAGCATTGGCCGCCACTATCCGGGCTTTGAAACCGATATCCATGGTGCCACGCTGACCGACGAAGGGGAATATCGCGTTCGGGTGCTGAAAAACGACGCCAGTTAAGAACTTTGTAGATTGTCAGCTATCGGGTGCCTGCGTAAGGTAGGCGCTCGTCTGAAATTAAGGAATTGAAATGCTGCAGTTAACGGCTATCCACCACATTGCGATCATCGCGTCAGATTATCAGCGCAGCAAAGCGTTCTATTGTGACGTGCTGGGCTTCAGCCTGATGGGCGAATATTACCGCGAAGCGCGCGACTCCTGGAAAGGGGACCTGGCGTTACAGGGCCAGTACACCATCGAACTCTTCTCTTTCCCTGAGCCGCCGGCACGGGTCAGTCATCCTGAAGCCTGCGGATTGCGTCACCTCGCGTTTACCGTGCCGGATGTCGCCGCCGCCGCCGCAACGCTGGCGGAGAAAGGCGTGGTGTGCGAACCGATCCGAATTGATGAGCTGACCGGTAAACAGTGCACCTTCTTTGCCGATCCAGATGGTTTGCCGCTGGAGCTTTATCAGGCGTAAAATAGCGCGCTCAGTGGGCCACATCCGGTGGCCCGATTGTCTGGATTGCACCATGTCTTTGTCCGCTCTTGATTCTTTGCTGCAACCGGATGCCGCGCTGGTGGTGGCGTTCAGTGGCGGACTCGATTCCACCGTCCTGCTGCATCAGGCATGGCGCTGGCAGCAGCACTCTCCTCAATCCCGCCTGCGGGCGCTGCATGTTCATCACGGCCTGAGTCCTAATGCCGATCGCTGGGCGGCGCACTGTCTGGCGCTCTGCCAGCAATGGCAGCTACCTTGCGAGGTGCTGCGGGTCAGGATCGATAGCCGCGACAGCGGCATTGAAGCCGCCGCCCGCACTGCCCGCTATCAGGCACTGAGCGCGGCGCTACAGCCTGGCGAAACGTTACTCACTGCCCAGCATCTCGACGATCAGTGCGAAACCTTTTTGCTGGCGCTGAAGCGCGGCAGTGGTCCGGCGGGCTTAGCCGCGATGCCGCCATCCCGCATGTTGGGCGCGCATCGCCTGCTACGTCCGTTGCTTAATCATTCCCGCCAGTCACTGGAGCACTATGCCCGAACGCATCAACTGGTGTGGGTTGAGGATGAGAGCAACCAGGATTTGCGCTACGACCGTAACTTTCTGCGCCAGCGTCTGCTGCCGGAACTGAGTCAGCGCTGGCCCCATTTTGCCGAGGCGACGGCGCGCAGCGCGGCACTCTGTGCTGAGCAGGAGCAGTTGCTGGATGAGCTGCTGGCCGAACAGCTCGCCGCACTGACTCAGCCCGACGGCAGCTTACACTTTCCACCTTTACTGACGATGAGTGAGGCGCGCGCCAATGCGCTGCTGCGCCGCTGGATTGCCGGGCAGGGTGGATCGATGCCGTCACGCGATGCGCTGAACCGTATCCGTCATGAAGTGATGGCGAGTCGCGAAGATGCCCAGCCGCGGCTGCAGTCTGGTCAGGCTGAACTGCGACGCTATCGCCAGCAGCTCTACTGGCTGCCGCGGCTCAGCTCACTACGCGATATCCAGCTGGCGTGGCCCGATATTAGCCAGCCGCTGGCGTTGCCGGACAATCTTGGCCTGCTGCAGGCCAGCCAGGCCCAGCGCCCGTTACGTCTTCCCCAGCCGGATGAGCAGATCAGCGTGCGGTTCCATGCGCAGGGCCAGGTTCATCTGGCAGGGCGTAGCGGCGGACGGGAAATGAAGAAGCTGTGGCAGGCGTTGCACATTCCGCCGTGGCAACGCGAACGGATTCCATTAATTTTTTACAACCAGACGCTGATCTGCGCGCCGGATCTTTTCATTACCCGTGAGGGCGCGGCCATCGATTCGGATGGCTGGCAGGTTGTCTGGCATTCGAAATAGAAACGCAGGAGAGCAATGATGAAAACGTGGATCGCGGCGTGTTTAGTGGCCGCCGCGCTACCGGCCTGGGCGGCGGGTGATGCGCAGAGTGGGGCGCAGAAGGCAGCCAGCTGCATGGCCTGTCACGGTGCAGCAGGAAAAGCCACGGTGCCGCTCTATCCCAATCTGGCCGGGCAACACGCTGAATATCTTGAACATGCCCTGCAGGCTTATAAGAAAGGTGAGCGTAACGGGGGGCAGGCTGAAGTGATGAAAGCGTTCGTCGCGGGATTAAGTGATGCCGATATGGCAGATTTGGCGGCCTACTACGGGTCGTTACAACCCTGAAACGGAAGAGGGCGGGAAAGTCCCGCCCGGAAAACGTGGATTATTCTGCGCTGACAACGACCGTTCCCAGTTCAGGGTGACTGAAGCTGGCGATATGGTCGAGGCGTAACTCGCGGGTTTCACCGGCAAGATCAATGGACAGATATTCCACATTCTTGCGTGAAAATATCTCGCCGGCCTTCGCCTTGAGCTGCTCGCCATTTTTCATCTCCAGCGACAGCATCCAGTTATTTTGGCAGGCGAGTTCCAGATTGTCGTAATCATCGCAATTGATGGGTTGGTACGCTTCATTTATCAACATAGTCGCTCACCAATAAGTTAGCAGCGGCGTAGGCCGCCTGTTCCCTGACAGAAGAGTTTAGCGCAGTATTTGCGGCAATATCATTAAGCGCCTTCAATGCGCAGCCAATCGCATCGGGTATGTAACCTAAATCCCCGCTGCCGATTTCGGCATATTTTCGGCGAACTAACTCACAATAATTTTGCACGTGGCCCTCCTCAGCAGAGCGTCAATACTCTGGTTAACTGGCGACTATATCACAGCCATTTGCAGGAAATCAGCCCGCTTAAAGCAGGAACAGCGCGCAAATCACTGCTAAAGTGACAGATTCCGCTGTCTGACGCGGAAAGAGTCAAAGCACAAAAGGTTAAGTTGATGAACAGGTTATCGGCAGTAAGCGCCATAAGCGCAGGGGAAGGTGGCAGATGATTATGCTGTCACGCAGTGTTGAAATCCCGGAAAGTGAAATTGAGCTGACCGCGATTCGTGCGCAAGGCAACGGAGGACAACATGTCAATAAAGCCAGCACGGCGATACATTTGCGGTTCGATATCGCCGCGTCCTCGTTGCCGGACTTTTATAAACAGCGATTGCTGAGCGCCAGTCATCATTTGATTACCCGCGAAGGAATCGTGGTGATTAAGTCGCAGGAGCATCGCAGTCAGGAGATGAACCGTGAAGCCGCGCTTCAGCGTCTGGTGAATCTGATTCGGGAACTGAGTACGGTGGAAAAGGCCCGACGCGCGACGCGGCCGACCCGCGCTTCTAAAGAGCGACGGCTGGAGGGGAAAGCACGGCGCAGTACCACTAAGTCGATGCGCGGCAAAGTACAATAAAAAACGCCCCGCAAGCGGGGCGTTTGAGAGCTGAAAAAGTCAGGTTCGTGCGGCGATGAAATCGAGCCTGCTCAGAGAACAAGGTCAGATCGGAAAGTCGCTAAAGCCATCTATGGCCGCTCGGCCCGCACAATTACGCACCTCATCCCTGAGGTGCGCCCATAGACGGGCCAACGCTATGCGTTGTTCAAAACGCTCCCGGCGTTTTTATCCGGGCGGCGGGACGCTTTCCTATTCTGATCCGGTTTCCTTCGCGTTGAGTTCATCCGTTGCGGCCAGATTCAGCCCGCTTTGACTATCGCTAAGAACTTACTTATTCAGAGCCTTCAGCAGGAAGTCGACGATCTCATCCTGCTTAATCATCTGCTTCTCACCGGCACGGCGCGCTTTATATTCAATCTCCTGATTGTCGAGATTGCGATCGCCAATCACGATGGTGTGCGGCACACCAATCAGTTCCATGTCGGCAAACATCACGCCCGGACGCTCTTTACGGTCATCCAGAATGACATCCACACCTTTGGCGCGTAGCGTCGCGTAGAGCTCTTCCGCCAGCTCTTTAACCCGGAACGATTTCTGCATGTTCATTGGCAGAATCGCCACTTCGAACGGTGCCAGCGCCGCAGGCCAGATAATGCCGCGTTCATCATGGTTCTGTTCAATCGCCGCCGCGACGACACGGGTGATGCCGATGCCGTAGCAGCCCATGCTCATCACCTGATTGCGGCCATCTTCACCCTGAACCGAGGCTTTCATCGCGTCAGAATATTTGGTGCCGAGCTGGAAGATGTGACCCACTTCGATGCCGCGTTTAATCTGCAGCGTGCCTTTGCCATCCGGGCTGAGATCGCCTTCGACCACGTTACGGATATCCGCCACGCTGGCCAGCGGCAGATCGCGCTCCCAGTTGATGCCAAAATAGTGTTTACCGTCGACGTTTGCGCCAGCGCTGAAATCACTCATCTTCGCCACGGTACGGTCGGCGATGATTGGCATCTTCAGCCCGACCGGACCGATAGAACCCGGACCCGCACCGACGGCAGCCCGGATCTCTTCTTCGGTGGCGAACACCAGCGGCGCAGCGACGATCTCCGCTTTTTCCGCTTTGATCTCATTCAACTGATGATCGCCGCGGACCAGCAGGGCAACCAGCGGATGGCCGCTCTCTTCCGCACCTTTGACGATCAGCGTCTTCACCGTCTGCTCAATCGGCAGCTGGAATTGCTCAACCAGTTCGGCGATGGTTTTGGCATCTGGGGTATCAACGATGCGCATTTCCTGGGTCGGCGCGGCGCGTTCGCCAGCTGGGGCAACGGCTTCGGCCAGTTCAATGTTAGCCGCATAGTCAGAGTCAGTAGAGAAGATCACATCATCTTCGCCGCTCTGCGCCAGCACCTGGAACTCATGTGACGCGCTGCCGCCGATCGAGCCGGTATCCGCCTGCACCGCACGGAAATCGAGTCCCATGCGGGTGAAGCTCTGGCTGTAAGCGCGATACATCGCCTCGTACGTTTCCTGCAGTGACTCCTGCGAAACGTGGAACGAGTAAGCATCTTTCATGATGAATTCACGTGAACGCATCACGCCAAAACGCGGGCGCACTTCATCACGGAATTTGGTCTGAATCTGATACAGATTCAGCGGCAACTGCTTATAAGAGCTCAGCTCGTTGCGGATCAGATCAGTGACCACTTCTTCATGCGTCGGACCCAGCACGAATGGACGATCGTGGCGATCGGCAATACGTAACAGTTCCGGGCCATACTCTTCCCAGCGACCGCTCTCTTGCCACAGGTCGGCAGGCTGCACCACCGGCATTGAAATCTCAATCGCGCCGGCGTTGTTCATCTCTTCACGCACGATGTTTTCGACTTTTTTCAGCACGCGCACCCCGGTCGGCAACCAGGTGTACAAGCCAGAAGCCAGTTTGCGGATCATTCCGGCGCGCAGCATCAGCTGATGGCTGATCACTTCAGCGTCGGAAGGCGTCTCTTTCTGAGTAGAGAGCAGATATTGAGTAGTACGCATTGATTACGATTCCAGTTGATCGGAAAGTCACAGACAGAATTTTGCTGGCGGCTAGTGTACCAGTGAGATCACCGGCTCAAAAGCGGGTTTTAACGCGGGTCGATGGCGATCACTTCCGTTCCGGCCTCGTCGATGCGCCAGCGCACATTAAAATCGATCAGCCAGGCGGCATATTCCCGTTGCTCCACTTCACCTTTACGGTAAGCGGGACGAGGGTCCTGCGCCAGCACCTCACTGATAAAGCGCGCCAGATGCGGGTAGCGCACCTGCTGCTGTTGCAGTTGCTGCTGCGCCTGAGCCGAGAAGCGGACCGGCATATCAGCCGCCGGTGCGGCCTGAGCAAAACCAGCCTCGGCGTGCGGTATCGCTTCCGCAAACGGCAGATAGGGTTTGATATCAACCACCGGCGTTCCGTCGACCAGATCCAGACTGCCAAGCTGCAGGATCACCTGCTGTTTGTCGACATGAATGCCCTTGAGCTCAACCAGCGACATGCCAATCGGATTAGGGCGGAAGGTTGAGCGGGTCGCGAACACCCCGATGCGCGCATTGCCGCCGAGCCGGGGCGGACGGACCGTCGGTCGCCAGCCACCGGCCATGGTCTGATGAAACACGAACAGCAGCCAGAGATGACTGAAGGCTTCCAGCCCGCGTACCGCTTCCGGCTGGTTATAGGGTGCCAGCAGGTGCAGCTCGCCGCCGCCGTCCTGCACCAGACCGGGCTGGCGCGGTACGGCAAACTTCTCTTTCCACGGTGAGCGGATTACCCCAATTTGCGCAAAGGCGAATTCACTCATTGATTACTGACTTTCAGCGCCGAACCCTGGCATACCGCCTGGCGGTAGCAGCCTGGCGTTCCGGTCACAATTTCACATTTATGCAGCAGCACCGCGTTGGCTTTCATCTGCGAGGCGCGGATCTGCAGGCGTTTACGCGCGGTGGCGATGTTAGCCGGCGAGTTCTGGTTACTGATCTGGCAATCTTCAGCCGAGACTTCGCCCAAATCGCGGAACGGTTTGCTGACCAGGTCAGCCGCATCGGTGTAGAGCTTAACCGGTGCAGGACGCGACGCAGGTTTGCGGGCCGGTTCGCTGGATTGCTGCGGACGAGAAGGTGCGCTGCTTATCGGGTGATATTCATGGACACACCCGGTCAGCATCAATGCTAACAAGCAGAGCGGTAAAAAACGCATGGCAACATCCTCAGGTTTCAAAAAGTGGCGTTATTGAAACAAGGACCAGAATAAATAACAAGTCGGGCAGGAGACCCAATAACAGAAAGGGCGGCATCGCGCCGCCCTGGTAGAAATGAGTAACCGTATTACCAGCCTTTAACGGCGCCGCCGTTGAAGACTTTATTCGCGGCTTCGCTGACTTCGTCAGACTGATAAGCCTCAACGAATTTCTTCACGTTTTCCGCATCTTTATTGTCTTCACGCGCCACAATCAGGTTCACGTAAGGGGAATCTTTATCTTCGACAAAGATACCGTCTTTGGCTGGTGTCAGACCAATCTGGCTGGCGTAGGTGGTGTTGATGACCGCCAGCGCAATCTGCTGATCGTCGAGTGAACGCGGCAGCTGCGGTGCTTCCAGCTCAACAATTTTCAGATGCTTAGGGTTCTCGGTGATGTCCAGCGAGGTCGGCAGCAGGCCCACGCCATCTTTCAGTTTGATCAGACCCACTTTCTGCAGCAGCAGCAGGGTACGGCCCAGGTTGGTCGGATCGTTGGGAATCGCCACCTGAGCGCCGTCCTGCAGCTCATCCAGTGATTTAATCTTTTTCGAATAGCCCGCGATTGGGTAGACGAAGGAGTTACCGACGGAGACCAGCTTATAACCACGATCTTTGATCTGCTGATCCAGATACGGTTTATGCTGGAAGGCATTCGCGTCGATATCGCCTTTGCTCAGCGCTTCGTTAGGCAGCACGTAATCGTTAAACGTCACCAGCTCAACGTCGAGGCCATACTTCTCTTTCGCGACTTTCTGTGCCGCTTCAGCTACCTGCTGCTCAGCACCGACAATCACGCCCACTTTGATATGATTGGGATCTTTCTCTTTTTGATCGCATCCTGCCAGCGCAATCGCGCCAATCAGTGCACCCACAGCGGCAATTTTTTTAAATCTGAAAGACATATCCTTTCCTTAATAGTGTTATTGCTGGCTTACTTATGGGACACCGCACGTACGATGCGGTCGCCACAGAATTGAATGAGATACACCAAAACCACTAACAACACCAATACCGTATTCATCACGGTGGCGTTGTAGCCGATATAACCGTACTGATAACCGATCTGACCCAGACCGCCAGCGCCGACTGCACCACCCATTGCTGAGTAACCGACCAGCGTAATCAGGGTAATCGTCGCGGCGTTGACCAGGCCTGGCATCGCTTCCGGCAGCAGAACCTTACGGACGATCTGCATTGGCGTGGCGCCCATCGCGCGTGACGCTTCAATCAGTCCGGTTGGCAGCTCCAGCAGGGCGTTTTCCACCATACGCGCAATAAAAGGTGCGGCACCGACGGTTAACGGCACGATGGCGGCCTGTAAGCCAATTGAAGTGCCGACGATGACGCGGGTGAACGGAATCATCCAGACCAGCAGAATAATGAAGGGAATCGAACGGAAAATATTCACCAGCGCCGAGAGCACCCGGTAGAGTCCCTGATTCTGCAGAATCTGGCCTGGACGGGTGACATACAGCAGCACGCCGACCGGCAGCCCCAGCACAAAGCCAAAGAAGCCCGAGACAAAGGTCATCATCAGCGTTTCCCATACGCCGCGCCCCAGCAACCACATCATCGCCTCAGACATAACCTAACACCTCTACTTTCACGTGATTCTCCTGCAGCCAGGCGATGGCCTGACGGGTATCGCTTTCTGTGCCGTGCATTTCGGCCAGCATAATGCCGAACTTCACACCGCCGGCATAATCCATCTGGGCACTGATAATGTTGTTATTGACGTTGTAACGGCGGGCCGCTTCCGACAACAGTGGCGCATCGACCGATTTACCGGTGAACTCCAGACGCAGCAGCGGCACACTGTCATGGCTGGCGACGGCGGAAAGACGCTGTTGATAGTCATCCGGGATATCCAGATGCAACGTTGACTGAATGAACTGCTGCGCCAGCGGCGTTTTCGGATGCGAGAAGACTTCACTGACGCTGTCTTTCTCGATCAGTTCGCCCTGACTGATAACCGCGACCTGGTCACAGATGCGTTTCACCACATCCATTTCATGAGTGATCAGCAGGATGGTCAGGCCGAGACGGCGGTTAATGTCTTTCAGCAGCTCCAGAATCGAGCGGGTCGTGGCCGGATCGAGCGCGCTGGTGGCTTCATCGCACAACAGCACCTTAGGATTACTGGCCAGAGCGCGGGCAATGGCGACGCGCTGCTTCTGGCCGCCTGAAAGGTTTGCGGGCCAGGCATCATGCTTATCGGACAGGCCGACCAGCTCCAGCAATTCAGCGACCCGCGCCTTAATCTGCTCGCGTGACAGGTTACCCAGCTCCAGCGGCAGTGAAACGTTGCCGGCGACGGTACGGGAGTTCATCAGGTTAAAGTGCTGAAAGATCATACCGATCTGACGACGCGCCTGGGTTAACTGGCGTTCACTAAGTGCAGTCAGGTCAGCACCATCTACCAGTACCCGGCCTGAAGTCGGGCGCTCAAGCAGATTAACGCAACGGATCAATGTACTTTTGCCGGCACCGGAAGCCCCGATGACGCCATAAATTTGTCCGGCAGGCACGTGCAGACTGACGTCAGATAACGCCTGAATGGTGCGGTTGCCTTGCTGGAACACCTTAGTGATATTTTCTAATTTAATCATTACGTTATTTATTATCGTGTTGCGTTGTCCGTGGTGTGGCAGGCGGTTAAGCCTGATATGCTGTCAAAGCTGGATGGATGGTAAGGCATCCAGACGTCTAAATCAATGGAAGTGATTCAATCTGGCATTCTCCCTTTTATAGCAATCATGCGATACTGATCGGCAATTTTTACAGCAGGAGTTTCTACGTGGCGAATAAAGTCCCAGCCATTTTTCTTGATCGCGATGGCACCCTCAACGTCGACCATGGCTATGTCCATGAAATTGATAACTTCCAGTTCATTGACGGCACGATTGAGGCGCTACAACAACTGAAGCAGATGGGTTTTGCTTTGGTCGTAGTGACCAATCAGTCTGGTATTGCGCGCGGCATGTTTACCGAAGATACCTTTATGCGGCTGACCGAATGGATGGACTGGTCATTAGCCGATCGTGATGTGGATCTCGATGGCATCTATTTCTGTCCGCATCATCCTGAGGCGACTGTTGAAGAGTTTCGCCAGGTGTGTGATTGCCGCAAACCACAGCCGGGGATGTTGTTAACGGCGCAGCAGGAACTGCACATTGATATGGCGGCTTCTTATATGGTGGGCGATAAGCTGGAAGATATGCTGGCGGGTCAGGCTGCAGGCGTGGGTAAGAAAGTACTGGTCCGTAGTGGTAAGCCGGTCACCGCTGAAGGCGAAGCTGCAGCAGACTGGGTGATTGATAGCCTCGCCGCGCTGCCAGCACGCATCAAACAGGGCTAAAACGGCGCTTTTGTGCAAATTTCAGACGAACAGCAAAAAAGTTTAAATTTGCACTTGCGCTATCTGAAGCGTCCCCTATAATGCGCCTCCACTGACACGGAACACCGGCTTACGGAGTAACGGGTCAGCAGGCACAGGAGACTGCGCCGCCGGAGAAAAACTTCTGAAATAGAGGTTGACTCTGAAGGAGGAAAGCGTAATATACGCCACCTCGCGACAGACGGTTAACCCGCTGCTCGCACTGCTCTTTAACAATTTATCAGACAATCTGTGTGGGCACTCGCAGGATTGATATCAGCGT
>Ga0302349_1002079_pt1 | contig 13544 bp, 9 predicted proteins | sample PhyAR1_FD_202176 | JGI IMG/M metagenome (GOLD analysis project Ga0302349, IMG submission 202176) | Leaf surface microbial communities from alfalfa plants in UC Gill Tract Community Farm, Albany, California, United States - DLSL A.R1... | ecosystem: Host-associated > Plants > Phyllosphere >...
CCGGAGTTAGAACTTTTGGATGTCTTTGCCGATCAGTTGAACTATCGCAATGTGATCAGTGCTACTTTGCAAAATTTCACGCCGACCTTTGTCAATCGTTTGGCGGTGGAAGCCACGGTGAAACGAGCAGGAGAGAACGACGTTCTCTATGAAGCCAACCAAGAAATGATGCAGATGGCTCCGAATTCTAACTTTGACTTTCCAATTTCCTTAGAAGGGGATCGTTTCCGTAGTGGAGAGTATATATTAGAACTAACAGCAACTTCAGGAGAAAATGAATGGTCCTGGACGCGAGAATTTACGATTGAAGCAGACGAAGCACGGAAATTGAACCGAGAAGATGTGACGGTTGATACGAGTATCAATTGGTGGATGGTCGGATCAATCATTTTAATAGTTCTTTTACTTATGATTATCCTTTATCTGATCATTAGAAAAAACAACGCACAAAAAAATATGTAATAGCAGCAAGAAGGAGTGGATTAAATGACTGTTAGCTTGAGAAAAACAATGCTTGTGCTAAGTACGACATTGTTAACAATACAAGCCGTTTTTATGCCGATAGGTACTGTTTATGCAGGAACAACGTTGGACCCAGAAAATCAGGAACAAGTAGAACTTCCGCCTATGACAAACTATTTAGAAGAACAGGCTAATGATCCTCGCTTTTTCTTTACTCGTTCTCGAATGCAAGGAACGGTTGAAAACCCGATAAAAGTGACGTTCTTTTCTGACCAAGAAGTGCCGGGAGCACGAGTATTCTTGCCAGAAGAAGCAACGCTCCTTAAAGATCAATTAGCAGCAGGGATTTCAATTGAGCAGGGAGAACAGCCTCGAGAATGGATCGTTCAGTCAAAACGCGATCAAAATACATTTGTCCTTCCTTTAGTATTTGAAAAGGCGGGAAATTATGAGTTGTCTGTAGAAGAAGTGACGGCCCATCTAGATATCAGTGAACAAGAAGAGACTAATGAGGAAGAGTCGGTTGAAGAAACAGAATCTTCCGATGAGGACCAAACAGGACAAGAGGATTTAAAAGAAGAAGTAATAGAAAATAATCAAGACAATAAACAACCGGCAGAAGAAGTCCGTGTGCCTGTTATAGAAACTCCGCAGGAGCAACAAACAGATGAAGAAGAGTCCTATGAGGAAGCAGAGGTCCTTGAACCGACAGTCTTTGATGGAGAAACTGCAGAGGTCACTACGATGGCTCAATTCAGAGAAGCAGTTGCTAATCCTGACATTGGAATCATTTCTGTTCAAGCCAACCTGACAGAATCTACCGAAAATATACTAACAGTGGATCGACCGTTGCTTATTCAAGGGAATGGATATACCTTGACTTTCGGAAACAATGGGTTTTATTTTCAATTAGAAGAAGTTGAAGAAGATCGCACCTTACGAATTGAAAATGCGATACTTACTAAAACCGGGGCAAATCCTTTAATCAATGCTTCTATGGAAAGTAGTCGAAATTGGACGTTGGAATTAGAGGATATTATTGAAGCGAACACGAATACCATGCGATTAGCATCCTTACCAGAAGGACGCATTCTTTTTACAGGTGGGGTATCAAATTTTACCCGTACGGCTTCCACTCAGACATTCATTGAAGCAAAAGAACTCATAGCAACAAACCAAGCAGAAGTCACCATCAGTCGAGGTAATGCGACGATTTTCTTTTCTTCTGCAGGCGTATCGAACCCGAAACTTACCGTAAAAAATGGTGCAAAAATCACAATTACAACAGCTTCAGGGACAGCGAATACAATTGATTTAAGAGGAGAAGGGCCAGAAATAGTTCTTCACTCAAGCGGCCAATTAGAGGTAACTACAGTAGGGACGACAGCAGCACCTACCGATACGACGAACAATGCGATCGCACTTACAGGAACTACACCTAAAATAGCTATGAATTCTGAAAGTAGTTTGATAATTTTGAACACATCAGCTAAAAGAGGGATACACATGTCAGGCACTGATGCCCAACTTGTAGTTAATGACTCCGATCTTTTTGTTACTACTGCGACGCAATCCGCAGTAAATATTAGCGGAGATAGCCCGTTATTTTCAATAAAAAATAGTGAAGTCCAACTTGTTTCAACAAGCGGCCAACGAATTAATCTTATTGGATCGAGTCCAGCCCTAACCTTACACAATAGCAAATTATATATGGATTCCACATCAGGTCGAGGAATCTATCTAGAGGGAACAACCCCACAAGTATTTCTAGAGACTAGTCACCTAGACATGACAGATACTACTAATTCTCAATCAATGCTCCTGCAAGGTGAAGACGCGCTACTTTCTTTAGAAAAACAAAGTGAAGTTTCCATAACCAGCATAAGGGGCTCAACAGAAGAAAATATTCGAATTGGTGATAACAATGCACGGCCGGAACTTTCGATTACTGGTGGATCTAAGTTATCTGTCACTACACCAAGCAGTACGGGAGTTGCGTCAGATACTTCAAATAATGCTATTCATTTGCGAGGTGATGACCCTAAAGCAACAATTACTGGTGGATCAGAACTTGCAGTTTCCATAACCTCTGGGGCTAGAAGAGGGGTGTATTTAAATGGTGCGAACGCAGAATTGAATGTTGCTGATAGCCAGGTTGATATAACAACTGTTTCTGGTCAGGCACTAAATCTTACTGGAGTTTCTCCAAAAGTCACGGTGAATAAATCGGTGACCACAATTGCGAGCACGACAGGTCAAAGACTTAATTTGGTTGGATCGAATCCAGTTCTGACCTTGGACAATAGCAAATTATATATGGATTCCACATCAGGTCGAGGGATCTATCTGCAGGGAACAACGCCACAAGTGTTTCTAGAGACTAGTCACATAGACATTACAGATACTGGTCCTTCTCAAGGATTAGTCCTGCAAGGTGAAGATGCGTTACTTTCTGTAGGTAACAAAAGCGAACTTGAAATTAATAGCGTGGGGACTGAATCATCAGGGACTCCAATAAGAGGGAATATCCAAATTGGTGATAACAATGCCCGTCCAACACTTTCGGTTATTGGTGGATCTAAATTATCCGTTACGTCACAAGGCCGTTCGGGAGCTGCGGCATCAGATACGGAAAATAATGCTATCCACTTGAGAGGGGCTGCTCCTGTTTGGGATGTAATTGACTCAGAAGTTAATATTAATATTATTTCTGGAGTACGTAAAGGTATTATGGTGAATGGGACAGCTCCAGAAATAAATATTGCGAATAGTGATATTCTGGTAATAATTGCTGAAAGTGGTGGTTTTGCACTGGATAGCTTAGAAACAACGGCTGGAAATACATCAATATTAGATAGCAGAATTGAGGCGCTAGGAAGCAAGATAGGAATTAAAAATGGAAATAATACAGCAGTAACTAATTCAACTATTTTAGCAGGATTATTATGGTTTAACGCGACTAATATGATAATTGAAAAGAATTCAATTATCGACTTGAATTCTTCTATAGATCAATCCGTTTTCCTCACCCAGGAAGGAATGTTATACAGTAATAATTCAGCTAGACAGATACTACAGATTACTACAGGAAGTACAGTTGATATTAAGCGAACTGATAGGTACAGAGGGCAGGGGTTGCGAATGGGATTAGGGAACTCAACAGTTTCTGTAGAACAGGGGGGGAAACTTTATATAGACACCTTAGGAAACGGTAGTCCCGATGATAGTCAAAATGGGGCTCCTAACGCAGGTGTTGCATTTAGAAATGGGAACAATAACAAATTCATCGTAAGAGATCCCGGATCCGAAGTTTCAATTATTGCTCAAAATGGGGCCGCAATAACAAATTCTTGGGCTGAGGTGAAGTTCTCTATGGAATTAGAGGTAAGTAATGGGGGTTATTTCTCAGCAGTTAGCAATACTGCCACGACTGCTTCTGGAACATTTAATGTTTCTACTTTGGATGTGCGTTTTGACAACCCTTTGTTTTTAGACTTTAGGAACTTACAAGCTAATGGAGGTGTTATCTTTGCGACTGATCAATCCTCATCATTAGTTGCTTCAAATAGTGACTTAGCTTTGTGGCAGAGACTAAGCGATTTAGATTCGGATCCAACTTTTAATTTTCGGAGTCTTGAGTATTCATTTTCAGGAAAAAATCTTTCAACATTAGTTAGTACAACTCGCCCTGAAGAATTAAATACTTCTGTTATTGGAACTGCAGGACTTTCTCAGTTTTCTCGACTCTCCTCAAACAATGGCCGATGGGCAATCGCAGACGAACTCAGAGTCCCAACCAACGCCGATAAGAAAATCCACGGGCGAGTGAGTCTTCCAGTAGGGCTAAATGATAGTCGGCCTGCTTGGGATGATGAAGCCATTGTTACTGTGGAAGTAGAATCTCCATCTGGTGAAAAAACACAGGAATACACGACGAAAACGGTTGGAAATACGAATGAATCTCCGGGAATCAGTATTTATGGCGAAGAACCACGTGGCGGTCTTTTTGAAATAGACTTGGATGAACCACTAGAAGCAGGAGCTAAAGTTAGAATCAGTAAAGTAGAACTTACAAGTGGAGAACTCACTGAAGGATTTGAGCACAAGATTTTGACGGATACGGTTGAGGTATTTCCGATCATTCCACCAAAACCCGCGCAATTTTCTTCTTCGGTAATTGCGCAAGATAGATCCGCGATCCAAGGGATTACAGACAATGTAGAGGCTGAGGTAACGGCGACACACAATGGTGCCCCCCTTGATACCGGAAATGTTAGTGTAGACAATGAGGGTAAATTTACGATTGATCTAAGTGGAGTTTCTCTAGAAGAAGATGATGAAATACAAATCTTTTTACGAGATTCTGAAGGATCAGCACAAGAAGCGGGTGTTATCAATCCACCAGAAACAAATAACGACCGTGGAAATATCAACCCAGTTTTTGAACTTACTTTCCATGATGTAACGTTTACACCAGCTACAACACTAACTGTGGGAGATGTCGGTCTTGTTTCCCCAGTCGATCCTTTGGATCCAGAAGTCGAAGTTGATCCAGAAAATAAACCAGAAATGCCAGAAGATCAAGGACCACTAAGCATTGACTTCATATCGTCCTTTAATTTTGGTTCACAAGGCATTTCCGTTCAGGATCAATGGTATTACGCGCAGCCACAACGATTGTTAAATCCGGATGGCACCATAAACGAGGGCGAAGAACGACCAAATTATATCCAAATCAGTGACGGTCGTGCAGAAAACGACCGACATGGCTGGCAGCTGGCAGTGACCCAAAATGCTCAATTTACCAGTCTTGACGACCATCAGCTGACAGGGGCCCGTGTGCACTTAATGAATCAACAGTTTGCCACAGCACAAGGCGGTGTAGAACCAGTCCTTCATCACCAAGAAGGCGTCGTCTTAATTCCTGAGCATAAAACGGAATTGATCACCGCCAAAAATGAACAAGGAATAGGGACATGGATCTATCGCTTTGGTGATGGGACAAGTGCGGGAGAAAGTGTGGCTTTAGAAGTTCCTAAATCTGCGTTACCAAGAGCGACTACCTACCAAACAACGCTTACTTGGGAGCTTAGTGCGGTGCCAGAAAACGAATAATGGAAAAAGAGGAAAGGACTTCGGTTCTTTTCCTTTTTCACAGAAAGGAGAGGCCGCATTCATGAATGCTTTGTTTAGACAGTTGATTTATAAGACCAAGACTCGTCGCTGGTTTGAGCTACTGACCTTGTTGGAACAAAAAGAGCACGTGATGGTCAAAGAGTTTGTGGACCAGACGCATTATACACGACGAACAATACTACAAGATGTCAAAGAACTTAAGACCTATTTTGGCTCTTCGATCCTTTGGATAGGTGACGAAAACGGCTACCACTTCTCGTTACAAAATCCCTATATTTATGAACGGAAAAAACAACGACTATTGGCAGAAGAACGACTTTTCCTGTTCTTTGATTATCTGGCAAACGAACACCCATTAGACAACGACCAATTAGCGCAGGTCTTGGACGTTTCACTTGCCAGCTTTAACCGTTTGAAGCACCAACTCCAAGGAATCTTACGAAAAGACTATCGGCTCAACTTGGATGCAGAGACCAATCTGTTGGTGGGAGAAGAGGCAGATATCCGTCAAGTGTTGTACGAGTTTTATTTTACCTTGCCGGTGTATCCAGAAGGTGTCGGAAAAAAAGTAAAAGACCTGTGTCAGAATCAAACGCCCGTTCTGGCTGGCAAATGGCAGCTAAACAACACCCGGATGAACCAATGGTTGCACATTGCACAGATGCGAGTGTTCAAAGGAAAGGTTTTGCCGGAAAATAATACAGAGCTTTCTCTACAAGAAACCTTAATTCAAGCATTCGATCGTCAAGTAACGGTGTCATTACCCGACCAAGAAAAGGCACCGCTGTTTCTATTGGCTTTAGATGAAGAACAATTTCTCAACCCATTGACTCAAAAGGCCTTCTTACAGACATTTTCCTCTTCTTGGTGTCGTTATTTTCTCGTCCGAGAGGACGAGGGGCTGGCCTATCAATTTCTGAGCACCTATTTATCCATGATGCGGCTCTTTTTCCGACTGCCACGGTTTAATAGGAAGGACACGTCCAGCAATGAAGAAGCGCAGGTTCTCGATCAACTACTGACGGACTTCTTCCGTGAAAAAGAGAAATATCAAAAGTCATTGTATGTCACTTATAAATTAACGGGATCTGCCGCACTGAAGCGCTGGATCAAAAAGGAAGTAGAGGAAAGGCTCATTCAAGCAGGTCGGGTAGTAGTGGAGCCCCCGGCAGTTGAGCAACCGTTGTTTCTTCAGCATCTTCAAGTGAGCAATGAGCCAGAGACGTTAGACCAAAAAGTAGGCGTTTTTTTACCACTAATTCCAAAAAAAGAAGAGATTCAACAAGCGATTCACTCCTATATAGGGTCTGCTTGAAAATACAGAGAAGAAAAATAAATAAGCCAAAGGAGCAGAATCAATGCGCCAACTCCAATTGGATTTTGTGATGAACTCGATGATTTCACGGTGGCTCCGAATTTTGAATACTATTGAAAAAGAACCGACCTTTACACTCGTCTCTTTATCGGAGCGTCTTTCAGTCTCACAGCGGACATTAGTGAAAGACATCAATGAAATGAAACAGTATTTTGGCGAAAGCATCAATTTGCAGGCTAGGCCTGTTGGGTTTCATTTTAAGGAACGCAATCATACCTGCTATTTGGATAAAAAAACCGAGTTGTTAGACTCAGAAATACTGTTTGAAGTCATGAGTCAAATTTTTATGGGGAATATAAAATCGATTCAGGAATTAGCCCACGAGTATAGTTATGGGGAAAGTACTTTTCGACGTTTTTTGACGCGGGCAGAAAAAGCCTTAAAACCCTACAGCTTAAAGTTCAGTTTGAAGCCTGTCGAATTGATAGGAAATGAAGAAAACATCCGCAAATTTTTTTATGACTTTTACTACGTTGGTGACTACACTCAGCATACGATTCGCCCGCCAAAAGAATTACATTCGCTTGTCCTCAAACAGTTAGCTGAGCAATTAGGACACTATGAACTTGGGACAGGGTTGCCGCCTTCGGCAGTGTATTTTTTATTGTACTTAATGATTTGTCGTGTCCAACAAAAGCGATATGTTTCCATCGTCCCCTGGGTCAAGAAAAAAATAGAAAAAGAAAAAGATTTTCACTTGCTTTATTCGTTGAAAAAACAGTTATTCAAGGAATTTGGAGTCGAAGTTCCCAAAGAAGAATTTGTCTGGCTATATGTGGTTCTTATTACACAACGAACGGTGAACAAAAGAGAGCAAGAGCGGCTTTTTACTGAACGGTTTAATCAATGGACCTTAATTAAGCAGATTGTAAAAGAATACTTTTCTGATTCACAATTTGATGGTTGTGATCGAAATAATCTTGAAGACTTTTTAACCTCATTTCTAGTTTCAAAAAGCCTTACGCAAACAATCCATCCTATATGGAACAAACAACAGATCGAAGAAGTCGAAAGAGTGAAAAAAGACTATCCAGAGGCTTATCAAGCAAACTATCAGTTTTTAAAGAAGCACCACAGGGTGCTAAAGTTTCCTGCACGCGTCTTTGAGGACATTGTCGTTGGCATCACTCTCTTTAGCACCTTATTGGTAAAGACTTATCAACCTGGAAAAACGATTTTATTTTTATTGGAAGGAGATGCATTAACGGTACAAGGGATTCGCCAGCATGCACTTCAACAGTTAGCCCAGTCACACCAGCTTCTTTTTCTTCAGTTGAAAGAGTTAACCATGGAGCAGGTCATTTCAAAATCAATTGATTTGGTTGTGACGAATTATCGACCATATCTCTGGGATTTTCCCTTCGAAAAGGAGTATGTATTAATCAATACGCCTCCAAAGGAATCCGATTGGCTGCGCATTGCGCAACAATTAGACCAACAGTCACATCCTACTGTCGTGTAGAAAAGACAGGATGCTAGAAATAAATGCGATGACCAGAAATCGTTGTAAGACTTACTACTGAAGAAAGGACAGAGTAGATGGAACCTATCACTACGATCCAGGAATACTTTTCAACGAGCGATCAAAAATTGGACAAAGTATTTGCCTGTCGTTACCCGAAATTAAATGCGTATTATCAAGAGTTGAAAACGGCTTGTTTTGAAGTCGTCCAAAATCCTCAAAAGCCCTTTTTTGAACGTCTTAAAGTATTACTATCATTAGATGCCCAATTGCAGATTTTATTGGAATACCATAAATTATCAAATGCTAATTTCCATGAGATCTCAGATGAGGAGGCGTTGATCGCTCAAATCAAAGTGGATAGCGCTTCTTATTATCGTGAGCTAACCGGACTGAAGGCTTCTTCAGAGATTCCTTTTGGAATTGTGTATTTGGGCGACGTTAACAAAGAATCTTGTCAATAAAAATAATATCTAATATGAAAAATAACGTATCCACGACTTTATACCGTCGGAATACGTTATTTTTGTACTTCAATTTGACCAGATCCTATATAGTGGCTATTTATTACAATAACGATAACCAACTGAAGGCTCCAGCTTTGTATTAAGATCAAAAGGTTTATCATTTCCAACAACGATACCATTTATGGGATAGTAAAGAAAAGGTTTAATAAAAAAGGGGGATAAAAATGAGGGAATTACAATTAGCTTTTATCAGTAATCGCTCAACGAAACGTATCTTTCGTATACTGAATGTCATTGAACGTGAGCGATTAGTTACAAATGGAGAATTGGCGGAGAGCTTAAACGTAACACAGCGGACAATTGCCAATGATCTCAAATTTATAAAAGATTACTTTCATGAGAGTATTTCACTTTTCTCTGGATATAATGGCTTCCAATTTATAGAAAAGAATCCATCTTTGTATCAAGAAAGAAAACAAAGCTTACTTGAAAATGAATGCTTATTTGAAATAGTGGGAAATATTTTCAAGGGAAGGTTATCACAAATTGGTGAATTGGCTCATCATTATCATTTTTCCGAGAGTTCATTTCGTCGAATATTTGAGCAATCTACCCCTATTTTAAACAGCTATGGATTGAAATGGGTTTCTAATCCCTTGAATATTGAGGGAAGTGAAAGTGACTTGAGGAAATTCTTCAAAGATTTTTATTATGAAGGAGTTCAAACAATCTTCACATTAACGCCAGGTCCAGAATTACACGAATTAATTCTTAAAAGTCTAAAAGGAAAACTAGGGAGCTATGAACTAGGATCAGGAACCACGCCAAGTGCATTTTACTATACTTTTTACATTGCAATCATGCGGTCAAGTCTAGGCTTCAACATTTCTGTGCCAAATGAGTTGGCCCAATTGGCTTATCAAGGGGGAAACTTTTCATTACTCTACTCCCTTAAAGAGGGAATTGAGAAGATTTACGGGGTCAAATTATCAAAAGAAGAATTTGCATGGGTCTATCTGGTAACCGTTTGTAAGCGAACATTGGATCGGGAAGATCAAGAACAATTGTTTTACCAACAGTTTAATCAAGGAAAAGAAATAGCCCAACTAACGGATGATTTTTTGAAAGAACTTGAAATTTCTAAGAGCAGCTACGGTAAGGTATCAGTCTTTTTACGGGCATTTTTCTTATCTAGAAGAATCAATTATTTGCTTTCTCCTGTTCTAAACAAAGAAGCTGAAGATGTTAAAGAAGCGATTATCCAAGGAAATAGCCAAAATTATCAGCGAAATTTACGCTTTCTTATGGAGAAGAAAGACATGTTTTCTTTGCCTAGCGAGGCTACTCAATACCTGGAAGATGTTGGTGTCAGCTTAACGATCTATAGTGGTTTAATCCTAGATTTATATTCACCAACAAAAACGATTTATTTTCTCTTAGAAGGGGATCATTTTATATGCCAGCAGATTCGAACGCGCGCAATACAACAATTTGGAGATAAACATTCTTTAACTTTTCTGCCTCTTCAGTCTCTAACCAAAGAAGAAATAAACGCCGCATATATTGATTTGATTGTTACAAACTACAGCAGATATCTATTAGATTATATCAAAGGAACTGACTATGTGTTGCTCAAGGCTGTGCCTGATGAACAAGAGTGGCAAAAACTAGAAAGAAAGATTGATCCCTATCGAACAACCTTTTTTTAATGTACAGGAATGAACTAAGTCCTTGGTAAATAAAACGATCAATACTCTACTAAGTAATTTTCTTATTAGAGTATTTGCAAAACAAATAGATGTATTTCTTTTAGCTCTAAATTTGAGCTAATTATAATGTTTTGCTTTTTAAGGAATTAGAAAGAATGTATTGGCAAATCAAAAACACGATTTATACTTAAATAGAATTTTGAAGGGTCAGAAACTTAAAAGTTTCTGACCACATCTGTATATTACACTCAATTAAAATATCTGCTAATTAAATTGTTTCACTTATTATTAGAACCTTACTTCTATTTTCTTAAAGTTGTTCAAAGACTTAGAGAAAATAAAAAAGACACCGATTAATGTGTCTTCTTTAGAGAAAGATAATCTTTAATGCTTCTTATCATCATTTTTTTTTATTTGATCTTTCATCCAATTACCTTCAACAACTGTTCCCCATGCTGCAAAACCAATCGAAATAAGCGCAACTAAAATTACTATGATATCTTTCATGATTTTCCCTACTTTCTTTATCGCCCGTAACAAACGGCACTAGCTGAAATAGTCTTGTAGCTCCATTTACCTTTTAGTGTAATATGCTGCTTCGTTTTCATCTTATAGGAAGTTTTATTGTTAACACTCCCATATTTAGCAATCACAGCTTTTCTTTGAGCTTGACCAACAACAAAATAAGGAGACATATCGCTTCCTTTAACCCAAAAATAACTAGTAACCCAATAACCTACTTCGCCATCCCATACTTTTTGTCCTTCGGCCCACTTTGTTCCTGCAGCTGCCCGTAAAAATGGGTTCTCATTTCGCATGTAAAAGGAATCAATTTCTGAGATTACTTGATCAATGTTTTCCATATTTTCAAAATCATCTGGAATACCAGCATCTGTAGCGTATAAACTTTCTTCTTCAACAACATTTTGACTTTCTGCAGCTACTGAAATAGAAGTAGAAACTACTAAAAAAGTCCCTGCAGCAACAATTGATAATAAGTATTTACTTAGATTTATTTTCATTGATTCATCGCTCCTGATATGATAATAGTGTTTTAATACACTATCATTATATCATGGTTGTGCAAATAATCTTCTTACATTATTGTAACTCTAAGCCTTTAAAAACTCTTCTAGAAAGATCGCGACATTCAGCCTACTCTATTTGTAATCCCTGCAATTATTTCTCAATTACAGGATAAATCATCGTTTTCAACCCGTTCTTCCGTTATATTTACCAAAGCAGACATTATCTTCTAGTTGTTCGGTTATTGAGAAGTTAATCTCACTAAATTAATCGTTCAGAAGCTTTACTAATGTTTCATAATCTGTTAAAGCTCATACCCCTATCCTTCATAATTTAGGATACCGATCGATCATCGAATTGACTTTTTTGTAATTTTGACTCTCCAATTGAGATTCTTTTTCAGTAAGATCCTCGTGGCATATGAAGAAACCAATCATATCTTTTACCTTTAAAATACCCAATTGATCTTTGACACAACAATACTCTTTTGCTAGCTTATCAACGATAATCGCGTGTTCGTTGTAGAAGTAAATTCTTTTTAACTCATTTTTTAAGGGCAAGAGAATTCACCTCAATTCTTCTTTTCATCAGCACTTACTGACACAAACCGATTAGTACCTGTGATTAGTTGATAGGTCCGCTGACAAGTTTTACATTGATAATACTCAGTCGGGTACATAAAATCATACTTTCGTTCATTTATTTGTTGCGCTAGCTCACCGCAATCACATTCGACCCACTTTGGTGGCCAATATAGGCGTTTGTTGTATGGTGAAATCGGTACTTTCCATTGACCACCGTAACATCTTCTTTCTTGTGACAAATCAGCTGCTCCTTTCATTGAGATCCTAAACACTTAACCGTTCTTTTTCTGTAAAACGAATCCCTTCAGCGTAACCTGAGTAGAACGCTTCATCGCTCTTTGTTTCATGGGATATATCTTTACCAGGCACCAAGCCTTTTTGTTCGACTTCCATTTGAACAATTCCAGGTACCTGCAAGGCGATTTCATAGCCATTTGTTCGTACTTGATTCCTGAAGGTTTTAGACAGTCCGACCAAATAGCCTTCTATATAATCTTGCTTTAACTGCCACTTACGCTTGTATTTCCGCCTGATTTCGGGCAACTGTAGGAACTGTCTTGCGCAATAACCAGCACTTCCTCTGGCATATTCAAAGATGATTTGTGCAATCTGAACGTCTGATTCTATCCCCACGAAGCGTAATTCTATCGGCGAACCTGATACATAATACGTGCGGACACGAAAGTTTTCTGCAATGATTGACGCTAGTCGATAGAGCCATTTTTGCGGACGTCCTTGGTAAATAACCGTATCAATCACTGCTTCTGATTTTTGCACTTGTTTGTAATCAAATACATCCGATTCATCGATATTGTGCTGAAGCATCAACTCTTGGGCTTTCGCTAAGGCAGACATCGACTCTTCATCGCTGGCATCGTTCGCTAGAGCAAGCAATTTTACGATTTTCTGTTTGGCTTTTTCGTTCATTAACCGCCTACTCTCTTTCTATCAACCAATACAAATTGCATTCTCGGTCATCTGAATAGGTGTAGCGTAAATGGTAACCGGCACTGCGTACCAGCTCTTTAAAGACATCGGTTGGACCATGATTATCCAGTGGTCCCTCTTTTTGCCAAAGTGGCACACGTAACGTATCTGCAACGTCCTTCGACAACGTTCCCTTTTCAATCAGGACATCTAGCACCTGATTCACCGTCAAATAGTTAATCTCTGATTCCATTAGGCACGTCCTCCTGATTATCAGTGATCAATGTTTCTTCTTGTGTAGGGTAGTGGGTTTGTTTTTCCGCAAAGGCTTCTGCTTCACTTTTTGTTAGAAAGCTAGCAGCGACCGCTCCTCTCACATAAACCACGAATAGTCCG
>Ga0302349_1002081_pt1 | contig 13534 bp, 17 predicted proteins | sample PhyAR1_FD_202176 | JGI IMG/M metagenome (GOLD analysis project Ga0302349, IMG submission 202176) | Leaf surface microbial communities from alfalfa plants in UC Gill Tract Community Farm, Albany, California, United States - DLSL A.R1... | ecosystem: Host-associated > Plants > Phyllosphere >...
AGCTTGTGCAAGTTCTTCAGTATGGTCAGCATTCATACGTCAAACCTATCGTTTTGAAGCGAAATAGTTGGAATCGAGCCATTCACATTCGCGTTTTAAAAAGTTTCGCCAGTGGTTCCACTCTTTAGAATGGGGCCATGCTGAACATGGAGGGATCTAGAGCGTCAGGTAGCCGAGGCAGAAACATCTGCCCGGATACCTGATCCCGTGTCGGGCCCGCTGGTGTCAGGCGGACGGCCGCTTCAGTCGTTCCAGCACGGCGGCTGCACTCTGCTTGCCGGGTGTGATGCCGGCATTCTTCAGGCGCTCGTCGAGATCAGCACCCGACGCCTCCTTGGCCAGCTGCTCAGCAGCGTCCTGAGTCGCCGTTTGCTGCTGCAGGCGCTGCTCCATGCGTGCGAGCGAGTCAACCGCGGTCTTCATCCGGCCATTCGCCTGTCCGCTGGCCAGAGAGGCGTTCGTCCGGGCGCTGTGGGTGACCTGGTGGGCCTTCGCAACCTGGATACGCTGCTCCAGCTGCTGGATGGTGCCGGCCGAGGTATCGAGGCTGCCTTTGATGGAGGCGATATTGCGCGCATAGTCCGCAGCCATGCTGCACTTCCCTTCGAGGGCGGTCTCGGTGCGTGCGATCCGGCCTGCTACCTCTTCTGCCAGGTCCTGCGCGCCTTTTTCCAGGGCGGCGCGGGCCGCTTTCTCGTCCTGCTGAATAGACGCTTCCAGCTGCTCGATTTCGCGCTCCACGAGGGTCTGCTGGCCCATGAGGATGGCCAGCTCGCGCTTGCCTTGATCGATCGCTGCCCGAGCATCGCGGATTTCCTGGTCGATGATGGTGGTCGCGTTGGCGTCGATCACCGCGGTACCGGCCTCGGTGACCTTACCGCGGAACAGGGTGACGAGTTTGGAGAGGATGGAGGGGCTGGTCATAGGGAATCCTGCTGCTTGAAGAACGATTGGAAGGTCGCGGCCGCGGTTTGCACGTTGGTTGCCAGCGTGAAGATCTCGGTCAGTACGGTGGCCAGGTCGGAGCCGGCATGCAGCGAGCCATACATGACGTAATGGCCAGTGCCGTCAGCGTCGGTCTCGAGGCCGATAGCGGAAAGCGGGAATAGGCTGCGGGATGAAAGGACCGCAGCATTGAAGGCCTGGGCGTCGCTGACCGCCTCAGCAGGCACGAGGGCTGAGTCGACCACGACTACGTCGTTGACGACAGCGATGTAGATCTTGAGGTCGCCCATCGCCGGCAGTACGACGCGAATCGCGTCTTGCTGGTCCAGGAGGGTGACGTCGAAGGCGAAGCTGCTGACAGAAACGCCAGACGCCAGTGCGTCGTAGAGCGTTGAGGGAGTCCAGTTCGGTGAGGGCATGCATCGCTCCTTGGCGGTGGCAATTTGCAGCATGGCGCTGCCAGAGCCTAGCTTGCCGCCTCCCGTGGAAATGCAAGGCCGAGTTCGCCCCGCCTGGGGGCGTGAACCCCACATTCCATCTGTACGCGGTACCTTCGATGCCTGCAGACCGGGTCCTGGCCCAACTGTCCGGTGATCCCCGCGACGCAGCGGACGGGTACAATCCAGGTCTCCAGTTCACCCACGCCTTGCCTTGCCGAATGCCCTGCGGCGACGCAGGTTTGGCAACGAGTGTCCGTATCTGAGTGGCCTCGCTGACGCTATCTGATAACGCTCAGAGCGATGCGCGTTGTCTTCGCGAACTACAACTCCCCCAACGAGAGTTATGGGATGCTTCCCGATTTCAAGAACGAACCAGCCGAACAGGACCTCGAGCGAGTGCTGCAACAGCTGCAGACTCTGGATCGGCGCGAAGCGCTGGGCGTCGGCGCTATCCACGCCTATCTATCGGCGCGGCCTTTCTTCGCCGGCCGCCAAGGCCTGCTGGCATGGGGGCTGGTCCTGATGTCTCTAAGCGTGGTGGTCAGCGTCGCCGGCGGCTGGCGCTGGTGGATGGCGATCCTGCCTTCGGTAGTTCTGGCATTCCAGATCGGCGCGTACGTCTGGCTGCACAGGGAGGCCACCGAAGGCTATCGCCTGGTGAGAGACAAGATCTCGCCCCGCTACCTGGCCGCGGCGGTGCGGAATCGCGCGCTGCTAGACCGTGTTTTCCGAGAGCAGCTTTACAAAGGTGGCCGCGGGGCCGTTGAAGATTAATGGTGGCCAGGCGCCTTGCTGATACCGGCGTCTCTTGGCCACCTGCTGAGCGGAGTCTCCTATAGCCTGGAGAGCATGGACTTGATAATCGACAGGAAGCCGCCAGGCGCCTGCGCAGGCTCTGTTTGCCTCGTGGCCTCGCGATACGCGGCCATCAACGAGGCGTCGCGGGAGAGCATGCGGACCACGCACATGTTCGCATCAGGCGTCGGCTTTTCGAGACGGTAGCTGTGTCGATCCCGGAGATAGGCAGCAGCTGCTGCGCTTCGCGATCTGCCTGCTTGGCAGTTGATCACGACGAATGCGCGCTGCTGCGCCAGAGTATTTAGGCGGTCCCGCAGCGCGTCAGCCTTGGGCATCAGCAGGTAGTCCCGAAAGGTGCGTTCGAAATTGCTGCCGTACAGCGCGATGGTCTCCTCATCGAAGCCTGCGTCGATGAAGTGGTGGTAGCTGACGCTCTCCCATTCGGTTTCGTCGATCACCGCCAGGTCTTCGGGCCCATCGGAGATAGACACCAGGTGGCCGCCGGCCGCCGGCCGGAACCGTTCTGCATCGGCTCGGGAGAGGAATAGGCATAGTGGTTCTGGAGCTGTCATGTGACCTCGACATTAGGGTAGAAGGCGGACGTCGGCGCCGAAGTCGGCGGCAATATGCAGGTTGCCAGGTCCTACCGGGACGCAATCTCGAACTCGATCCCTCTGATGGGCGGCGACGCCTGTTCCACCACTCATGATGTGTGGAAAGCGCGTCGCGCGAGTTCACCCCCTTTTGGGGTGCGAATGAGCTCACAGCCACATGCGCGAAGCCTGGAAGATCTAGGGAAGGGTTACGCGCCAGCAGCAAGCGCGAGCTCAGCGACTGGCTCATGGTGGGCACAGCGCATTCGTAGGCACCCAGCGACACCGCATGGCCCGCTGAGGATGTCTGCACGGGAGAATGAGATGAAAGCGATTAGCCGTTTGTTTTGGAGTTTGGTAGCTGGCTCCTTCCTGGGGGCCGGTATTGCGTTTTTCAGCGTGCTGATCGGCAAGGGCGGGGAGGAGCTTGGCTTCAGCGCCTGGACGTTCTGGTACTACACGATCTGCATGGGACTGTGTGTAGGCTTGCTGGTCGGCTTCGATACCGTCCGTAAGCACGCCGCTTGGATGCTGGCATTCGTCATCGCAATCGGGCTCGTCATGAGCGTCGGGTTCGTGGGCATGATGGATGTGCACGCCACCGGCGATATGGTCGAGCGGATGCAACAGCAGCTAGAGGCTATGGCGCAGTTGATGGCTCAGGTGGTGATGTATGTGGCACCGGGCGGGGTGGCACTGGCCTACGGTCTGGTCGCTTACGACACGGTGCGGTCGCAAGCAGGGCGCCGGTTGGCAGCGCGTTGACTGGCGCATTCATGCGGCTGAGGCCCAGCGACGCGTAGGCCTATCCGCTCAGGTGCGGCGCCCGCCTTCTACCGCGGCGCCAACTGATCGACGCTTCTAAACGCATCTTGCATCAGCAGCGCCTTCACCGCACGGGTGCGGCGGGTCTGCAGCAAGTGAGGGGTGCCACGCAGCATCTCCACTGCGCCGGCGATCTGCCTGGTGCGAGATCTCAGCCAATTGGCGTCAGAGCTGATCGTGGCCCCAGCGTTGCAGGTCAGCAGGGCCTCGACCTTGTCTCGTAGCTCGTCGGTCATCACCACCCGTCCCAGGATGTGGAAGTCGTTGTGCTCAAGCGTACGACAGTCGGCGGCGGTCATTGCGGCGAGGTTGGAAGGGATACCGGCGCAGAACGCCTTGGTACCCAGAAGGCCGATCACCTCCTGCAGCAGCTCGCCGGCTGATAGCGATCCAGCCTGCAGGGGAATGATCACCCTGGCGCCGGCGTCTATCCAGCTCCGTATGTCCCGAGCGTAGCGGTGCCAAAGGAGCAAGGTCGCCTGCTGATCGCCCACTACGTCTGGGGCAACGATGCTCAGGTTCTCCGGCCGCAGGGTCGTGGTGCACAAGGCGCGATAGAGCGTGAGAACCCTGGGCCAATCCATGGCCAGCTGCCGGCGGAAAGCCGTGAACGCGCCTGAGTCGACGAAGACCTTCCCACCCCTGTCCAGGTGATCAGGCAGGGCCCGTAGCTGCTGCCTGAGCGTCACTCGATCGGCGACGACCCCAATTGCTATCCCGACGTCGAGTGCGGCTTGCAGGTCGCTGTCGGCGGTGAAGCCGGAATGGAACGCGATATTCCAGGTGAAAGATGACGGCATGGTCGGCGACTCGCTAAGGAAAATGCCTACCCTGTCAGCCTTTTGAAATACGCAAGTCACAAGCGCACCGAGCGAGGCTCTAACCCCTCTAGCCCGGTATCTGGAGTGCGGACTTGCATTTTGAAAACTCGTGGGACCGTCGATCTACCCCAACAGAGGTAGTAGATATGACGAACCAGTGGTTTGAAGCGAATCGATTGGAGAGACGATGGCCAGCCATCCGGCGGGCGCTCACTCAGCGCGGAACCAATCTGACGCAGCTCGCGGATAGCAATCAGTTATCGAACCTGCGGACCGCCGCACGGCGCACCTTTCCTGCTGCAGAAGCGGTTATCGCCGAAGCGCTTCAGGTGACCGTGGAAGCGCTCTTCCCGGAGCGTTATGGCGTACCGTGGTCGGAGGCCGCACGGCAGGCCTTCGATGCACTGCTCGAACAGCTGAGCGGCGCCACAGCGGCACAGGCCGGTATGGAGGGCTTCGGCATGCATGTCGCCCAATGGGAGACGCGCCCGCAGCCTTTGCAGGAATGTCCTCGCACTGAGCCAGGCCGGCTTCGTTGGATCAAGGCAAGGCTGCAGCAGCGGCAGTTCGTCCTTGAGCACCTTACCCATCATGCCGGTGTGACGCGGAAGATCTTCGATAGCCTCGGCCGTTCACCACATGTCGGCCTGCAGGCGCTCATCGCGCGCTGCCTCGGCGTGTCACCCCGCGAGCTCTGGCCGGAGCGATACGGCCGCGATGGGCGAGCGCTCGGCACTGACACCCCTGATGGCGAGCATCAGGAACGCCAGGTTCCGGAAGCATCGCGCTTGAGTCTGGGCACCGGCCTTTGGCTCCCCCTGCGTGACATGGTCGGATTGCCCGGACTGCACGGACGCTTCAACGCGATACGCCGACGCGCGCAGGATGAGCGCTGGATCCTGCGTGTGCGGTTTGAGGTGACTGAGGTGCTGTTTACCTCACTGCCACCCGAAACCAAGGCTCACCTCCTGGACGTGCGCTCAGACCCTGACATCGCCTCCCGCGTAGAGATGACCTATGCGGCTGACCCGGTACCGCTTTCGTGCAGCGATCAGACAGCTGCGCCAGCGGCTAAGGTTGCGGCGGTTGAAGGCGGGGTACGCCTGGGATTGGTCGGCGAGTCTGGCCAGACGCTGGATGTGCGAATCTGCAGACGGGCTGTGCCGAGCTTCGCCATCGCGCTGCTGGGTCAAGGCAGGAACGGTACGTAGGGGCGGTGAATGAGCAGGGTTCGCTCCCGCTGCGGGAGTGAACTCGGCTCGAAACTGCAGTCCCTTTCGCCATGCTGGGCTTCTCCAAGGAGCTCTGTCCATGAACACAGATGCTGTATTCGCCGCGCTATCGCGCGCAGGTATCGACCCCTTTCCGTGGTGTCCGATTGAAAGCGAGCTATCCCCAAAGCAGATGCATCGCCGGCTACTACGGCTCAGTACTGCGCCCTATGCAGACGGCTATCTTGCAATCAGCGAAGTTGCTGATTTGGATGAACTCGCCTGCTCGCTAACTCAGCTTGGGATACCTGACGCTGTGGCTCTAGTCCAGCGCATGGCGAGGGGCTCGCTACGGCTGGATGAAGAGGTGGATTTTCTCGCGGCACACATGGAGCGAGTTCGATCCAAAGCGGAAGGTCTTTATCGCGTTGGCCATCTACGCTACGCCCATGTCAAAGGCCTAATCGCTGGCGAGTCGGACAGTCACGCCTACCAGGTACTCGAACTCATCAATGAGACGCTGGACAAGTCGAATCTGCGGCAGACCACGCCTAAGTGCGTCCGGACGCTGGCGGCTCTGGAAGTGGCGCACCGAGATAGCTTGGGCTGGAAGCGACATTTGCCCAGCCCGGCAACGCTCGCTCTGCTAGGAGCAATTTTTCTCGTCGATGCCGTTACCTCTTGCTGGACAGGGCGTCTTACCTACGGTCTACCGGTGGGCGCGGTGAGCCTGGTGCTCCTCGGGCTCGCCGCTGGCCAGAGAAAAAGCGCTGCGAAGGATAATGCTCTTCGCGCTGCTGCGCGTCAGGATCTAATGCGGACATCACAGCCGGTTGCTGGCGGAGAAGCCCGACCAAACCGCGGTGACAAGGCGTCCTGATGCAGATCATCTTCGGTATCGACGCGGCTGAGCAAAAGAAGAATCGTCAGGTCCCGGTCATGTGGGATAGCGAGAAATTGGTGAACGGCCACACCCTCTTGGTGGGGATGTCCGGCTCCGGCAAGACCTACACCTTGCGCAAGATGATCAGCCACATGCTGCAGTCATGCGGCGGGCACATTCCGCGAATCCACATCTTCGACGTGCACGGCGATCTGTTGATTCCTGGGGCATCGGAGGTACGTTTTTCTGAGCGCACCAACTACGGCCTCAATCCACTTCGCGTGAATCCCGATCCGCACTTCGGCGGCGTGCGAAAGCGCGTGCAGTCCTTCCTCACCACTATGAATCGCAGCATGCGCCAAATGGGGCCCAAGCAGGAGGCTTGCCTGCGCAACGTGCTCAACGATGTCTACGCCCAGTACGGGTTCCGGCAGGAGGATCCGAGTACCTGGGTTGTGGAGGAGGGCGCTGCGGTGGTCATGACAGACGGCAATGATGATCGGCTGTTCCTCGACGTGCTGAAGGGCGAGAAAGACGAGGCAAAAGCGTTGGGCGCGCGCTGGTCAGGGGCGCCCCTCTACAGCTGGTGGATACCGCAAAACGAGTACCATGGGGCAATCACCCGCTGGCCACCCAAACTGATGGCGCGCACTCATCCAAGTATCCGCGACGCGCTACGCATGGCGCAGAACATCCTGCAGCAATCCTTTCTGGGCTCCGGCGCCGAGGCCGTTACCTATCTGGAGGTGGCCAACCGCGCCGCCCAGGGGCACCGCAAGAAGGTGATCCAGGCCCTGCGCAGAGGCCAAAGCCAGTTCGACGAAGAAGCGGAGAAGACGGAGCTCGACAAGAGCAAGCGCAAGGCCATCGACAGCTATACCGCCTACATCGATGCGATCACCACCGGCAAGGAGCTCGACAGCCTAATGCGCTACGACAGCACTGATGTGCTGAAGTCCGTGGTTGATCGGCTGCAGAACCTCGAGGCGATCGGCATCTTCAAGTCGGGGATTCCGCCCTTCGACCCCACCAACCCGGTATGGCGCTACAACATCCACGCCCTGTCCATGGAGGAGCGCAAGCTGATCGTGCTCTTTCGGCTGGAGGAGCTGTTCCTCGCGGCTGTCGAGCGCGGTGAGCAAGACCACATCGTCGACGTCGTGATCCTGGATGAGGCCCACATCTACGCGGATGACGACCCCGAGAGCCCGATCAACCGCATCGCCAAGGAAGCGCGCAAGTTCGGCCTGATGCTGGTGGCTGCCTCGCAAAGCCCAACGCATTTTCCGGAAGACTTCGTCGCATCCGTTGCGACCAAGATCGTCCTCGGCATCGATGAGATGTACTGGCGCCAGAGCGCCACCAAGCTTCGTTTGCGGGAGGATGCCCTGGCCTGGGTGACCCCGACGAAGACCATGTTGGTTCAGTTGAAGATGAAGGGGGAGACCCAGAATGACTGGTTCTGGTGCACGATTGCTTAAGGGGCTGCTGCTGGCCGTGATTGCCGGTCTGCCGCTGGCGGGCGCCGTTGCGGCCGAAACGCCGGACGAACTCCCCCTGCTCGACCGCCTGGAGGCCGTGGCCAACCCGATCGGCCGCGGCGCTGTGCTGCAGGACGTCCGGGGCTGCTTGTGGGGGGTACGGCCAGGCCAGAAGGTCCCGCAGCTCGTGGCCATCTCAGATGAGGCTGGCCACGCGCTGTGCCGCGGTGTTGCGTCAGGTGCTGAACCAGGGGCTGAACCGGAACCGCAGGTGCGCCGCACGCCGCTGGTGAATTAAGCGCGCGATAAGCGATCAAGCGGTCTACTGCGCACTATTGGCGGTATTTGTCCGGCGGGGTGTCCCTTCATCGGATCAGCCGAACGAATGACCCGCCGTCCGCATCTGGTGATGCATGCGTTTCCTCTAGCGGTGGCCTCGATGTGCCTGGTAGTGATTGCTGAAGATGAGCCGCTTCTGGTGGAGATGCTGACAGAGATCTTCGAGTCCGAAGGCCTGGACGTCACTGCCTTTGCGACGGCGGACGATGCCTGGAGGTACCTCCAGACAGCGGGGAAAGCACCGGATCTCCTGTTCACCGATGTGCGAATGCCTGGAGCCATGGATGGGTTGGCCCTGGCGAAGCAGGTGATGGCGCGCTGGCCAACCGCCTCGATCGTCATATCGTCTGGCAATGTGTCAGCGGCACCGGAGCTACCGAAGGCCTCGTTTCTACCTAAGCCGTGGTCGTTCGGTCAGCTAAGCACCCTGTGTCGTAACGTCCAGGCTCTCCACCAGCGCCGGGATTAGCCTGCGCGCTGAACAGCTTGGAGTCCTGCGCTACCCGGGCCGTGGAGGGTCGACAGCAGCTGCTTGACCGTCTGGCCGGGCTGCCGCGTGGCGCTTATCGCCGCGCGCCACCGCTGAAGAGGGTGGCCCAGGCTCTGACAGGCGCTCCACGCCCACGCCTGCTGCTGCAAATCGTCAAGCTCAGGCCAATCCATATCGTGTCCGTCGGACGAGTCGGCGTGCAACCGCTTCGCCTGCGCGATCACGGCAAGCAAAAATTGGATGTGCTGCTCCGGAGAGAACGTCATGCCGGCGGGCCCTTATTTTTGCGGTGATGACGCCTACTACCGGGATGGCGGCCGAATTGAGAAGGTCTACAGTAGTACGACGACCTTAAGGAGGCGTTATGGCAGACCTTGAGTTTCTTCCCCACCAAGCGCGGCTGCGCTGGGTCGCGCTGATCGAGCAGATGGCCGTCATGGGCCTTGGCCACCTGGTTCGCCTCTACGGGCAGCTGGAAGGATACATCCTGGCCCTGCTCGATGTCGGCTCGATTACCGCGCCACAGCATCGACATCTCGCCCGCCTGGCCGGCGAGTGGTTTGCCCAGTGCCGGGCCGAGTACCTTAAGCGCAAGCAGAAGCCTCGGCGGCGGATAGCGGGCGCGGTGGGAGCTAGGATTGATGAAAGTCATAGGCGGCCAGAGCACGCCTGAGCTGAGCTACTTGGTGTGGCAGTAGAGAGCCGCCAAGGAGTGATCGAGCCAGTCCGGCGAGGCCGGTCGCTCGTTCAGCAAGTTCGGGTGCGAAGCTGCCAGGCTGGCGGCGTCGAGCTGCTGGGAGCTCGCCGCCCGATCCGCTGCCAGTGGGCAGCCGTCGACGGCGTTGCCACCGGAGAGCGATCGGCTCAGCGGGCCGGCGGAAAATGCGATGCTGATGGCGCTGCAAAAGCCGACGGCGAGGAGCGTCCCGCTCGTAGTGCCCTGGGTGATTCGCTGAAGAAGGTGCATGCTGCCGAGCTCCGGTTTGATCGACAGCAGCAGGGTAGCCAGGGCCAGTCTTCGAAAAGCCTGAGTTCGACCCATCGCCGGGCGTTCAAAGCTGCGATGAAGGCTGGAGCGCAGGGTTGATCCACAGGCCGTCGAACCCGCGAAAGAGCGCCGCTGCGCCCATCACGTGCTCGAGGATGTTCTCGACGCAGATCCAGCGTCGCCCGGCTTCTTCCGCCGCCCGCCCGACCATCATGCGGCCGGCGAACAGATCCACCACCAGGTCGTCCGCCTCGGTCAGCCACCGTATGAGGAAGTCTGCCAGGGCGAAGGGGAAGGGCGCGCTGTGCGCCGGTAGGCCGGATTCGATCAACGCCTTCCGGTGCTCACGGCTGCGTCTGCAGCTGTGGCCGATCTGCAGCACGTTTTTCGGTATGGCACCCTCTGTGGGCGCCGCGAAGCTACCCGGGCGCAGTCGGTAAGCGCCGTCGCCATAGGAGGTCTGCCGCGTCTCGCCCCCGGCCGCGATGAGCCTAGCTTGCCGATCGGAATGCGGAACCAAGACCCTCCGATTGTTCGCTTTGCATCGAAGCGGATCAGGCGAGAACCAGTAGCAAGGCTCCCAAGCAACGTTGAGCTGTTGCCGGCTGAGGCTCGCCCACTGGAGGGGGCCCGGTGCCTTGCTACGGTTCTCCCACACCAGGCGGTCCATCAGGTGCAGGCCAAGACGATCTTCCAGGGCGATGACGAGACGCTCCAGATACGTGGAACGCGCCGGCGATCGGTGAAGGAAGATGTCGTTGGACAGGTTCAGGACCAGGCTACCGGTGCTGGCAAGGTTGCCCAACAAGGGCTCGATCGTGCGACAGATGAAGTCGGTGAATTCGCTCGCCTTCGGATTACCGTATCCCCGTGGTTGCTGCAGAGGATAGGGCGGGGAGGTCAGTACGAGGTCGATGCGCTCTTCCAGACCCTGCAGCGCCTGGGGCGAGTGGCCAAACAGCGCCAGGCCCAGTGACGTGCTGAACCCTAGCAGCGTGACCTGCGGCGCCGCGCGATGCATCCCGCGCTTCGCCTCTTCGGTCAGTTGCCACACGCCTCGCTCGTGCGGAACGCGCTCGAGGATGCCGCAGGCCTTGAGGGTCTGCTGATGCCAGCGGATTTCGCGCGTGACGGGGCTGCGGGGCTGACCGGCCGCGCCGATTGGCTGCTTGGCGTGAACCTCCCGGTCCTGGAGCCCTGCGGCGGCGCCGACGAGCCGATAGAGCTCCGCGTTGGCTAGCGGCCGATCCGGGCAGTTCCGGAAGGCCGCTTCGACGAGAGGGAAGAGGTCGAGCTGTGGGGATTGGACCATGGTTAGGGTTGCTCAACGTTGAGTGATACGCCTCATCTTTCCAGGCGTACCGGAAATGCAAGGGCGTGGCCTAATCCAGGAGGCGCTCGAGGGCCGGCTGGTAGGCGAACGGCGCGAGCGATCCGCCGAGGTGAACTTCCTCGTCGGTCAGCGGACGATGGTGCGGCGCGGTCACGGTCGCAGCGAATGTCGGATCGGCCCTCAGGACCTCCAGTAATCCGTAGTAGAGGTAATGGAGCCGGGAGTGATCATCGTGGTCGTTGCGCCTGTGCGCGACGGTGATCAGCTGCGACAGCGCGAGTAGTGAGCACAGGTAGCTGGCAGCTTCGAGCGAAAGAGATTCTTCGACCTGGCCCAGGGTCGCCGTCACAAGCCCGTCCTCGACAGGCAGCACCAGGGCGAAAGCCCCGTTGAAGTAGCGGCGAAGCTGATAGGCGCCATTGCGGTACCCGGATCCCAGTACCTGGCGCATGTTGGTCAGCACCAGGTCCTCGAACGGTAGGCAGTAGCGACCGAGGAGGTTGTAGAGCTCCTGGGTGGTTGGCTCGCTGGTGACGACGAGCTGCAGCGCGTGATCATTTCTGTGCATAGCAGATTCCTCATTGAACCTGCTCAGCATCCACGAGCCGCGGTAAATGCAAACGGCCATTCATGCCGCTTGCGGGACCGGATCGAGAGGGGGCTGTTGACCCTGGGCGCCGGCTTGACTAGGTTGCCTTCCCTTTGGCCAGTTGCGGCGGACCGCCGAAGGAACCGGTGGCGCGATCGGCGCTCTGACGAGACAGGTTGCAATTGGCTGCGGATCGATAAGCTACCCATGACCCCGCGCGAGAAGCGCAGCACCTGGGTGGAAGAGAGGATATGGAAGCAGCAACGATGGAAGTGAGAGTGGCGTCCCATACGCCGCGGTGGTCGGATTGGCCGCGATGGATCAAGCAGGCTGTCCCGTTATTCGTGCAGGTGCTACCCGCCTTTGTCGCATTGACGCTGCTGGCAGCGTTCACCACGGTGAGCATTCTGCTCATCTTGGGTAAAGCGGCGTTCCACCTGGCCAGCCTGTGTTCGCCGTTGATTTTCCTGGTGCTGGCGCTCGCACTTCGGCGTGCAGGGATGCTCGGGGACCGCCCCGTCTTGGGCACGGCCATAGGTGCCGGGTCGCCTTGGCGTAATTTCTTTCGGGTAGCGGCGCCGCTCGCCCTGGTCATCGGCATTGCGCTGAATGCGCTGGCGGTCCTGGCGATGCTTGGCTCCGATATCGGCGCCTGGAAGCGCGGGGCGCTACCCCTCACCACCTTGCCGCTGGACCTCTTCAGCGCGGAGAAACGCCCGCTGCTTGTGATGCTCTACACCACCGCGGTGGAACAGCAGCTGAGCCTGATGCCGCTCTTCGTCATCATGGGCGGCCGGCTCGAGCCGTACCTGGTGGCTGCGGTCATGGCCGGTCGAGAGACATGGTCTTCCGCGCGGGCCGTTCAGGCGCAGCTCAGCAAATCGCAGAAGCTCGTGCTCGGCCCGATGCGGCTGCTGACGCTGTGCGGAGTGACCCTGCAGGCGACAGCGAGAGCGCTGGATGCCACCAGCAACTGGCTTGGTGTCGCGCTGCTCCTGGTAAGCATCGGTGGCTGGCTGTTCTACTGCTGCCTGATCGCCGTAGCCGCGCGGGACATCACCGACTCACACCCGCGATAGCACCTTTCTGCGTGCGAAAAAAAACCCGGCCATGAGCCGGGTTTTTGCTGCTCCGTATTCGCGGAACAGTGTTGGAGCCTGATGCGCCAGTCGCCTGGGCCCTGCAGTGCAGGGTGGAGGCGGGTTTGCCCGTTCCGACAGGAGATCCTGATCGGATGTAGCGAACCCTCGCACCATCTCTGCAACTGCAGCTGTTTTGTAGGTAAAGATCACCCGGGGCACCGTCTGCTGGCCCCACCGTCGCATAGCGAAAGATTCTTTCGCTATGCGACAGGACCTCTACCGAAGTAGAGCTCCCAGCACTTATGGCAGTGGCCGCCTTCTGGACGTATGAAACCGGGGCGCGTGGCAAACGATACGCACGCGACAATTCGGCCAAGGATCAGCTGAGTGATCGGCAACCGAGCTGGATGAAAGATTCTTACAGCGGGTCAGATGGCCCAGGAGAGCCAAACGAGGGGGAGGGTGCTGCGAAGCAGCTGGTGAAGCATCCAAGCCACAGGGGTTGGATCAAGAGCGCCGATAATGACAGCGCCGGCGGTGCCGCACAAGGCCCGCCGGCGTCGGTCCGCGTGATTACTCGCTCTGGAGCCAGCTTTCGACGGTATCGGCACCGTGCTCGGACTTCCAGGCTTTCAGAAGCTTGTGGTTGCCACCCTTAGTTTCGATGACTTCACCGGTTTCGGGGTGCTTATAGCGCTTGAGCGTACGCGCCCGGC
>Ga0302349_1002083_pt1 | contig 13525 bp, 9 predicted proteins | sample PhyAR1_FD_202176 | JGI IMG/M metagenome (GOLD analysis project Ga0302349, IMG submission 202176) | Leaf surface microbial communities from alfalfa plants in UC Gill Tract Community Farm, Albany, California, United States - DLSL A.R1... | ecosystem: Host-associated > Plants > Phyllosphere >...
GAACTTCATTACCAATAATCACTTGAAATTGGCCGGCATTGGTGAACGTTCCTTTAACAGTAGAAATTTTTTCAATCGCTTTTTCATCTGCCAAAGTCGGATCATTTAACACAAATCGCATACGCGTTGCACAATGTGAGACTGCTGCAATATTCTCTTTGCCTCCCACTAATTCTAAGAGCTGCTGTGCATCCTCTTTAAATTTGCCCATCTGTTTTTTCTCCTTCCGAAAACTTGTATATACAATCAACTCATATATTATAATACTGGATTCTCGTTTTTTTTACAAGCGTTTTCTTTTTTTAATGGCAAATTTTTTGCGTACTTGAAATTTCTGTTTAATGTAAAATAGTTCGCTTTATTCTCTTTACAAACGGAACGAATGTTCGTATAATTATATTAAGCTATCTCCATGAGATCCCTCTATCAAGAAAAGGAGATAAAAAAAGGCAAGATGATAGCCATTCAAAAAAAGAAGCTAGCGTCTTTTGAAAGGATAAAATTTGAAAGTTGGGGTACAAATTAGTCAGGATTGCTCGTCCTATCAGAAAATTTCGATAAAATAGTCAGAAACAGGTTAACCAAAAAATAGCTGAAAAAAAAACGGGAATTTTACTGAACGTCAAAAAAGATCCACAAAATTAAAATATGCCCTTTTCTGATCAAGAAGCACCAGTATTATGGTGATTGTAGTTTCAGATTTAAACCCAAAAGAAGGATTTTTGATTCCCAAATCGGTGGCAGTAAATCAAAAAATCTTATCTTCCACTACTTCACCAAGAAAAATGGCTCTGGGGGTTTATTCTCCCTGGTATTCAAATCTAAACAAGACTGTAAAAGTAGCAAATAAACTAGTTTACAGTTCTATCAGACGAGAGATAGCAAGTTCCATTCAAGAATTTATACTCGGCCTTTCCTGCGAGTCCAACGGGAATAGGGGAAAAATTGTTCAAATTACAAAGGATTGTTTTATTAAACAAAAAAACTAGATTGGAGTGAGGAATATGAAGCATTACACCTATACCGGAACAGTCACAAAAATCAGAATCTTAACTTTTGAAGAAGCACCTTTAGTCCGCTTTACATTATGCTTTAAAGAACACCAATTAAACTGTCTGATTCGGATACATGCACTCACCTTTTTAGCAGAAGTAGACCAAGGAACGCGCCTCACTGTTAGCGGATACTTTAATCAGCGGCAACAATTTGTCGTCAAAAAACATCAGCTTCGCAGCCAATCACTCCTAATCAACACGTTTAAGCATTCCCTTTATCCCCGTCAAAAATTATTGAAGTGAGTTTATCGATTCATCTTGAAAATAAGAATGATGGCAAAGTCACTCTTTTCTTGATATACTAACCAAGCATAGATCATGAAAAGGAGCGAAGATATGTTTTTTAATCAGATCCATCATGTGGCAATTAACGCTTCAGATTATCAGGCCACCAAAAAATTTTACGTAGAAACACTGGGCTTTGAAATCATCAGAGAAAATCATCGACCAGAAAAAAATGATATTAAGTTGGATTTGAAATTGGGCAATCAAGAGTTAGAAATTTTTATTGCGCCTATTTTCCCAAAGCGCCCTTCATATCCTGAAGCGTTAGGATTGCGTCACTTGGCTTTTAAGGTGGAAAGTGTCGACGCTGTCGCTGCTTTTTTGAACAGTCAGGGCATTAAAACAGAACCAATTCGCACCGATGACTTTACCGGTGAGAAAATGACATTTTTTTTTGACCCTGATGGTTTGCCATTAGAAATTCATGAATGACAGCGGGCAATTAAAAAGGACAGCTTTTCTGATGAAGAAAAGCTGTCCTTTTTTGTTTGCGCAATGTTGCATCTTTCGATGGTCTCATTGTAAAAAAGCAAGAAGCTTAGTCAGCTTAGCTCTTTTTGTAGATAAAGTTGTCATGTTAAGGAGCAGCGGTAGCATAACCAGACCCTCTTATAATATACGTAACTACTACTTGTTCAGCCTGAATGGTTCCTGCATAATTCGTTGGTTCTTCCCAATAGTTGCCCCAATAAGCAGGTCCAGATGAACTATAATCCTCGTTTAAGCTACTTAAGTAATTCACGTGTTGGCCTCGCTCATCTTGAATGGTGAATCTTACCTGTTTTGGTAAGGTATATGAATCACCTATATCTTTCGAAAAAATGATCTCTGCCACTGTTTCATTCTGCTGATACGTATGACCATTATAGTCTAGCTTTACGGTATACTGATCTAAATTAGGGTAGAGCGCTACAAAATCACCATTTTTCATAGCTGAAAAATCAGGAACTACAAAAGGCTGTCCTAAAGCATTGACAAAGCGCAAAATCAGCTTAGCCTCAACTGCTTGTTTCTCATATAGATACTTGACGACTTGTGCTTGTTCTTGGAAAGGGCCCGTTGGGGTTCCTTCCACTGTTTTTTGGACATATCCAGCAAATTCTTTTGTCGGCGTTTGGTAGACAGTTCCCACTTCTCCTTCCAGATAGATGATATCACTTAAAACAGTGCCATCAGTTGCCTCATAATGAACGGCCACGGTTCCTGTTTTATTTGGACCCGATGTTTCATGATTTCTAGCTGTTCGCAGGTAACCGCGATATGTATAACCAGCAATCGTCTGAGGTTCTTTTACTAAGTGAGCACCTTTTGTTATTTGTTGCGTTTCTCTAGCATGCAGCTTGGTATCAGCTACAGCTTGAACGTTTTTTCCTGCTCCGACGCCTAGACCACTTAGAATAATTAGCAATAACAGTAACTGCTTCAACTGTCTACGTTTCCAGATAAAAACTCCGACTGCCATTATTAGCAAGCAGCCACCCACTAAAGTAATGTACGATTGTCTAGTATCACCGGTTTTAGGCAGTCCGGTCTCGGTACCAGCGCTCTGCTTCTCATTGACTTCATGAGAAGTTAAGCTTGAAGTGTTGTTACCATTTGCAGCACTTGACGAGTTGGCTGGCGTATCAGCTGATGTGCTTGTTTTCGTTTTTTGATACACAAACGTATAGCTTACCTCATCAAAGGTTATTGTTTCATTAGGTATTCCGGCTTGCAACTGTGCTTGCTGACTTAGCGATAATTGGTCCCAATCCTGATAATGAAAAGTCACATCCACTTTCTGAGCTCCCCAACTGAAAGAAGGAAAACTACTGAAACTCCCGAGAATTAAAAATAGGCTAAAAATCCAAAATAGAAATCTTCTGCTTTTCATCGCACCACTCCTTTTTATAAATATTTATTAAATATTAATCTTAATTTTACCATATGTTAATCTTATTGTTGATATTAAAATGAATTTTTTTAAATTCTCATACTCTTAACTACTCAAAATTAATACCAAGTTCTATTTTTTTGCGGAAATCTTCAAGCAAAGGATGAAATTACCAATAGCTAGGCACAGGTAACAAATAAATACTTTTAGTGGCTGATCGTTAATTAGTGTTGATTATTTTATTAAATTTTAATAATTCAATGAAACATATGTACACATTTAATCTAAAAGAACAAAAAGTCCGACATATTAACATTGTTCAGTCAATATTTGAGCGAATCCCTCGTCAAGTTCATGTTTTTTGAGTAGTTCCGCTCTCTTTTGACTGGATATTTCATTTTTAGTATTCAATAAAAGAAGACTGGCTTCACCAGTAAAGTACTTAAAAACGAAAATGGCATCATTCCTTTCCTGAAAATAAAGCAAACGCTCTAGAATAAGAGCGACGCAATGGATTAGCGGGCTCCTATTCTAAGAATTACAAAAAAGAAGGCTAATACAGCCAAGCGGGATTATTAACTGTGCATGCCATTGTCAGGCTTAAAAGCTAGTTGATGACTTTTTCGCCAAGATCAACAGTGACGTCTGTCAATGGAGTCACGACTTGAGTTTCAGTTTGGTAGGCCTTAGTATCTTCCATTTTAAAAAAGGGATAATACAAACCAAAGCTTAAAGCGATCTGCACGATCTGTAATACTGCTCCCCGCCAGCCGCAAACCATCAAGCCAGCGATAATCGGCGGCATCGTCCAGGGCAAATTCACCCCATTGGCCAACGGTACCAAACCTAGCGCCATCGCAGTGTAAGCCACAAGGCACATCAATAGAGGAGCAATAATAAAAGGAATCAGCATAAGGGGATTGAGGACAATTGGTGTACCAAAAACCAGCGGCTCATTAATATTAAAAATTGCTGGTGCAAAAGATAATTTCCCTAGCGCTTTAAATTGAGAAGACTTAGAAAAAAACAAACAGGCAAGGGCTAAGCCAATCGTAGCACTGCTGCCCCCTACCTTAACGAAGTTACTATAAAATTGATTATTGACAATATTGGGTAACGGCTCGCCGTTAACGAAAGCTGTCGCATTCTCAGCTGTTAAAGCAATCCAAATTGGCTGCATTACTGCCCCTATAACGTTAGAACCATGAATACCAAAAGACCAAAGAAGAGCTTCTAACAATAAAATCAACAAAGTCGCCGGCAAAGAACTGCCTAAAGCTAACAACGGAATCTGCAGCACTTCAAAAATAAAATTTTGCGCTGTCTCATAAGGAGTAAAGAAAAAGCCAATCCGAATCAAATTAAAAACTGCAATAACAAAAAAGCCAGGAATTAGAGCTGAAAAAGAGACAGCTACATTATTAGGAACCGTATCCGGCATTTTGATAATCCAGCCTTTTTTGATAATCCAGCGAAAAGTCTCAACAGACAAAATAGCGGTGATCATTCCGACAAATAAACCGGCAGCTCCAAAATTTTCCAGTGGTAAAAAACTGGCACTGTCTTGCTGAGATAACGGTGTTAAAATCAGAAAAGCCACTACAGCAGCTGCTTGAGCCGAGTAACGATCCACTTGATAATATTTAGCTAACTCACCGGCAATCCCTAAGATAACGAAAATAGTCATCGCATTCATCGTCACATCATTAACTTTTAAAAATAGCACAGTCCACTCCTTCCCTAATACAGAAGCCATAAAATCTAAATAAGGCTGAAATGGGATTTGGGTAATAAGTAAAAATAATGAGCCGATAATCAACAAAGGCATAACGACAAAAAAACCGTGTTTAATTGCTTTTAAGTAACGATTTGCATCCAGTTTATAAGCGATCGGTGTCAATTTTGCTTCTAGTTGTTCAAAGTTCATTCAAATTTCTCCTTTTTAAAGCAAACGCTTTCTTTTTTTGAAATAAAACAATCAATCTGCTAACTAAGTAAACATGTCGCCGCTTTTATCACTCCTTACTTTTATTCTGATATAATTATTATAAGGAAAAATAAGCAGGTTAAGACATTGCTTAACTCATATTTGAACGTTGTTTATAACTTTCACTGTTAAAAAGGCGAAAATTTCTTAACACTGTTCAAATGCTCTACTTTATAACGAAAGGAACGATCAGATGCTTATTCAAGAAAAAATACGACAAACAAAATTTACGCCGGCTGAAGAACAAGTTATTCATTTTTTAAAAAACAATATTGAACACATCCATGAGTTTTCCATTCGTATCGCAGCTAAAAAATGCTATACGTACCCTTCCACTTTAGTCAGAGTAGCTAAAAAATTAGGATTCAGTGGCTGGAGTGCTTTAAAGCAGGCTTACTGTGAAGAGGTCCGCTATACTGAACATAATTTTAAAGATGTCGATGCGAATTTTCCATTTACCCAGACCGACTCTCTCAGTACTGTGGCGGTTAAAATGAGTGTTCTAACCACAGAAACGATTAATGATACACTAGCTTTGCTTCATCACGATCAGCTTTACAAAGCCGTCCACATGATTGAAAAAGCTAATATTATTCGCATTTTCGCCCGCAACCATAATCTTATATTAGCGCAGGAATTTGCCCTTAGGATGAACCGCATCGGTTATCAGACTTATGTCAGTAACTTAAGCGGTGAACATTTGTATGACGCTGCGAACACTAAGCCAGATAGCTGTGCTCTATTTATTACATACAGCGGTGAATCGCAGAGCTTAGAAAAAGCCGCTTCCCTCTTAAAAGCCAAAAACGTTCCTATTTTGTTACTTACCAGCATTGGCAACAACTCGCTTTCCAATTACGCTGACTGCTTGTTATACCTGTCGACTCGTGAAAAGCTTTACTCCAAAATCGGAAACTTTTCTGTCATGACTTCAATCGCACATCTGTTGAATATTTTATATGCTGGCTGCTTCTCTAAAAATTTTCAACGAAACTATCAACATTTATTCGCCATTTCATTGGTAGCTGATAACCGCAAGTCTTCAGTCAGCCTGATCAAAGAAACCGAAGAGCCTTCTTAAGCTATTCAGTCGATTTTCATTTAGCATTGATATTGCCTAAAAACCATGCTGTTTATCTAAAAAAGCCTGAAGAAAGCGCACAAACGCCTTATTCAGACTTTTTTTATTATTTTTTTTATCGCCAAAAGAAGAGTCACAGAGTTAATGAGCCTTGGGAAAGACTTCGATCCACCCTTGATAATATTCTACTTGTTGCTGATTTTCTGTGGTAATTAACAAGTAACGGCCAATCACTTGTCCTGACCTAAAGCCTTGCTGGCTTAACGCACGTTGATATTCGGCAATGTTGTTTGTTGCTGTATGCTCAGAATGAACTTTTAGGAGAAAACTTTTGTAAAGACATGCAGTCGATCGCTGCCAAATCAAGTAGCCAAATGCTGCTTTTCTTTTTGCTTCTGCTGCTGACAAGCAAATGCCGTACTTCAGCTCAGCTTCTGGAGTTCCGTCGCCAAAAATTCCTAAACTAGCGGAATATTCCATGTAAATTTTTAAATCTTGCCGATTATTGACATCGATGGTAATCAGCTGATCAAAGTCCATTTCGTCATCGACAAACACACCAGCTTCCAAATGAGCTAGCAGTTCAAAGTGCTGCTTTTTTTTCTTTATTTCTTGATATTTTCGTTTCATTTCACGAATTTCCGTAGCTAGCTTTCTTTCAGTCGCATCTAAAACGTTGAATAATTCTTCTGGTTTTTTCAAGTAAAGGTTTTGCATGTCTTTAATTGAAATTCCCATTTTTCGATAAAAAGCAATATCGTAAATTTTAAAAATATCTTCTAAATCAAATTGTCGGTAGCCATTTTCCTTGCGTGCCGGCTTTATTAATCCCTGTTCATCCCAGTAACGAATCGTTGATTTAGGCAAAGACAATAAGCCGGAAACGTCTTTGATACTGTACTTTTGCTCCAAGTTCATCACCTCCTAGAAAGGATATCAATTTTCTTATTGACATTCAAGCAACTTGAACGTGTAAACTCATTTCTTGTAGCTACCAAAATACTTTTTAAAGGAGGAACTGTCATGAAATTGATGAAAACATTCATAAAGAAAAATTTTGGAATTGTTTTATTGACCGTTGCAGCAATTTGTCTACAAATAATTGGAACCTTGGCTGTTCCAAAGCTGGTAGGTAAACTAATCGATCATGGCGTCACGCCCCAAAACCAAACTGCGATCATACAAATTGGACTACAGATGCTGGTGGCAGCACTGTTAGGAACCGTAGCAGCCATTTTTTCCAGCTACTTATCCGCACTGATTGCCGCTCGTTTCGGCTACCAAGTCCGAGAAGCGTTTTTTGATAAATTCCAACAACTATCCATCAAAGATGTAGAAGCGTTTGGTTCGGGATCGCTTTTAACTCGGATGACAAGCGACGTAGATAACGTCCAAAATATGATTCTCTTTTTCTGGCAATTGATCTTTCCGGCGCCTATCATCTGTATCTTTGCTTTGTCTATGACTGTTATGTATTCCGCTACTTTAGCTTGGATTGCTCTTGCATCCATCGTTTTTTATACGATTGTGGTTTATTATTTAGTGAAAAAAGGAACGCCTTTGTCCTTAAGTATACAACCAAAAATGGATCGTATTACAGTTACTTTGCGGGAATTTTTTACTGGGATTAATATTATTCGTGCCTTTAACAATCAAGAATACGAAGAAAAACGAACCAATGATACGTTTAAAATCTATGCAGATCGTATGAGTCGCGTCAATAAAATCTTCGCTTGGATTACTCCAGTAGCCTTTTTATTAATGGGTGTTGTTTACGCATCTATCTTATGGTTTGGCGGAAATTTAGTAGCAAATGGAAAGTTAGAAATTGGAACGGTTACAGCAGTTAGTGAGTATTCTTTACTGATGCTGGCTTACATGATGATTGCTACTATGGTGCTGGTAATTATCCCACGCTTGCTTGCTTCTTTACACCGTTTGCAAGAAGTGTTAACGGCAGATGTCGAAATTAAAGATGCCGCAAAAGCAGTATGTTTACCGAAAACAACATCAGAAAACTTGGTCACTTTTGAACATGTAACGTTTCGCTATGACAAATCAGCCGAGCCTGTGTTAAGCGATCTTCATTTTAGCATTCCCAAAGGTAAAACAACGGCGATTGTCGGTGCAACCGGCTCAGGAAAAAGTTCTTTAATTAGTCTGCTGCTCAGATTGCACGATGTCTCAGAAGGAACCATTACTTTAGCAGGAAGGGATTTGCGTGATTTAAGGCAAAATGAAATTCGCAATGCTATCAGTTATGTGCCGCAAAAAGCCTTTTTATTCAGTGGAACTATTTTATCTAACTTACAGATGGGCAAAGAAAAGGCAACTCCAGCAGAACTCAACTCTGCAATGGAAATTTCGCAATTAGCGCCTTTTGTGGCAACTTTGCCTGAAGGACTTAACAGCTTCTCTGCGCAAAGAGGCTCTAATTTTTCCGGTGGGCAAAAACAACGGATTAGTATTGCTCGTGCATTAATCAAGCCAGCAGAGTTATACATTTTTGATGATAGTTTTTCCGCTCTTGATTACAAAACAGATGCCGCTTTGCGAAAAGCACTTCATGAAAGAATGAGCCATAAAACGTTATTAATTGTCGCTCAGCGTTTAAGTACGATCATTCAGGCTGATTCAATTATTGTACTTGATAAAGGCAAAATTGTCGGTCACGGAACCCATCATGAACTATTAAAAGAAAATAGCTTCTATCAAGACTTTGCGAAATCCCAAGGTATTTCCTGATGGAAGCAATAAAAAGAAAGGATGTGAAGCCGCCAAGTTACGTTAGCTTGGCGGATAATAGATGAAAAAAACGATGAACCTAAATCTTAAAAGCTTCTTCCGTTTTTGGAAAATGATTGAACCTGAGCATCCGCTTTTTTATGGTTTAATATTATGTAGTTTTATTGGAAATTTGCTAGTGGTTGTCAATACTTACCTAATGGCGATCGGGATCGATAATTTATTAGCAGCCATTAAAAAAGTCGGACTGGCTCAGATGAACCTGTCCATCGTGAAAGAGGCTTTATTCCTACCGATATTACTACTGCTTATCTTTTCACTTTTCAGCAGCTTGGCCTCTTATATTCAAGAACATGCCATGGCCAGCTTAAGTGAACGGGTTACACTGCGAATCCGTAAAGAAGTAACGAAGAAGTTTAAAACATTGCCCATGGCTTTTTTCGATACGCATCAAGTAGGCGATATCATCAGTCGTTCGACAACTGGTTTAAACAAACTTTCTGAAGTGTTGTTGACCGGAATTAACCAATTGTTCACTTCGATTGTAACAATTTTGTTTGCCGGGCTCATGTTGTTGTATATTGATGTCAAATTAACGCTTTTTGTCTTCTTATTAATTGGTGTAAGTACCGTAGTCACCACTAAAATATCCAATAAAAATAAAAAAATTGCTGATCAAAATCAGCAAGAGCTAGGAAACCTAAATACGAAAATGGAGGAATTTTTAGCGGGCAACTTAGTCACTAAAACATTTAATCAGCAAGAAAATGCTAAAGCTGTAATTACTCAAATCAACCAACAACATTATCAAGCCTTTAAAACTGCTCAGTTTTTAAACTTCGCAATTTATCCGGCTATTCGTTTTCTTAACCAACTGGCTTTTATTACCAGTGCTGTAATCGGAGCCTTTCTCGTTTTAAGTGGCGGTATTACGATTGGCTTTTTGCAAGCTTATCTGCAATATATCAACCAAATTTCAGAACCTATTTCAACGGCGTCTTACGTCATTAACTCAATTCAGTCAGCCATGGCTTCTATTGAACGGGTCTTTGACATTCTCGACGAGCCAGATGAGCAAGCTCAAGCAGCTGCACCACTTGCTTTAACAGAACCGAAAGGCGCCATTCATTTCAAAGAAGTGAAATTTGGCTACACGCCAGAAAAAACTTTAATGCACAAAGTTGACTTTACAGTTGAACCGAAAAAAATGGTCGCTATTGTCGGACCTACCGGGGCTGGCAAAACAACCCTCGTCAATTTGTTAATGCGTTTTTACGAAATAAACGGTGGTGTTATTGAATTTGACGGTACGGATATCACGAAACTTTCCCGCCAGAATCTAAGAAGCTTGTTTGGAATGGTATTGCAAAACACTTGGCTCTTTGAAGGGACGGTAGCTGACAATATCGCATACGGAAAAATGACAGCTACTAGAGAAGATATTGTAGAAGCTGCAAAAATAGCTCAATGCGATCATTTTATTCGGACTCTTCCAAAAGGCTATGATACCATCATCTCCAGCGATAATGGTACGCTTTCTCAGGGTCAGCAACAATTACTGACAATTGCACGGGTGATTTTAGCCAATCCGCCAGTAGTTATTTTAGATGAAGCAACTTCAAGCGTGGATACAAAAACCGAAGCGCACATTCAAGAAGCAATGGAAACTGTTACCAAAGATCGGACCAGCTTCGTTATCGCTCATCGCTTGTCGACTATTGAAAAAGCTGATTTAATCCTCGTGATGAAAAATGGCGATATTATTGAAAATGGAACCCATGAAGAATTACTTCAAGCCCCAACCCTTTATGCGGATCTTTACAACAGTCAATTTCAGGCTAGCTAAGTTAGAAGATTTCAAATACTAAAAATAAAGAGCTTCCACTAAAAAAGTTTTGTGGGAGCTCTTTAAATAGTTAGTTATGCTATTCAAGGTGTATTGTCAAACATCTACAATGAGAATTAATCTATTTTTGTAACTCACCGTCAGAAGCAGAAATTATTATTTCAAATCTATTTGATTTGAAGATCAAAAGACACTAAAGAAAGTTTTTTATTTTGGAGAGCCGAACAATGGACAAGCACGGAAAGACCTTATTCAATTCCTCACTTTACACTTTATAAAAAAAGGGTTCCCTAAAAGTGTCCTACCCCTCTTCACGTAGTTGATGTTTAAAGAGCAATGATACGAAAAATTACAAAAACAACGATTTTTTAAAGAACTCTGACTCTAGATTTCCATGTTTTCCATTTTTTAAATTCATTTTGATTAGTTGCTTAATCTAGGAAAAAATTTTTTGATAGCAGCGGCAACAATTAGAACCACTATTAATCAGTTCAAGGCTAAAAGCTACCAGCACGGCCACAGCTTACTCAGAGAATCAACAAACTCAATACTAGTTTTATTAAAATAATTGAATTTCTTTAGGTGTTACCAAAATAATCAAATTTGAATAGTAAGACAAGACGGATAGGTCTCTTTTACCATGAAAGAACGAGGAAAGCAGGCGAAAAACTCCTACTCATTATTGATTGCTACGTAGCCTTTTTAGGGATTTAGTTCGTAAAAAGACTAAACTTGTTCGTTTTATATTTTTTCAAACGTCTTACTTGAACTAGCAATTATGTTCAACCTATTTTTAAGATTAGCTAATTAACCCAGTATAGCTTTTGTAACTAACTGGCTGAGTCGACTGTCGATATGTTTTGTTTTTACTGCTAAAAGACTAATGTTATACATTAAATATAGCTACTAACAAAAGTTTTTTATTTGTCTCTCTGTCCTCATAAATTGTTTATAATGCTTTTTCATTTACAAACAAAAAAAGACATTACCAATAAGATTGTTACTAGTTACTTTGCAGACAGTTTCCATTTATATTCATTTCTATGCAATTTGTTGTAGCAAGGCAATATCGCTTTACTTCAAATTTCCAAAATAAATATATTCAATAACTATAAAAGAGCAAAACATTGTCTAAAAGACAGTGTTCTGCTCTTTTATCATCAATCAGTTACTATTCGTCATAGTAGCCATCTGCTAGCATCAATTCAATCATTCGACTAATAAAATCTAGGCGATTCGTACTTTGTTTTAAATAACTAATATTAACCGTTTCTGCTAATAGCTCAACCATACGTGTAAAAATACGATTAAAATCTTCGGAATCATCTTTGTCTACTGCTAATGCAATGATGAAATGAACATCAATCCCACTCCAGTCAATCGGCAGCTGCGAATGAATCACAAATAAGCCTGTTCGATAGGCCGCATATTTTATCGTATGGGGAATAGCAATCCCACTGGGAAAAGATGTCGCTGACATTGTTTCTCTTGCTGCCAGCTGTTGTTTAAAATCAAAAGGCACGTATCCCTGCGCTTGAAACCCTGCGCTAATAAGGTCAAATACAGCTTCTTTATTCGTCGGTTCTGTCAATTCCAAATAAAATTCTTCTCGGATTAATACCGGCAAGTATTCTTCTAAGAATCGTCGATATTTCTTCTGTTTAATTGCTATGATTCCAGCTCTGATATGATGAAAATCTTGTGGCGTTAAAAATTCCTTAATGAATATTTGCGGTACTTTAACAGCAGCTAAAGATTCTTTTGCTAAAAATTTGTGTGTTGACAAAATTAATTCCGGTGCCAGAGCTATATCTACTTCCAACAAATCTTCAACGACAGCAACAAGCGTCAGCTCATCGCCAAATTCTTTTTCAATTGATGCCTGAATCCGCTGTTCACTGGAATGATAACTCGGCGTAACGATTACCGTTCTAATTTTTTGCTCCGCTTTTTTTTGGCTATCCACAAAAGCACCAATATGCAACGCTAAAAAGGCAATTTCATCATCTGATATCGTAATGGATAAATCGTTAGCTAAAACTGACGAAAGATAGATTGCAATATCAAATAAAACCGGGTACTTTACTCTGATTTCCAACAAACTTAGATTGCGAGAAAATTTTTGTTTCTTTGAGCGTTGATACAGACTTTGAACATGTAACAACAAACGGTTCTTAAATTGACCTTCTGAAAAATCAATTAAATAGATCGAACTGATTTCGGCCAGTGCTTTATTTAACGAAGCAAGGACTTTTGGCTCAACAAAAGTGGATAAATCAAAAGTTTCATGTCTGAATTCACCTTCGCATAATATATTCAACTCTTGAACATCTTCCATCAGTAAATCAATGGCAAATTGTTGAGCGATTTGTTCTTTTAAATAACAAATCACTTCAGAAACATGAGGATCTTCTGAAAGTGGACCTACCTCCACCGTTTCCGACTCCATTCCTCTAGCTCGATCCATCGCAATGGCTAAGTGTAAAACAAAGTTCTTGAGAAAATAAGAATTAGGCTTTAGACCATAGGTTTCAAAAGCAGCTTTAATCACTTTGATCAGCTTCTTTAAAGAGATCGTTTCTAAAAATTTTTGAATATCGGCTTCAAAACCGGCACCGTCTGGGTTTACTGAGCGAATCAATTGAATCATCAA
>Ga0302349_1002084_pt1 | contig 13504 bp, 12 predicted proteins | sample PhyAR1_FD_202176 | JGI IMG/M metagenome (GOLD analysis project Ga0302349, IMG submission 202176) | Leaf surface microbial communities from alfalfa plants in UC Gill Tract Community Farm, Albany, California, United States - DLSL A.R1... | ecosystem: Host-associated > Plants > Phyllosphere >...
CATTCTTCGGCTCGATCACCATGCGACCAACGATATGCGGGACCGGTGACATTGCACGGAGTTCCCGATGGCGAGCGACCGGCGGTGACAATGGGGCGCGCCTCTGACGACCGCCGCTTTCACGCTCCGACGGGCGCTCGCGATCTCATTGCCGTTCGCAGCCGGGATCGGAGAACAAGGGTGGCACCGGCAAGCACGAGCAGGGCAACGCAGCTCAGTACCTGAGCGAGTGCGATTGCCGGGTTACCGGCTTGCGCGTGGCTGATGACAAAGAACGCCACGACGATCAACGCGATCATGCCGGAAATCGAGGCAACAAGTACGTCCGTCGAGGCGATGGTGAGGCGAGTCGGCATAGTTCCCCGGTGAACCTTGTACACCAGCAGCGCGATCATCGTGAGCGCGACAAGGCCGAGCACGGTGATCGACATCGAGATCGCGAGGAGCGGCACACGCAGATCGGCGAACTCGGGCAGGTAGGTGGCAAGCTCCGCGGACAAGACGGGAAGCGTCGCGATCGCCCCCAGACCCACGAGGAACAAAAGCCCCACTCCCGCCTCAGTCACGGCCACGAAAACAAACGGCGGACTCGACTTCACCGAACTCATGCATCGAGTTTCGATAGATGATTGCCGAATGTCAATAGGTGCTTGATCGACAACTCCCGCCCTCTTGATCAGCGATGCTGCCGACTACACGGGGAGAGACAGCGATGATCGGCATCAGCAACAGTCGCCCGAAGCCGAAGACGGACCTCATGGACGAGCCACGACCGACACCAGCCGGTGCGACGCCCACGAGTAGCTCGCGTAGGTGAGTCCCGCGACGAGCCGAGCGCGACACCGGAGAGCGTTTGCACTGCAGCGGGCGAGCCCGCAGCCGCCGAATAATGCGGCGCCGGCGACGCAACCGCAACCCGGAGCCAGAGCACGGGCTCGGTAAAGTTGTCGGTTCACCGACTCGAGCAGGGGGCATTGATCGCATGACCGACTCCACTTCGCGAGGGACGCAATCTCCGAGCTTCACCAGCAGAAGCGGGCACCACCGGAGGCGAATCTGGCGGAGCGCGATCCTTGTGCTCCTGGGGGCGCCCCTGTTCGTGCTGGGGGTGTACCTGGTGGCAAATGGTCTGCCTGAGATGTCGGTGGATAAGGCCCGGATCTTTTTCAGCGGAGGGCCGTTGACGCTCGGAGCCGTAGGGCTCGCCTTCGGCGCGTACGGCTTGGCGACCGGGATCCCCGGGGCGATGCGCACTGGCGACGACGCGATCGATCTGGAGTTCGGCGACGCCGGCATCATCGTCCGCGGAGGCGAGGTGGTCCCCTGGGGATCGATCAAGGGAGCCACTTCGGTCCAGTACATCAACAACAGCAAGGCGCGTCTCCTGTGGCGGGATGGCGACCTGAACCGGGACCTGGTGCTGCGCCTGAAAGAGCCACTGGATGTGCCAGGGGTTGCGTCGAAAAACGACACGCACACGGTCCGAATCAGGTTGCTGCGATACCCCGCCGCTGACTACCAGAAGCCCTACGCGCAGCTTGTCGCCACGTTGAGGTCCCACAGGATCCAGGTGGTGGAGGAAAAGAAGTACAAGCAGACGTGATTGGCTCGACGGAGGGCTCAGCCAACGATCCACGCGACGACGAGCGACGTCGCTGCGAAAACGAGCCAGCCGCTCACGTTCCACCGCAGGAGGGCTGAACCATGACAGCGACGCAGAAGAAGGCAGTCGTAGCGGGCAGCGGGCCGACATGGGGCCCGTGACCCGCGTCGCCGCGGCTCCGGAGCGGGAACGTGCCTCGGCACGAAGGAATGCCCGTCCGGGATTCGCCGGCCTGATCCTCGTGTTGCTGATCAGTCTCCCTGTGGCCCTCCTCCTGGCATGGCCGCAGGCTCTCGGCGCACAGCGTCTGCCCGGCATCGCACAGCTCATCTCGTTCCGCGCCCCGCTCTCACTCGCACTCTTGTTCGCTGCCCTCGTCGCCGCAGCGGTGTTCCTGCTGTTCCGGCGGCGAGCCCAGCTGCTGGCACATGTCGCCGCCGGAATCGGGATCGCCGCGCTAGTCGCGACTGCAGGCAACGCTGGAGTACTCGCGGCCCGCGGAAGCTCCGAGACGGGCACAGCAGGACTTCCGAATGGTGATCTGACCGTCCTGGTATGGAATACCCAGGGTGGAGCCACTTCACCGGCAGCCGTTGCCGAGCTCGTCCTCGACGTGCACGCCGACGTGGTGAGCCTGCCGGAAATGGATGAGGATGCTGCCGCCGAGGTCGCGCGCCTCCTCGGCCTCGAGGGCGTGCAGATGACGCCAGCGACCACCCGCGCCGTTGCCGACTCGTCCGAGGAGTCGTGGATCCCGACGTCGCTGCTCGTCACCGATGAGCTCGGCAGCTACGAACTCGACGAGGGCGCTGGTTCCACGCCTGGACTTCCGAGCGGAGTGTGGCGTCCCGCCAATGGTGACGGACCGGTGATCGTCGCGGCGCACCCCATGCCGCCTCTGCCAGGCAGCATGGGCGAGTGGTCAACGGGTCTGCAGTGGATCACCGAGCAGTGTGACACACCAGGATCCGATGTGATCGTCGCCGGCGACTTCAATGCCACCGTCGACCACCTGGATCTCGGGAGCTGCCAGGACGCAGCCGTTGAGGCCGATGCGGCCGCTTCCGGCACCTGGCCGTCGACAGCTCCGGCCTGGCTCGCATCGCCCATCGACCATGTGCTGGCCGGCCGGGCATGGTCGGTGCTGGACGCACGAGTAATCTCGCCGCCCCACGCCGGGGGCACGGATCATCGGGCATTCGTCGCAGCGCTCGACCGGAAGTAGGGGATCCGATCGCGTCGCGTGATCGACGGCGGCCGGAAGGATCACCTGCATGAGCACATCGCACGTGGTCGATGTCGTCCACCCCGGCACACGAACGGCGCCAAAAACAGACCCGACCGTGCTATGCGGGACGAAGCCGAACTGGCGCAGATTCCTACGGCCGTCGGGCTGATTACCCCACTATGGCGGGGTCACCCGCGACTACGCGTGCCGCAGAGCGCTCCGCGAATGCGCTTCGTGACCTCGGTGCCGCGAAGTCCTCGGCGCTTTCCTCGCCGGTGACATCACCCGAGACGATGCCCAAGAGCGTCTCGACGCTCAGCCCGATCGGAAGAGGTCACATCTCGTTTCGTTCGTCGTACCGCAGCAATACTCAGTTGGTCCCCTGTAAGGGCTGGGGCCTCGTCGAAGCAAGAGCATTAAGGGCATCGAGGTGCTGACGGAACGCTCGTCGCCCGGGCGCGGTGAGCGCGACCCATACGCGACTGCGTCCGCCCCGTGCCGCCCGGCGTTGGACGACGTACCCTGCGTCGGCGAGCGTGGCCAGCTGCTTGCTCAGCGCGGAATCGGTGCTGCCCAAGAGATCACGGAGCGTGGAGAATTCTTCTTCGATCACAGGGTCGAGAAGAGCGCAGATGCGAAGACGAGGAATCGGATGGATCAGAGGATCAAGCTCGGGCGACACGTGACGTTCACTTCCCCATGCTGCTCACCTGGCGGGCCCAGGAGCGGTCCATCAGCGGGCCGAGCGTCACGACGATGACAAATAGGAGCGATGCTGCACATAACGGCACCCACCACCAACCATGCTCAGCGTAGACGCCGCGGCTAACGCCGGCGATCACGCCCGCAAGGATTGCGAACCCGGCGAGCTGGAACACCATCCGACCGGTGAGCCTGATCTTCCGCACCGCTGTGGGCTGCTTCCACGCCGCAATCAGCGCGATGACCAAGACCAGCAGAAGAGGGCTGACGAACTGGAGAACAACGGGCAAGCCGGACAGGTACGGAATGAGCACGAAGACCGAGAGGAGCAGGCCGAGCATGGCCCAGTACCGCTTCGGGCGTTGCAGTCGTTTGGCGTTAAGCGCTCGCGCGCGCTCCACTGCCTCGAGTGCCTCGTCGACGGCTGGATCATTGTTTTCCATGCAGGAAACTCTAGCCATGTCTTTCCCGTTCGGAAAGACATGGCTAGAGTTTCGCGTCACAAGTTCATAAACGGTTCTTGGGTTGAGGGAACTGCCCGTGGCGATTTCTCCAGCTTCCGTGTTGTAACTTTTCCAGGACGACGAGGAAGAACTCCGCGGCTGGCGATGGTCGACGGCATCTCCCGGAGCAGATCCCGAGACGCCTGGGACAACTGATCCTCAAGGACGCGGGCAGGGGCGATACTGGGTACGACCAGGGCAACGCAGCTCAGTACCTGAGCGAGTGCGACCGCCGGGTTGATGCATGGCCTCGCGTCCCGGTATCGCCTCCGCGGCGCGCATCGACCCTCTCGAGACACACTGCATGCCCGAGTGAATCGTCGCCCGCGTCAGCCGTGCGCGGCGGCGTGCAGCCGGGCGTACGCACCGGCCGGACGGTCGATCAGCTCCGCGTGCGTGCCGCTCTCGAGGATGTGCCCGAGCTCCATCACGACAATACGATCGGCCTCTTCGGCCTGTGCGAACCGGTGGGCGACGATGACCGCGGTGCGACCCCGGATCACGGCGCGCACCGCCGCCTCCAGCCCGCCCTCCGCGCCGCCGTGAGCAGTCGCTTCGTCGAGCACGACCACCGCCGGATCCGCCAACAGCACCCGGGCGAGCGCGAGTTGCTGGATCCGGCCGTGGTCGAGCTGGTGCCCAAGGACAGCATCGAGGCCGCCTGCGAGATCGCGGGCCCAGCGAGCATCGACAGCGTCGAGCGCGCGCCACAGCTCGGCGTCCACGGCGCCGGGGTCTGCGAGCCGCAGGTTATCGCCGAGGGTGCCCGCGAAGAGGTGGGTGTCCTGCGCGACGAGCAGCACCGCCCGGCGCCCGTCGCGCCAGGGGTCTGCGGCGGGCACGCCGCCGACCAGCGCCTCGCCCGCGCGTGGTGAAAGCACACCGGCGATCACCTGCGCGAGTGTCGACTTTCCCGACCCCGATGCACCGACCAGCACCGTGGTGCACCCGGTGCGGATGTCGAGCGAGATGCCGTGGAGGACGTCTTCGGCGTCCGAACGGTACCGGTAAGCGAGCGAGCGGATCCGGATCCCGCCATCCGCGACCTCCGCGCGGACCGCACTATCGGGCCGCGTAAGCAGCACACCCACGAGGCGTCCGAGCCCCGCCGCCGCGCGCTGCAGATCGTCGATGCTCGACAGCAGGGCGCCAATCGGGGCAAATAGGCGATGGAAGAACAGCGCCGCGGCGGTGACCGAACCGACCGTCAAGCCCGCGTCCCCCGCACGCCAGAAACCGACCGCGAGGACGGCGGCCAGGCCCAGGAACTTCCCGAGATTGAGGCCGCCATTGAATCGGTTTCGGGCCCGAGTCGTCTCACGCTGCGTCTCGACCGCGACGAGACTGCGGTGCGAGATCCGCTCGAGGCGCGGGGCGTGGACGGCGCCGGCGGTGACCGTGTCGGCCCCGCGCACGCTCTCGATGATCGCCTGTCCGCGCTGCGCCTCCTCGCGGCACAGCCGCCGGTACAGCGGGCGCGATCAGCGCAGGAAGCGCGCCGTCGCGTACACCTCGACCGGCACGGCGGCGAGCGCCGCCAGCGCAAGCCACGGGTCGAGCGCCGTGAGACCGACCAGGGTCAGGATGATCACGAACGCGGCCTGCACGAATCGCGGCAGTACGCCGGAGACCCACTGCGTGATCGCCTCGACGTCGCCCGTGACGCGCGAGATGACGTCGCTCGTCCCCGCTTCCTCGATCAGGCCCTGGTCGAGACGCACGGCCGTGGGAAACACGTCCTCGCGCAGCTCGGCGAGCGCGCCCTGCAGGCAGGCGACCAGCAGCCGTCCGCCGAGAAGGAGCAGCACGGCCGATGCCATTCCCGACGCGGCCACGAGGCCCGCGAGGATCGCGACGTCGCGGAGCTCGGCTCCGCCGACGACGGCGTCGACGATCCGGCCGAGGAGGAGGGGTGAGAAGCCCCGCGGCGGATCCGATCAGCAAGAGGGTGGTGGCTATCTGGTCTGGCTGCTCGCCGCCGAATACCGAAAGCGGACATGACTCACACACCACTCACCCGCCCCACCATTCGGTTCGACGGGGTGCAGGTCGGCTACGACCGCCGCGTCGTCTGCGAGAACCTGAGCCTTGACGTGCCGACCGGCAGTTACACTGCGATCATCGGGCCGAACGCGTGCGGCAAGTCGACCATGCTGCGCTCGATCGCGCGGATCCTCCCCTACCGGTCCGGCAGCATCCTCCTCGACGGCGACGAGATCTCCCGGATCCCCACCCGCGCTCTCGCGACCCGGCTCGGCCTGCTGCCACAGACCTCGCTCGCGCCCGAAGGGATCCGGGTCGCCGATCTCGTCACGCGCGGCAGGCACCCGCGCCAGAAGGCGTTCGACCGATGGTCGCGCGCCGACGAGGCCATCGTGGCCGAGGCGATCGAGGCGACGGGCATCTCCGCCCTCTCCGAACGCCTCGTCGATGAGCTCTCCGGGGGCCAGCGGCAGCGAGTCTGGGTCGCGATGGTACTCGCACAGCAGACGCCCGTGCTGTTGCTCGACGAGCCGACGACCTTTCTCGACATCACCCACCAGTGCGGGTTGCTCGAGCTCTTCGAGGTGCTGCGGCGCGAGCTCGACCGCACCGTCGTCATCGTGCTCGACGACCTGAATCAGGCCGCGCGCTACGCGTCGCACCTCATCGTCGTGAAGGACGGCGACGTCGTCACCGCCGGCCCACCGTCCGAGATCATCACGGAGGAGCTGATCGAGGAGGTCTACGATCTCCGATGCCGGGTGATACCGGATCCGGAGACTGGGGCGCCCATGGTGATCCCGCGGGCGGCGGGGTGAGGCATTATCGGTTGAGCTCATCGCCGTCCGCGTCGGTGCCGAACGCGGAGCGTGGAGCGCGGTGCCGCGGCTGTTGCGGGCGTGGTCCCGGATCGGGCAGCGACGGCGTTCGGACAGTGACGTCGTCCCCGCCGACGGTGATCACCTCTTCGAAGTGCAAAATCGTGAGGGGTTCGTCGCCGCTGTACTGGTAGGTCGTCTCGAGCGCCGTCACGTTCAGGCTCAGGGTGTGCCCGTGAATGCGAACGCCAAATTTGAGTCGCGTGAGAGGGTGCGGCAAGCGTGGCGCGAAACGCAATCCGTCTGCGGTGTCACGCATGCCGCCGAATCCGGCGACGATCGCCGTCCACACGCCGGCGAGGGCGGCGATGTGGAGGCCCTCGTGTGTGTTGCCGTGCAGGTCGTCGAGATCGATCGTCGCCACTTCCGCCAGATAGTCATAGGCCAGGCCGAGGTGACCTACCTCGGCCGCGATAACGGCCTGCGGCGATGCGGACAGCGAGGAATCCCGAACGGTCAGCGCCTCGTAGTACTCGAAGTTGCGGGCCTTCTCCTGCGACGTGAACGCCTCGTGCGCGACGTGCATCGCGAGCACGAGATCTGCCTGTTTCACGACCTGCTTCCGGTACAGGTCGAAATACGGGAAGTTGTCGTGCAGCAGGTACTGGTCCGGTCCGGTCGCATCGAAGTCCCATCGCTCGAGGCGCGTGTACCCAGCCGACTGCGGGTGGATACCGCGTTCCTCGTCGAATGGGATGTGCATGTCTGCGGCGGCCGCTTCCCATTCGCGCGCCTCATCCAAGCCGACACCGAGCTCTTTGAGCTTCTCCGGGTGTCTGCGCGCCGCATCGGCGGCACCGCGCAGGTTGAGCTGGGCCATGAGGTTGGTGAAGACGTTGTCGTTCGCGACCGCGGAGTACTCGTCGGGGCCGGTCACTCCGTCGATGTGAAACGCACCGTCCGCATCCCGATGCCCCAGCGACAACCAGAGCCGCGCCGTCTCGACAAGGATTTCGAGTCCGAACTCGCGCTCGAACTCGGCGTCACCGGTTGCGCGCACATAGTGGAGCACGGCCACGGCGATGTCCGCGTTGATATGGAATGCCGCGGTGCTCGCCGGCCAGTAGCCCGAACTCTCCCGGCCGTCGATCGTTCGCCACGCGAAGGCTGCACCGGCGAGGTGTAGCTGCGCGGCCCGATCCCGGGCATGGTGCAGAGTCGAGTGTCGCCAGCGCAGCGCCTGGCGCGCAGCATCCGGAGCAGTCGAGGTCAGCACAGGCAGGACGAAGCCTTCAAAGTCCCAGAACGTGTGCCCCTCGTACCCCGAGCCCGTAAGGCCCTTTCCCGGGACGGAGCGCACCTCCGCCCTCGCTGCCGCCTGGAAGATTTGGAACAGGGCGAAGCGCACCGCCTGTTGCAGCCGCGGCTCTCCCTCCACGACGACGTCGGCGCATCGCCAGTACTCGTCGAGAACCTCGCGCTGGTCCGCCAGCAGCCGTTGCCACCCGTCTTCCTTGGCGATCGCGACGGCGACCTCGGCTCGTGCCCGCACGGTCGCGGGCGTCATACCCCGCTCGAAGTCGTGACCTACATACTTCACGATCGTGAGGCGCTGCCCTGGGTCGAGCCGGGCACGAATCGTCGTCTGCGCCTTGTCGTTAGCTGCATCGGACACCACGCGACACCCGGGTCCGTCGACATCATGATCCATGGTCGCTGCCACGATGATCCCGCTTCGCCTGGTGCGATGCACGAGGGTCGAGCGGGAGCCGACGACGTCTGCCGCGACGGTCACGAGCGGCTCGGTGAGCAGATCCTGTACGCGCGGATCGTCGTGCTCGATCGGGAGCGGCTCGTTCGCCAGCAGCTCCGAGATCAGAGTGACTTCCGCCGACTGCTCGAGGACCTCGACGCTGTAGCGTACTGCGGCGATTGCGCGGCGGCTGAGAGAGACGACCCTGGTGGATTCGACGCGCACACGCCGGCCCGTGGGTCCCAGCCATTCGAAGGTCCGATGCAACGTTCCGTCGCGCATGTCCAGCCGGCGGTCATGCGACAGTAGCTCGCCAACCCTGAGGTCGAACGGCTCGTCGTCGACGAGCATGCGGATGATCTGACCGTTCTGCACGTTGATGACGCTCTGTCCCACTCCCGGGTATCCGTAGCCGTCCTCGGCATAGGGCATCGGATGCTCTTCGAAGACGCCGTTCAGGTAGCTTCCTGCGACCCCGCGTGGATCACCCTCATCGAGGTTGCCGCGCCAGCCGAGATGACCGTTCGATAAGCCGAACACCGACTCCTCGTGGGCAAGGTGCTCGGGCTCGAGTCCGGAAACACTCACGACCCACGGATCGACGTGAAACCCAGCCCTCGTCACAGCGCGCTCCGCAGCCGGTCGAGCAGGCCGTCCCCGCAGCGCGTGAGAAACGCCGTCTGGTCCGGACCGACGTGATGCAGGTAGATGTGATCGTAGCCCTGCGCAATCGACGCCACGCGGTCGGCGAGCTCGGCCGGATCATCGGAGATCAGGACTTCCTGCTCGAGCGCGTCATCGGACGGCACGACCGCCGCCTCGAAGTCCTCCGGATTCTCCACATCCCACATACTCACGCCCCGCGCCATCGTGTGCGACCACTGCTCGCGGGCAACAGCGAACGCCTGCTCGCGATCGGACTCCACGCTCAGATGAATCTGCAGGCGAGCCGCCCCTCGACCGCCTGCATCGCGATAGCGGCGGAGGGCTTCCTGTGTCTGCTCCTCCCGGCAGCCGACCGTGATGAGGCCGTCGGCCCACCCCGCGACCCAGGCCGCGGTGTCCGAACTGACCGCCGCGCCAATCAACGGCACAGGCTTATCGGGTAGCGACCATATCCGCGCGTCATGGATCCGGATCAAGCCGTCCTTGTCGACACGCTGCCCGTCCAGCAGCGCGCGGATGCCGTCAACGCTCTCACGCAGGCGGCGTTGACGCGCCGGTTTCTCCAACCACGGGTCTCCTGTCACGTGCTCGTTGAGGTTCTCACCGCTGCCGAGCGCGACCCAGAATCGATGCGGAAACATCTCCGCGAGTGTCGCGATGGCCTGTGCGATCACCACCGGGTGGTACCTCTGGCCGGGAGCGTTCACCAATCCGAACGGGATATGGGTGAGCGCCATCGCGGCTCCGAGCCAACTCCATGCGTACCCTGACTGCCCCTGAGCCGTCGTCCACGGCGCCAGGTGGTCCGAGCACATCACCTCTTCAAAGCCGACATCCTCCGCAAGCCGCGCCGCCCTGAGCAGTTCGCTCGGGGGATGCTGCTCGTGGGATGCGTGGTACCCGATCGAGATCATCGGCGTCCTTTCCACGGCGATTGCGGCCGCTGACGACTGAATTGCTTAGCGACGACGCTAGCGGCCGATCGAGGGCACACAACCGGGTTGTGCCGCGGACGGATGTCGGGGTATCAGGAAGACGAAGAATGGCGCACGCCAGGCACAGGGCAAGTTCGCACTGGTCTACCAAAATCTCAAACGCTGGCTCGCACCCGCCACCAGGTGAGAACGACAACACGCAGTGGCTCCATAGGCATTAAACGGAGCAACGCCCGAAGCCACCTACTCCGCGACTCCACGAGCAGTCGTCGCGTTCGCTGACAACACCGCCGCGACTCATCTGCGACCTATGTCGCGACTCATCACACTGTGGAAGCAATGGGGCGCTGCGGGAACAGACGACCACGGGTTCAGAAGCTCGTCTCCGCATGGAATCAAGAGGTTCGCGGTGACCACGACCCAGAGGGCGAGGCGGATGACGCGCTGATCGGCGCATCTGCGGAACCAAGTAAACGACCTCGAACACGGCTCACTGACAGCGAAGTGGACGCTATGCAAACAGCAAGGGAGCACGGCGTGAGCGTGAAGGCGATCGCGAAGCAGTTCCGGATTCACCGGGGCACGGTGTGGGCGAAGACTCGATAGCGGCGTGGGAGTTGAACTGACCTCGACCCCCAGCGCCGCGAATCTCGGTAGGGCATTCTGCCGCATAAAATCAACGATCTACGCCATGTGACCTGTGGATAACTCCATTGCGATACCCCAACCCGCAGGTTGCATAGCACTTTCGTTAGCACTTCTGGGGCCGCACGGATTGTCTATCTGAGCTAGTGGGCGAGGAGTGCGGGGATGGTGTGGCGGCGGGCTGTGAGCGCCGGGGTGATGGTCGCAACACCGACGACGATGAGCCCAACGACGGCAACGACGCTAGAGATGCCAATCCCGTACACCGGGGTAGCGGTGTCGCTGACCTGCATCAGAGCGACCGTGGCGACGAGTCCGACCGCGCCGTAGACGAGTGCCCCGGTGAGGAACGCCGTACCGACGTAGATGACCGTCTCGAATGCGGCGCTGAGCGTGGTGGTGGCGAGGGTTCCGCCGCCGGTTTCGATGAGCGCGTTGTCACGGTCGCGGGTGCGTCCGGTCATGAAGATCACCGCGGCCGCGCCGAGCGCGGCGATCAGGAGCGCGAGGCCGATGATGGTGAAGATCGAGGCGTGGTTGATGGTCATGTTCTGGGTTCCGCCGCCTTCGAGGGCGGTCCCGGCGGTCATGAACAGCGTGTAGAGGCTGCCGGTGAGAGCAATACCGACCATGAGCGGCGTCACCGCCGCGGTGCTCTGCGTGAGCCGGTAGCGGCACGACCTGCGTGCGAGGAACCAGGCCGGTGACCAGGAGGCCGGGATGATCGCTGTCCAGGCGCGGAGGATGAGCGGATAGACGAGTGGGCCGAGCGCGGCGATCAGAGCGGTGAGGGCGATGCTGAACAGTTGCGCTCCGCTGACGATGCCCGCCATGCCCATGCTCCCGTCGGGATCATCGGTCACCATGCGGGCGATCAGTGGGGCCGCGATCACGTTGATGCCGAGAATGACAGTGGCGATCGTTGCCACGCCCACGCCGATCCATCGTGTCACGGCGAGGCGCCCCCGTTGCTCCTCGGGCTCTCGCACGGCTTCGATCGCGGGCACCCGTCCTGCACGGAACGCGCCGCGCAGCCCGGAGACGATCACGAGCGTCAGAGCGATCCCGATTGTCCATGCGACAGTGCCCGCCATGAAGACGACGGGGAGATTCTGCAGGGAGGCTTGCTGCTCGGCGAGGGAGAGGAACACGCCCGCCGTCAACCGTCCAAGGATCAGCCCAGCGCCCGTGCCGGTGAGGGCGAGTAGGCAGAGCTGGATCAGCACGACCAGGGTCACCTGACGCGGGAGGATACCGGCGAGTTGCAGGAGCGCGTATCCGCGCCTGCCCGAGCTGATCGCAAGGCTCGTTGTCGCCCCTGTCACTGCGACGGCGGCAAGCACCGTGAACAGGATTGTGCCCTGCGTCATGGACACAAGCGAATCGCTCTCTGCCGGGCTTAGCGTCGCGGCTGTCTCGAACTGGGAGATGACCGCGGACAGCACCATCGTCGCCACAGCGACCATGAGAAGCCCGCCGATCCAGAGTCTCCATTCCCGCATGAGTTCCTTGGCGGCGACGATCGCGATCATGCTGCCAACGATTCCTCGCCTGCGGCGCGTACCGCGTCCAGTACTTCCTGGGCGCTCGGCGCACGCAGTTCCGCGTGGATGGAACCATCGCGCAGCACGAGCACCCGGTCTGCGCATGCGGCCGCTTCGAGGTCGTGCGTGACCAGTACCACGCTGCGCGCCACGGTCGCAGTATCCAGCGCCCCGGTCGGTTCGTCCGCAAACACGAGCGAAGCGCCCGACGCGAGTACCCGTGCGATAGCCACGCGCTGCTGCTGACCGCCCGAGAGCTTGCTCGGCAGGAACCCGGCTCGCTCCGTCAGGCCGACCGCGTCAACCGCTGCCCTCGCATCCTCTGCCGCGCGCCGCTTGCGGGCAATCCGTGCAGGAAGCGCCGCGTTCTCCATCGCAGTAAGCGCGAGGGCACCAGATTGCAGGACTGGAAGATGAACCCCACACGATCCCGACGCATCTTCGCCAACGCGTTCCGACTCAGCGCCGGGCGCCAACAACCTCGTCAACCTCGATACGTTTTAGGCGCGCTCTCTCGGCCAGGCAGCGGGCTCCGCCGCGACCACGGAGACGGTCGCGGGTCCCTTGGGTGCCGTGTAGGTGACCTGGTCGCCCACGTATCTGCCGTTGACCGCAGCGCCCAGCGGCGAGCGCGGCGAGAGGGCACGATCGTCGGCCAGGACGGTGCGGTCGCCGAGAAGGAAGGTGTCCGTGCTGCCGTCGGCGAACCCGACGGTGACGAGCATTCCGGGCTCCACGAGACCGTCGTTGGGCTTCGCCGCGACGTCCGCGTTCCGTACGAGCCCGCGCAGCTCCACCACCCGCGCCTTGTCGGAGAGAGTCGCCTCGCTCCCCTTGGCTTCCAGAGTCGCGATCTCGGCTTGAAGGGCGGCAAGGGTGGCAGGCGGCATCCACACGGCGGGTGGAGTCATGGCACATCCTTCGGTAGGCAGCGACGCAGGCGTGATGCTCGGGGCGAAGTCGGTCCCGTCGCTCACAGACCTCCGTCGGTTTCCCTTCTGGAGGCCAGCAGGCGTAACCACCGACCATATCGAGTCACCGCGGGAAGCCAATCCTCGGGCAGCGTTCCGGCGAGTGCCGCCTGCATCCAGGTGATGTCGATGGGTTCCGTCGGAGGGAGGAAG
>Ga0302349_1002088_pt1 | contig 13489 bp, 9 predicted proteins | sample PhyAR1_FD_202176 | JGI IMG/M metagenome (GOLD analysis project Ga0302349, IMG submission 202176) | Leaf surface microbial communities from alfalfa plants in UC Gill Tract Community Farm, Albany, California, United States - DLSL A.R1... | ecosystem: Host-associated > Plants > Phyllosphere >...
CGAAAAAGCGGTACAGGTAAAAGTGAAAACACTGCCAGACGCCCAGTTCGAAGTGGTTCATTCCCTTGCGAAGTGGAAGCGTCAAACTCTGGGACAACACGACTTCAGCGCAGGCGAAGGGCTTTACACGCACATGAAAGCCCTTCGCCCGGATGAAGATCGCCTGTCAGCGATCCACTCGGTCTATGTCGATCAGTGGGACTGGGAACGCGTAATGGGAGATGGCGAACGCCACACCGGCACGCTGAAAGCCACCGTTGAAGCGATCTACGCCGGGATCAAAGCGACAGAAGCCGCAGTAAGTGAACAGTTTGGTCTGGCACCGTTCCTGCCAGAGCAGATCCACTTTGTTCACAGCGAAGAGTTACTGGCTCGTTTTCCTGGTCTTGATGCCAAAGGCCGCGAGCGCGCCATTGCCAAAGAGCTGGGCGCGGTATTCCTGATGGGTATCGGCGGCAAGCTGAGTAACGGTAAACGTCATGACGTGCGTGCACCGGATTATGATGACTGGACAACCGCCACCGAAGCCGGTTTTGCCGGGCTCAACGGCGATATTCTGGTGTGGAACCCGGTGCTGGATGATGCGATTGAGCTTTCCTCAATGGGGATCCGTGTGGATGCCGACACCCTTAAACGCCAGCTTGCCCTCACCGGCGACGACGATCGTCTGGCGCTGGAATGGCACCAGGCGCTGCTGGCTGGCGAAATGCCACAAACCATCGGCGGCGGTATCGGCCAGTCGCGTCTGACCATGCTGCTGCTGCAACTGCCGCACATCGGGCAGGTACAGTGCGGCGTCTGGCCGGCGCAGGTTCGTGAGAGCGTCAGCGCGCTGCTGTAAGTTAACGCCGCCAGCGTCGTAGCAGGCGGCTGCGCATCCCGGTATCAAAGCGCCAGATATGATCGAAAATGCGCATGATGCCGGGTTTGCCATGAACGGACATCGCCACCGCATGAAAACGGTGCTGATGTACGCGCTGCAATTCCGCCACTTTACTGACCACCTCATCCGGCAACCGCTGGGCAATAAAATCAGAAATCACCACCGCATCGGCATCAAACCACTCTCCCCCCTGCATTCGCTCAATGATGGCGCGAAAACAGCTCGCCAGATCGGTGCCGCCGCGAAAACGCTGGCTGAGAAAACGGATCGCCTGCTCGATCCCTTCCGGGCCTGACAGCTCGTAACGCACCACCTCGCTTGAAAACAGCATGATGAAACAGCGGCGTCTGTCCGCCAGCGCGATACGCATCAGGGCCAGGCAAAAGGCTTTGGCGCACTGTTCGTTGAAGCCGCCCATCGAACCGGAGGTATCCACGCAGACGATAAATGGGCCGCGCGGCTGCTCGTCGAAATCCTGATGAATCACCGGCCGCTCGGTGATCTTCTCCCGCCAGGCTTCGCCATGCAGCCGGTAAGTGAGTAACTGCTTCTCCACCAGCTTACGGTAAAACTCATATTCCAGTTCGGTGATGCCGAGGGTGGCCAGTTCCGGCGGCAACAGGCGCAAAATATCGTCGCTCTGTTGCAGGCCATCAACCTGCTCCGGCACGGTCGCCGGTTCGCGTACCAGCGTGCGGAAGGTTTCCATCGGCGCATCTTTTCTTGGCACCGATTTCGCCTCACACGAGCGCCCGAGCTGTTCGGCTAGCTGTTTTAGCTCGGGCTGATCGGCAAGAAAATCGCCGTACTTAACGATTAACTGGTAATCACCGCGCTTAAGCTGCCCGGCGCTCATGTCCCACAGCCGCCCGGCGGCGTTTTCGTTTTCAACCAGCACCGGATCAAGCTGCCCGCTGAGCGTCATGCGTTCCTGCACTTCGCTGAGCAACTGCTCACGCTCTTCTTCCAGCAGTTGCTGGTTGAGCGAAGTGGCCTGAACCACCAGGCTTAAGCGCCATCGCTGTAAAAACAGGGTGTGCAGGGCGGGAGTCATGATGCGGTTATCCGCCACCAGTTGTTGCGCCTGCGCGGCATACGGGGAGTGCACCTTCTCCAGCAGGGTCAGGATTTGCGGAAGCTGGACGATAAACTGGGTGGTCGAAAGCAACTGACTTTGCTGGTAGCTGAGCACCTCTTCCGTCAGTTCCGGCGGCACGCGGGTATCTTTCAGCCTGCTTTTGAGCGCTTCCCGCCAGCGCGGAATATCCTCTGTGACGGCATGTCGTAGTTTTGGGAATTTCTCAAAAAAGATCGCCAGTTGCGGAGACGCCAGTAGCGCCACGATCAACTCTTCGATCAACCCCTCTTCGCTGACCGTCAGGATCATGTTGAGGGTATCCATCGTCAGCATTGACGGGCCTGTTTAATCTGCTCGCTGACGTCCTGTAAGCTGGCTTCGATACGACCTAACCAGTCGTTATGAATGAACAGGCACTTTTGCTGCTCGCTAAAACGGGTGTGCTGCTGATGCCATTCGGTGTCGAGCGCGTCGAGTTGCTGTTTGATTTCATCCGGCACGCTCTCCTGCGAGGCCCCTGGCAGAGCGAGCCGCGAGCTTTGCAAACTCACGTCGCGCACAAGGAGATGCAGCGTGGCGTCCACTTCCAGATTCAGCGGCTGCGCGAAGCCAATCCCGTTCAGCTTGCCACGGATTTCACCGCCTTTTGCCAGCCACTGCGCCAGCGCCGCATGGTCTATCGTCACATGGATAACCTGCATATCGTGCAGTTTGAGCGGCTGCTGCAGTAGCAGCGTCAGCGTAGGGTCGTTGACGTTTGCAGGCAGTTCATAATGCGGACGGCGGCTGAACATACCGCTCTGACGTAACACCGTCAGCGCGGTTTTATCGCTTTGCTGTTGCTGGAGCTGAATGCGGCGCTGGGTGATTGCGCCCAGCCGCGTCAGCATCGCCTGCTGCTGCCAGGCGTGCCCGGTCATCAAAATTTCCATCTGCTGCGCCAGCAAATTCATACTTTTCGCGTCGTGCCATAAGCAGTCTTTTAGCAGAATCAGATCGATGGGAGCGACTGCATCGCGCCCGCAGAAGAAAGCGCAGGCCTGAAGCAGGCGGATCGCTTTTTTCCAGCGGCGGTCAGAGACGTAAGGCGCGTCAGGCAGGTTATCGATTTGCTGGCGCAGCATATAAATCAGTTCAAAAACATTATCGGGCAGCTTGATCGTCGGAATTACCTGCTGCCAGTGCTGATACTCTTCATCGGTCACCTGCAACGCGGGCGGAACCGGGTTGTCACTCTCATCCTGCTGGCTCACCAGCATGGCGCGGAAATTCCCCTTTTCCTGCACTTTATCCAGCCACAGCCGGATAAGCAGGCGGTCATACAGCGCTTCCAGGCTGCTGTCGGCTTCTGGTAATTCGTTAGACGCGGCCACCAGCAATCGCATGGGGATTTTTTCTTCGTGCGCGCCGTTGCGAAAACGTCGCTCGTTGATGGCGGTGAGCAGGGTGTTGAGGATCGCCGGGCCTGCTTTCCAGATTTCATCCAGAAAGACGATTTCAGCTTCTGGTAAGTAACCGCTGATGAGACGTTCATAACGGCCTTCGTCTTTCAACGCCTGGATGGAGAGCGGGCCAAAGACCTCTTCGGGCGTGGAAAAGCGCGTCATCAGGTATTCAAACGCGCGGGCATGTTGAAATGCGAACTTTAAGCGGCGGGCGATAAGGCTTTTGGCAATCCCCGGCGGGCCCAGAAGAAAGACGCTTTCACCGCTGAGAGCCGCCAGCAGGCATAAACGGATCGCATGGCTTCGCTCAAAAAGTCCCTTTTCCAGCGCGCTGCTCAGGCGGGAAATTCTTTCTGCTAATAAGTGTGAGTGAGCCATAATTCATTTGCATCCTTTCGCCGTGTTGGAGGCGGAAAAAGCGAGTATAGAGGTTTTATTAAGGGCCTGTAATAGACTGAAGATCGGCTTTATTTTCTTTGAGCCAGATTAACCTGACCGCATTTAGCGCTACGATTTACGGGATAATCGTGCATACTGTGCGCCTTTTGTGGGCCAAGGGACTAAGCACACAGTTGTCATTCAAACAAAAAGATTAGTCTATGAGCGCTGATAATAAACAATCGTTGCCTGCTGTCACTCTCGCCGCTATTGGTGTTGTCTATGGCGATATCGGTACCAGCCCGCTTTATACCCTCCGTGAATGTCTGTCCGGTCAGTTTGGCTTTGGCGTAGAACGCGACGCCGTTTTCGGCTTTCTGTCGCTGATCTTCTGGCTGCTGATTCTGGTCGTTTCTCTTAAATACCTCACCTTCGTCATGCGGGCGGATAACGCCGGTGAAGGGGGGATCCTGACGCTGATGTCGCTGGCGGGGCGTAACACCTCGGCACGGATGACATCGGTACTGGTGATCATGGGGCTTATCGGGGGAAGTTTCTTCTATGGCGAGGTGGTGATCACCCCGGCGATATCGGTGATGTCGGCCATAGAAGGCCTTGAGATTATCGCGCCGTCGCTCGAAACCTGGGTGGTGCCGCTGTCGATTATCGTCTTAACGTTGCTGTTTATGATCCAGAAGCACGGCACGGGGCTTGTGGGCAAACTCTTTGCGCCGATTATGCTGACCTGGTTTGTGATTCTGGCGGTGCTTGGCCTGCGCGGTATTATGAGCAACCCGGAAGTGCTTCAGGCGCTCAATCCGGCATGGGCGGTGCACTTCTTCCTCGAATATAAGACGGTGTCGTTTGTGGCACTCGGCGCGGTGGTACTGTCGATCACCGGGGTTGAGGCGCTGTATGCAGACATGGGGCACTTCGGCAAACTGCCGATCCGCGTGGCTTGGTTCAGCCTCGTGCTGCCGTCTCTGGTGCTGAATTATTTTGGCCAGGGCGCGCTGCTGCTGAAAAACCCGGAAGCCATTAAAAACCCGTTCTTCCTGTTAGCCCCCGAATGGGCGCTGATCCCGATGCTGATTATCGCGACCCTGGCGACGGTGATTGCGTCTCAGGCGGTGATCTCCGGAGTCTTTTCGCTGACGCGTCAGGCCGTACGTCTGGGGTATTTATCGCCCATGCGCATTATTCACACCTCGGAGATGGAATCCGGGCAGATTTACATTCCTTTTGTGAACTGGATGCTCTACTGCGCGGTGGTGATTGTGATCGTCAGCTTTGAGCACTCCAGTAATCTGGCGGCCGCCTACGGCATTGCGGTGACCGGCACCATGGTGCTGACCTCCATCCTGTCGACTACCGTGGCGCGTAAAAACTGGGGCTGGAACAAAGTGCTGGTGGGGCTGATCCTGATTGGCTTCCTGTGCATTGATGTTCCGCTGTTCTCGGCCAACCTCGACAAGCTGCTCTCTGGCGGCTGGCTGCCGCTGAGCCTGGGTATCGTGATGTTTATCATCATGACCACCTGGAAAAGCGAGCGCTTCCGTTTGCTGCGGCGTATCCATGAACACGGTAACTCCCTTGATGCGATGATTGCTTCGCTGGAGAAATCTCCGCCGGTGCGCGTGCCGGGGACGGCGGTGTATATGTCGCGGGCGCTGAACGTGGTGCCGTTCGCCATGCTGCATAACCTCAAGCACAACAAAGTGCTGCATGAGCGGGTGATCCTGCTGACGCTGCGTACTGAAGACGCGCCTTATGTGCCCAATATTCGCCGGGTACAACTGGAGCAGCTTTCACCGACCTTCTGGCGTGTGGTCGCCAGCTATGGCTGGCGTGAAACGCCGAACGTGGAAGAAGTATTCCACCGCTGTGGACTGGAAGGACTCAGTTGCCGGATGATGGAAACCTCGTTCTTTATGTCGCACGAGTCCCTGATCCTGGGTAAACGTCCGTGGTATTTACGCCTGCGCGGTAAGCTCTTTCTGCTGCTGCAACGCAACGCGCTGCGTGCACCGGATCAGTTTGAAATTCCGCCTAATCGTGTTATTGAATTAGGAACGCAGGTCGAGATTTAAGCGTAAAAACGCCGGGTGGCGCTGTGCTTACCCGGCTTATAAATTGACAGGCACATGCAAGCGTAGCGCCGCCGGGCAGTCCCTATCTTCTTCCCCATTTCACTTAGCGAAACGTTTCGACGACGATCACAATTCTGTTACTTCATGATGGTTTTCTGAACGGCATTCGGAATAAACTTACCTCAGCGAAACGTTTCGCTAGTGGAGAAGAAAATGAAGAAAGGGTCTGTACTGAATTCTGATATTTCGTCGGTTATTTCCCGTCTCGGGCATACTGATACGCTGGTGGTGTGCGATGCCGGATTGCCGGTACCGCGTAGTACGCAGCGCATTGATATGGCATTAACTCAGGGCGTGCCCTCGTTTATGCAGGTGCTGGAAGTCGTTACCGACGAAATGCAGGTTGAGACAGCCATTCTTGCTGCGGAAATTAAACACCATAATCCGCAACTCCACGAAACGTTGCTCAATCATATTGAGCAGCTGCAGCAACACCAGGGAAACACCATCGCTGTTCGCTACGTTACGCACGAACAGTTCAAACAACAAACCGCAGACAGTCAGGCGGTGATTCGCAGCGGGGAGTGTTCCCCGTATGCGAATATCATTCTCTGTGCTGGCGTCACCTTCTGAGGCCATCATGGACGCATTACTGCAACTTAAAAATATCGATAAAGCGTTCCCCGGCGTCAAAGCGCTTTCCGGTGCCGCGCTAAACGTTTACGCCGGTCGCGTCATGGCGCTGGTGGGTGAGAACGGCGCGGGCAAATCCACCATGATGAAAGTGTTAACCGGCATCTACCAACGTGATGCAGGTTCACTGCTGTGGCTGGGTCAGGAAACCACCTTTAACGGGCCGAAGTCGTCGCAGGAAGCCGGGATCGGCATTATCCATCAGGAACTGAACCTGATCCCGCAGCTCACCATTGCTGAAAACATCTTTTTGGGCCGCGAGTTCGTTAACCGCTTCGGCAAAATCGACTGGAAAAAGATGTACGCGGAAGCGGACATTTTGCTGGCGAAGCTCAATCTGCGCTTTAAAAGCAACCGGCTGGTGGGCGACCTCTCCATCGGCGATCAGCAGATGGTGGAAATCGCCAAGGTGCTGAGCTTTGAGTCGAAGGTCATCATTATGGATGAACCTACCGACGCGCTGACCGACACCGAAACTGAATCTCTGTTCCGCGTGATCCGCGAGCTGAAAGCTCAGGGACGCGGGATTGTCTATATCTCCCACCGCATGAAAGAAATCTTCGAAATCTGCGACGACGTGACGGTTTTCCGCGACGGGCAGTTTATTGCCGAGCGTGAAGTGGCCTCGTTAAGCGAAGATTTGCTGATTGAAATGATGGTCGGCCGCAAGCTGGAAGAACAGTATCCGCATATTGACCAGGCTCCGGGCGATGTTCGTCTCAAGGTGGACAGCCTGTGCGGGCCGGGCGTGGATAACGTCTCCTTCGTGCTGCGCAAGGGCGAAATTCTTGGCGTGGCCGGGCTGATGGGTGCCGGACGTACAGAATTGATGAAAGTGCTGTATGGCGCACTGCCGCGTACCAGCGGTTATGTAACTCTCGACGGTCATGAAGTCGTCACGCGCTCGCCGCAGGATGGCCTGGCCAACGGCATCGTTTATATCTCTGAAGACCGTAAGCGTGACGGGCTGGTGCTCGGCATGTCGGTGAAAGAAAACATGTCTCTGACCGCGCTGCGTTACTTCAGCCACAGCGGCGGCAGCCTGAAGCACAAAGATGAACAGCAGGCGGTGGGTGATTTTATCCGCCTGTTCAATGTTAAAACGCCGTCAATGGAGCAGCCGATTGGCCTGCTTTCCGGCGGGAATCAGCAAAAAGTGGCGATTGCCCGCGGCCTGATGACGCGACCGAAAGTGCTGATCCTCGACGAACCCACGCGCGGCGTGGACGTTGGCGCGAAGAAAGAGATCTACCAGTTAATTAACCAGTTCAAGGCCGAGGGGCTGAGCATCATTCTGGTGTCATCCGAAATGCCGGAAGTGCTCGGCATGAGCGATCGCATCATGGTAATGCATGAAGGCCATTTGGGTGGCGAGTTCACCCGCGAGCAGGCCACTCAGGAAATACTGATGGCGGCCGCTGTCGGTAAGCTAAATCGTCATACGCAGGAGTTCACGCAATGAGTACCCAAGCTGTTTCTACCCGCCGCTATTTCAATAAAGCGTGGCTGATGGAACAAAAATCGCTGATTGCCCTGCTGGTGCTGATTGCGATCGTCTCCACCCTGAGCCCGAACTTTTTTACCGTTAATAACCTGTTCAACATCCTGCAACAAACGTCGGTCAACGCCATTATGGCGGTGGGGATGACGCTGGTGATCCTCACTTCCGGAATCGATCTGTCCGTCGGTTCCCTGCTGGCGTTGACCGGCGCAGTGGCAGCGTCGATTGTGGGGCTTGAAGTCAATGCACTGGTGGCGGTGGTGGCTTCTCTGGCCTTAGGTGCAGCGATTGGTGCCGTGACCGGGACAATTGTTGCCCGTGGACGCGTACAGGCGTTTATCGCCACGCTGGTCATGATGCTGCTGCTGCGCGGGGCCACCATGGTCTACACCAACGGCAGTCCGGTGAACACCGGCTTCACTGACAACGCCGATCTGTTTGGCTGGTTCGGTATCGGTCGCCCGCTGGGTATCCCGACGCCGGTATGGATTATGGGAATTGTCTTCCTGGCGGCGTGGTATATGTTGCATCACACCCGTCTTGGCCGCTATATCTATGCGCTGGGCGGTAACGAAGCGGCAACGCGACTGTCCGGCATCAGTGTGAACAAAGTTAAGATTATCGTGTATTCGCTGAGCGGCCTGTTGGCTTCTCTGGCGGGCATTATTGAAGTGGCGCGTCTCTCCTCTGCACAGCCTACCGCCGGTACGGGTTATGAGCTGGATGCTATTGCGGCGGTGGTGCTGGGCGGAACGAGTCTCGCAGGCGGGAAAGGACGTATCGTCGGAACCCTGATCGGTGCGTTGATCCTGGGCTTCCTCAATAATGGTCTGAATTTGCTGGGTGTTTCCTCTTATTACCAGATGATCGTTAAAGCAGTAGTGATTTTGCTGGCGGTACTGGTAGACAACAAAAAGCAGTAATCAACGACATTACAGGACATCTGATTATGAACATGAAAAAACTGGCTACTCTGGTTTCTGCTGTGGCGCTGAGCGCGACCGTGAGCGCGAACGCAATGGCGAAAGATACCATTGCGCTGGTGGTCTCCACGCTTAACAACCCGTTCTTCGTCTCGCTGAAAGATGGCGCGCAAAAAGAAGCCGATAAACTGGGTTACAACCTGGTGGTTCTGGACTCGCAGAACAACCCGGCGAAAGAGCTGGCGAACGTGCAGGACTTAACGGTTCGCGGCACGAAATTGCTGCTGATCAACCCAACCGATTCTGATGCTGTCGGTAACGCAGTGAAGATGGCAAACCAGGCTAATATTCCCGTGATCACCCTTGACCGCATGGCGGCAAAAGGTGAAGTGGTCAGCCACATCGCTTCCGATAACGTGCTGGGCGGCAAAATCGCGGGTGACTACATCGCCAAGAAAGCCGGTGAAGGCGCGAAAGTAATCGAACTGCAGGGCATCGCCGGTACTTCGGCTGCGCGTGAGCGTGGTGAAGGCTTCCAGCAGGCTGTTGCTGCTCATAAATTTGATGTACTGGCCAGCCAGCCTGCAGACTTCGACCGCACCAAAGGTCTGAACGTAATGCAGAACCTGCTGACTGCGCACCCGGACGTGAAAGCAGTGTTTGCCCAGAACGATGAAATGGCGCTGGGTGCACTGCGTGCATTACAGACTGCCGGTAAAACCGACGTGATGGTTGTTGGCTTCGATGGTACGCCAGATGGCGAGAAAGCGGTAAATGACGGCAAACTGGCAGCGACCATCGCCCAGTTACCGGAACAAATCGGCGCGAAAGGCGTGGAAACCGCAGACAAAGTCATCAAAGGCGAGAAAATCCAGGCGAAATATCCGGTCGATCTGAAACTGGTTATCAAGCAGTAATCGGTTTAAAACACATAAGAAAAGCAAGGCACGCGCCACCTCCTCTGGTGGCGCATTTACAGGATGATCCGATTATGAAAATGGCTGGCAAACTTGTCGTCCTTGGCAGTATTAATGCCGATCACATTCTCAACCTTGATGCGTTCCCGACACCTGGCGAAACCGTCACCGGCAGTCAGTATCAAATTGCTTTTGGTGGCAAAGGCGCTAATCAGGCGGTTGCCGCCGGGCGCAGCGGTGCTGACATCGCGTTTATTGCCTGTACCGGCGATGACGACACCGGCGAGCGTATCCGTAAACAACTGGAAAGCGACAACATTGATGTTGCGCCAGTCAGCGTGATTGACGGTGAATCTACCGGCGTGGCGCTGATTTTTGTTAACGGCGAAGGGGAGAATGTCATCGGTATTCATGCGGGCGCTAACGCGGCACTTTCTCCGGCGCTGGTTGAAGCGCAGCGCGGGACGATTGCTGAAGCGGCTGCTTTATTGATGCAGCTTGAGTCCCCGCTGGAAAGCGTGCTGGCGGCGGCGAAAATCGCTCATGAAAACCAGACGCGAGTGGCGCTGAACCCGGCTCCGGCGCGTTCGCTGTCTGATGAACTGCTGGCGCTGGTGGATATCATCACGCCTAACGAAACAGAAGCTGAAAAGCTTACGGGCATTCGCGTTGAAAACGACGACGATGCCGCCCGCGCTGCCGGGGCGCTGCATGCCAAAGGCATTGATACGGTACTGATTACGCTGGGTAGCCGTGGCGTATGGGCGAGCGTGAACGGTGAAGGCCGTCGCGTGCCGGGCTTTAAAGTGAAAGCCATTGATACCATCGCCGCCGGGGATACCTTTAATGGTGCGCTGATGACCGCGCTGCTGGAAGAGCGCTCCCTCGACGAGGCGATTCGTTTTGCTCACGCGGCGGCCGCGATCGCCGTGACGCGTAAAGGCGCGCAACCGTCCGTCCCGTGGCGCAAAGAGATAGAAGACTTTTTAGGTCAACAGGGGTAGCACTCGATGGCCACCATGAAAGACGTTGCCCGGCTGGCGGGCGTTTCCACTTCCACCGTGTCTCACGTCATTAATAAAGACAGATTTGTCAGTGAGGCCATCAAAGAGAAAGTGGACGCGGCGATTAAAAGTCTGAATTACGCGCCATCAGCCCTGGCGCGTAGTCTTAAAATTAATCAAACCCGTACCATCGGCATGTTGATCACGGCCAGTACCAACCCTTTCTACTCTGAACTGGTGCGCGGCGTTGAGCGCAGTTGCTTTGAGCGTGGTTACAGCCTGGTGCTGTGTAACACCGAAGGTGATGAGCGGCGCATGAACAGTAATCTGGAAACGCTGATGCAAAAGCGCGTGGACGGGTTGCTGTTGCTCTGCACTGAAACCCATCAGCCTTCGCAAGAGATCATGCAGCGTTACCCGTCCATTCCCTCTGTGATGATGGACTGGTCGCCGTTCGACGGTGACAGCGATCTGATTCAGGACAATTCCCTGCTGGGCGGCGATATGGCCACCCAGCATCTTATCGACAAAGGCTATACCCATATCGCCTGCATTACCGGGCCGCTGGATAAAACCCCGGCGCGTTTGCGTCTGGAAGGGTATCGCGAAGCCATGGCGCGAGCCGGATTACCGGTTGGCAAGAACGATGAGATCGTCGGTAATTTTGAATTTGCTGGTGGTTTTGAGGCGATGAAAAACCTGCTGGCCCAGGAGCCGCGTCCGCAGGCGGTGTTTATTGGTAACGATGCGATGGCATTTGGCGCATACCAGGCGCTTTATCAGGCCGGGCTAAAGGTGCCGCAGGATATGGCCATTGTCGGCTACGACGATATTGAACTGGCAAGCTTTATGACGCCACCGCTGACGACGATCCATCAGCCGAAAGATGAACTGGGTGAGCTCGCCGTCGATGTATTAATTCACCGTATCAGCGATCCCACCCTTGCACAGCAGCGCCTGCAACTTACGCCCGTCCTGATGGATCGTGGCTCCGCCTAACGCTTATGGCGTTCCTTGATTAAATTGCGTCCGTCTTTGGCTTTTAACAGCATGAAGACGGAGGCAGAAATCAGCGTAATCACACCCATGGTGATAAAGGTATAGTGGAATTGCTCCACCGTATTGGCGCTTTCAAAACCTTCATAAAATCGCAGTACCGCTGCGCTGACGGCAACGCCCAGGCTAATAGAAAGCTGCTGAGTAACGGCGAGCATACTGTTGCCGCTGCTGGCGTTCTCGTCGGTCAGGTCGGCAAGCGTGATGGTATTCATGGCGGTAAACTGCGTCGACATCGCCATGCCCAGCACAAACAGCGGCAGGATGAGCATCCAGATTTCCATCGACGGTGACTGCATTGAGAACTGCGCAATCAACACGCCAATAATAATGGTGATGCCAACCAGGGTGCCGCGATAGCCAAATTTGCGCAACAACTGCGTGACAAAGGATTTCGCCAGAATAGAACCCATCGCGGTGGGGGCCATCATGCAGCCTGCGATCAGCGCCGGATAGCCAAAACCCACCTGTAACATTAGCGGCATTAAAAACGGCACGCAGCCGGTGCCGAGGCGCGAAGCCAGATTGCCCGCGATGCCGACCGAGAAGGTGCGCGTTCTGAACATCGGCAGCGCAATGATCGGTGACGGATAGCGACGGGCGTGGCGGATATAGAGTAATAGAAGAAGAAGGCCGGTGGCGCTCACCGAAAGCGCAATCCAGCTCGCGACGATTTTCTCACCGAACAATTCCATGCCGCTGGAAAACAACACCAGGCTCAGCCCAAACAGTAAAAAGCCGCGCATATCGAACCCGCGCCGCGGGGTGGTGAAGTTCGGCATATATTTGCGCGCATATAAAAGCCCGGCGATCCCAATCGGGATATTAATGAGGAATATCCAGTGCCAGCTCGCCCATGTCACCAGAACGCCACCCAGCACCGGGCCGAGGATCGGACCGACAAGACCTGGCATGGTGACAAAATTGAGTACCGGCAGTAATTCACTGCGCGGATAAGCGCGTAGTAGCGCGAGGCGCGCCACGGGCATCATCATGGCACCGCCAATACCCTGAATAACGCGGAAGGTGACCAGCATCCCCAGCGAACTGGAGAGGGCGCAGGCCAGCGAACCGAGGGTGAACAACGAGACGGCAATCATAAAGATGCGACGCGTCCCGAAGCGATCGGCCAGCCAGCCACTGACCGGGATCAGCATGGCGACGGTAAGGGTGTAGCTGATAATCGCTGACTGCATCGCGAGCGGGGAGCGATCAAGGCTTTGGGCAATAGCAGGCAGCGCTGTGTTTAAAATGGTGGCATCCAGTGCCTGCATAAAGAAGGCCATCGCCGCGATCCACGGCAATCCGGCCATACTGTGCGCTTTTTTGGTTGTCATGCGTGATCCTGTAATTTAACCGGGCGTATTCAACAATAACTGGCATGCTTCAAATGCGCCCTGAGCGTTGCCGTCCTGAATTGCGTCGACAATGGCCTGATGATGTTCGAGTTTCACCACGTCGTTATAGGTAATGGAATTGAAGTAGGTGTGGTAAACGGACTGGAATAGCGCGGCAAAGGAG
>Ga0302349_1002093_pt1 | contig 13472 bp, 12 predicted proteins | sample PhyAR1_FD_202176 | JGI IMG/M metagenome (GOLD analysis project Ga0302349, IMG submission 202176) | Leaf surface microbial communities from alfalfa plants in UC Gill Tract Community Farm, Albany, California, United States - DLSL A.R1... | ecosystem: Host-associated > Plants > Phyllosphere >...
AGCTTGAGCGAGGGTGATTTCGCGCTGCAGGCGCTCAGGGTGCCCGGTACCGGCCTGGGGCAATCGGTGGACATGCAGCAACGCCTGGAGCGCTCCATCCTGGATCAGGTACCCGAGGTGGAGCGGGTATTCGCGAGGACCGGGACCGCGGAGATCGCCGCAGATCCGATGCCGCCGAACATCTCCGACAGCTACGTGATGCTCAAGCCGCAGGCACAGTGGCCTGATCCAGGCAAGTCCCGCGAGCAGCTGATGGCCGAGCTGGAAGCAGCGGCGGCGCGTGTACCCGGTAGCAATTACGAGTTGTCGCAACCGATCCAGCTGAGATTCAACGAGCTGATTTCCGGCGTGCGCAGCGATGTGGCGGTCAAGGTCTTCGGCGACGACATGGCGGTGCTGAACAAGACCGCTGCGGAGATTGCCAGGGTGTTGCAGAAGGTCACCGGCGCCGCCGAGGTGAAGGTGGAGCAGACCGGGGGGTTGCCGCTGCTGAGCGTGCAGATCGATCGTGAGCGAGCCGCGCGTTATGGCCTCAATGTCGGTGACATCCAGGATGTGATTGCCACGGCGCTCGGCGGACGCAAGGCCGGCACGCTTTTCGAGGGTGATCGCCGCTTCGATCTGATGATCCGCCTCCCGGAAACGCTGCGCAGCGATCCGGCGGTGCTGGCGCGCCTGCCCATTCCATTGCCAGCGGTGGAAGGCCGCGTCGAGTTCATTCCCCTGGCCGATGTGGCGCGCCTGGAAACGGTGCTGGGGCCGAATCAGATCAGCCGTGAAGACGGCAAGCGCCTGGTGATCGTCAGTGCCAATGTTCGCGATCGGGACCTGGGTAGCTTCGTGGCGGATGCCACCGCCGCCATTACGGACCAGGTACGGATTCCCGCAGGCTACTGGACCAGTTGGGGCGGCCAATTCGAGCAGTTGCAGGCTGCCGCCGCCCGCCTGCAACTCGTGGTGCCGGTGGCCTTGCTGCTGGTGTTCGTGCTGCTGTTCATGATGTTCGGCAATCTGCGCGACGGCCTCGTGGTCTTTACCGGTATTCCCTTCGCCTTGACGGGCGGAGTGCTGGCGTTGTGGTTGCGGGACATTCCCCTGTCGATCTCGGCAGGCGTGGGTTTCATCGCGCTGTCGGGCGTCGCGGTGCTCAATGGCCTGGTGATGATCTCCTTCATCCGTGGCCTGCTGGAGGAGGGCAAGCCGCTGGACATCGCCGTGCGCGAGGGGGCGCTGGTCCGCCTGCGGCCGGTGCTGATGACTGCGCTGGTGGCCTCGCTGGGCTTCATTCCCATGGCCCTGGCGACGGGCACCGGCGCAGAGGTACAACGGCCGCTGGCGACCGTGGTGATCGGCGGCATCCTGTCTTCCACCGCCCTGACGTTGCTGGTCCTGCCCGCGCTCTACCACAGTGTCCTGCGCCGTCGCGAACAGCCCGGGGAAGGATGACAGGATTGTAATGCGCGGCTCATCCTGGCGTTAGCCGCGCCCCTCTAGAGTGGCTCTCATACCCACACTGCACCCTAGAAGGAGAAACACCATGACGTTCCTTAAAACTGCCCTGTTTGCCGCCACCCTCGTTGTTGCGAACCTCAGCTATGCCGCAGACGGCAGCGAGCGCTCGATCTCGCACAACGAAAATTTTCGAGAGCGCCAAGCGGCGCTCCAGCAGCATCGAGAGACGCATGAGATGGTGGCGGAGGAGGTCAATCAGTCAGGTAAGCAAGATACAATTAAAAAGACCGACTAATTTTAACAGCCAAAATTGGCATTTTGTCGCTTGTGGCTTTTTAGGCTCTGACTGAGGGTATGGTAAGTTTTTAAGCAGAAGTACCGTACTCGAATGCCTAGGCTCAAGGACAGGCAGGGTGGCCAACTAGATAGCGCTAGGGACATACGAGCATGAGAGGCACAGTGTTGCAGCTGATCAAGAATGCTAAACGGCAAGGAAGCATCTCCGATCTCACTTCGTTCCGTCCGTCTGGTTGGTCAATAGGCCCCAACGTACTGACCTGCTAGTGCCGCGCTCGCGTCGTATTAATTAGGACATAGAAGCACCCATCGAAGTGTAGCGTCAGATTTTTGATATCTGCCGCGGCTTGAGCCGCGTGAAGACACGAAGCAGATCTCCATCATCACAAGGGGGGCGATGCGCATAAAAATTCGATTGTACAGGCTTGGCGAACCAAAAATTTTAATCGACATGAGTAGCGGCAGTTAGGCACCGGCTGCATCGATGGCGCCGATGTGAATCGGCCCCGCTTTCCTAGACACTCTCCAAGCTCTGGAAATAGCGTTTCTCAAACTCTATGGCGATAGCTGCCTAGCGCTGCCGTGCCATCGTTTAGGGTTATAAGACATCTCGATGTAATCGTACACATTACTACGGGCTTCTTCGCGGGTGCCGTAGGTTTCTCGTCGGATGCGTTGGCGCTTCAGCAACTGGAAAAAGCTTTCCTCCACCGCGTTGTCGTGGCAGTTGCCGCGTCGACTCATGCTGCTGATCAGGCTGTTGGCCTTGAGGAAAATCTGCCAGTCCGAACTGCTGAACTGGCTGCCAAGGTCAGAGTGAATCATCACTTCCTGCTTGGGCTTGCGCCGCCACACCGCCATTAGCAACGCATCAATGGCCAAGTCGCTGCACATCTGTGGTTTCATCGACCAGCCAATTACCTGGCGTGAAAGCAGATCCAGCACCACCGCCAAGTACAACCAACCCTCATAGGTACGGATGTAGATGATGTCGGTGACCCAGACTTTGTTCGGTTCACCGACGTCGAACTGCCGCTCCAGGCGATTGGGCGAGGCCACCGTCGGCCTGCCGCCGTAGTAGCCGGGGCGCTGACGATAGCCGGTCTGCGAGCGCAGCCCTTCTTCCCGTATCAGGCGAGCCACACAGTGCCGGCAACAGGACTCCCCCAGCTCACGCAGATCGTTGTGGACCCTGCGGTAGCCGTAAACTCCACCGTTTTCCAACCAGGCATGCTTGATCAATCCGCGCAGGAGCTGATCTTCCTTGGCGCGTACGGATTTCGGCTCGGCCAGCCTGGCGTAGTAACCGCTGGGATGCACCTGGAGCGTCTGGCAGAGACGTCGCACCGGGTACTCCACCGACAGCTAGCTGATGAAGGCCTACTCCAGCCGGACTCCTTGGCAAAGTACGCGGCGGCCTTTTAAAAATGTCTCGCTCTTCGGTCACCCGCTTGAGTTCGGCGCGCAAACGACGCAATTCGGCATGCTGATCGTCTTTTTGCTGCCGCTGTTCTTAGGGCTTGCCGTAGCGCATGATCCAGGCATACAGGCTATGCACCGACATGCCCAACCGCGCCGCTACCTCAGTAACGGGGAGGCCACGCTCGGTCACTAGCTTGACCGCTTCGATTTTGAATTCTTCGGGGTAACGTTGGTCGCTCATAGCACCTCCTAATGGGCGTCATTATGAAGCTTGGAGGTGTCTACGAAACTAGAGGCGATTCAGTTGGGCGATAGGTTAACTATCATAGCTGCGCGGCTATTCCCAGAAATTAGACCCAAAAAAAGGGTGCCAATTGGCACCCTAAGACGTACACCCTAACCAAAGGAGAACAAAGATGTACGTAAATAAATTTCAATTAAAGCAGGGAGAGGGGGTATTCGGTAATGATCCTGATTTCATCTAGGTCTGACTCAAACTTGCTTGCGCGCGTGGTAGCTTGTCTCAACCGGAATGATAGATCTTTCGCAGGTCCGCTCTGCACTACATAGCGCGCCTCTATATCACGCTCCCAGCGATGTTGGTTTTGTAATGGTAGACCATTCTCGTCACGCCGCATATATACGGAGTTTGCGTTCGAGTAGTCCGCATTCCAGCCCTTCCCATATCGGGCCATCAGAGTTAGCCCAGGAATCCCATACTGCGCAAGGTTTATATCATAGCGTAAAAGAACTGACTGCTCTTTCGGGGAGTTGAAGTCACTATACTGAATGGAGTTGTTAAGGTAAATTGAGTCAGATTGTCTCAGGTAGTCGAAATCGTTGTCCCCGTTGTTTTGCTGGTAGCTCATGGTTATAGAGTGCGCACCCGCTACAATGCCACTGCTAACACTCCAGATATTTGTGGAAAACTCCCCAAGAAACTTTCTACCGTCGTCGACCGATCTATAGAAGTTTAACCCCGCTGTTAGAGCTAGATTATCGTTAATAGGATAGCTGGCGATGGATCCAAAATAGTATTGGCGCCAGGAATTATCTAACTTGCTTGTATAGAGGCTGCTTGTGAGGTACTCATTTATCTTGTACTCACCGCCGAGGTAAGAAAGGTAAGACGACTTCACTTGACCAGCATAGAAGGTTACAAAATCACTTCCCGTCTCGCTTTGCTGCGGCTGGCTCATGGCGTGTAAACGCCCGCCATTAATAGTTATGGCGTCGAAGCTGTTGTTCGTTGCGGTAATGCCTTTAAAGCTTTGTGGAAGTAGGCGTGAGTCGCCAAAATGCACAACAGGTGTAGTAGGGAATACGTCGCCAAGCTTTACCTCAGTATCTAAGAATTTCAACTTTACGGCGCCAAGTAATTTGGAGTACTCGGTCGTGGGATCACCGTTCGCGTCTGCGGGAAGCAAGTTAACGCTACCGCCCTGGCCCGTTCGGCCCCTTCCGCTGTCTAAACGTAGGCCAAGAAGCCCAACTGCGTCTACCCCAACGCCTACGGTACCTTGTGTATATCCTGATCTATAAAAGGCTAATAGACCATGCGCCCAAGTTTCAGAGTAGCCGTTGCCTGCAGAGTTTGCTTGGCCCTTTCTAAAATCCCTATTGAAGTAATAGTTCCGATTCATAATTGAAAGTGAGCTATCTTCTAAGAAGCCTCCAGAGTTTTCTGAAGCTGAATTCGCACTCACTACCTGCGGTATAAAAATAAATGGAATTATTAAGGTCTTTATAACGTTGGTTTGCAAGACGGTGCTCCTTTGGGGTGAGGCAGGTCGATACTGATGTATTTTTTGTTAGTCCTGTGATTTTCAAAGAGTAATCCTTTCAGGACGATTGCTGCTAAATTACAATTTTGTAATCTTAATATCGAGTTCTCATTCATAACAGTTTTGTAATTGCAACGTCATTCTCTCGATATGCGTTCTAGGTAAAGTAAGGTCAAGGTTTTGGATTTCGACTAACTCAAATGATAGAGGTGCCGTTGTGAGATATAAACAGGCGGTCTTAGGTTCTTTGCTTATTTTTTCTTCTTTTGTCTCGGCGGCTAACGTTGCTAGTAGTCGCTATCCAAGCATTCCCGCTGATGCCGAGCGTGTAAATCGTTTACTTAGTAGTGGGGCCGATGGGAGGGTTCGGGTGCCATTCAAGTCTGAAAGGTTTCATGTTGTTGATGCGCGGTTTCAGGATAATACGAATTAGATATTTAAAAAGTTGAGGTCATTGATTCGTTGACGGCTACAGCCAGTTTTGCTGGCTGTGCCTCTGGTTATTAATTAGCCTGTCGAAGGCTGATAATCTTGTAAATTCTCCCTCAACTTAACCTAGAGTCAGTTGAAGTGGTTTGGTTTTCAGAGTTAAAACCTAAGGGCTTAAATTATGATTTTAGCAAAAATGGCTTTTGTAACGCTCCTTTTTTCCGTATCTAGCTTGCTGTACGCTGCTGATGGCGCAGAGCGGTCGATACAACGAAACGAGCAATTCCGCGCGGACCAAGGTAGGGTTGATAGAGATCGTGCTTATCATCGAGCATTAACAGAAAAAGAGAATACAAAGCTTGACAAAAAAACTGATAATTGAGTGGCTTCGGTTATCAATCTGCACATCTTTTGATTCTTCGGAGGCAGATGAAATAGGGTGTCTAAAGATTGCCTATTAGCTGATACTGATCCATCGTCTCGATCATACTATGGGTACGGTCATCGGACTAATGTCGGCATTTTCTATAAGTATCACATGCTCAGTACGGTCTCTTAAAGTTGTATAGATAGCTGTGGCATGTATTCAGAAAGCTATGAAGTAGCATCGAATAGCTGGTGACTATGTGATACGAGTGTCGCTTGAGATTAAGTTATACTGACACTATGGCTTTAATATAAGAGGTTTAGATAGGTGTAATAAAGTTAATCGAGAACGCTGGCAGCACCAGCAAGGCGGCACGGGTATTGAGCGTAAGCCAGCCCGCTGTCAGCCAGGCGATTCGCAAGTTAGAAACAGCGACTACGTCAACACTTAACCTTGAAGGCCGCTTAATGACTGCTCTTGGCTGGGCGTCGGGTGGCGAGGCATACAAGTAGGCATACACGGTTGCTGATAAGCTGAGCTGGATCTGATGGTTCCAAGGTCTTTTCTTTTCGTGGAAGGAACCGAATCTTTGTTAGAACGTGGCTGCTTGCGGTCTATTCGAGTGACAGCCATTGCTTCTGTGGTCCACAACGACTAAAGACAAATTTTAATAATTAATTAAGTTTATTATAAGCTAGAGAATTTCTGTGTGACTCTTTGGTGGCTTAATTTGAAATGAGCGTCGGGAGTAACTCCGCAGTATGATTGCTGATTAATAAGAATTTGCTAAATATCACAATCCTCATTGTCTGTTATGGTCATTCAATTTTACAGGGCTTACGTGTTTGTGGGGATTAATGCTCTGAGCTTTCTCATTACTTCATCGCGTTCCGCCTCACTTCCATCCTTGAACTTTTGTAGTTGCTCGAATAGTGCGTAGTCTGATAATGCTTCAGGCTCAAACCCGAATTTTCTGGTGTATCTGTTAAGCTTACAGATGCCGATTGTAAACCAGCCCTTGTCAGTTTTGTCGGAGTAAAGCTTGTTTCGATGTACCTTTATATGCTCGTCGTATTCGTCTATCGACGGATGAACAATTTTGAAACGCTCAGAGGATTTTGGATAATTTGTAGCATCCCCGTTAAGAGTTTCCGTTTCTTCCTCGTTTAGAATGGCTTTATCATTTTTTGCAAGATTGCAGTCTGCGCAGATAACACATAGATTTTTGGGTTCAAATAGAAACGCTACATGCTTCGATTTTGGCAATATGTGCTCCACAGTCGCGTTTCCTGCGGCAGTTACGGACAAAGTTCCCTTGCAGTAAGGACATACTCCTTTCTGCTCAAGACGGTAAAATTCACGGACTTTACTGCGTAACTTCATTAGCTCATCTTTAGACCAGTCTTTATGGTTGTGTCCCTCTTGTGCGACTAAATCGCTAATTATCTGTTTATCCTCATCGTCTAAAATATAATGGTTATTTATCAGTGGCATAGTATTGGCACACATCCACAACAGTGTTGATCAGCTCAAAATTTGGATCCGCTGCTTCCAGTTTGCGCTGCATTGTCTGTAGCTTTCTCATCTCGGCTTTTATCTGGTCGGATATGGTTTTTTCCGATCTGATTTTTGTGAGCAATGAAAACGCTAATCTGGTGATGTACTCGTTCATTATCCCAGGTGCGTCAAAAAGCTCTGCCAGCTGATAATCTGCGGATTTTTCTAGGTAATCATTTGATCGATGGAGTTTGTTTTCGTCAATCACTGTTATGAAGCAGTTTTCGGCAGAAAGTCGAGAAACAATCTGGGGTGAATGCGTTGCTATTATGAAATGGCACTCTTTGTATTGAGAGAAAACAGTCGTTAGAGTTTTTATGAACTGTTCCTGCCAAGCTGGATGTAAGCTGATCTCCGGCTCATCTATTAATATCAAGGATCGATGTTCGATCTGTCCGGCAGTGCCTAGTGTCATTACGAGCATGCATTGTTCGCCGGAGCTGGCCCTTCTTAGGGACAATTCTCGAGTGTCACCGGGCTCGTGTTCTTTCCAGATTTTTAAATCAAAAGGTTTTACTATGTTGTGATTTAGCAAAGTTAGCACAGCCATAGCGAAATGCTTGTCAATAAATCCTTCTCGGTATCTGCTTATATAGTCAAAGTCTAGTTTGAATAGGCTGTCTCTCTTGGTGTCCAGCCTTTCCATTGTGTAATTCAGAGCATGTGCTATGTCGTTTTTTATCTCTTGCGGTAAAGATCTAAAGTTTTCAAATATGCGATCTTCAAGTATTTCTTCAAAACTATCGTCTATTGCGTTGCCACGGGTGTCCGTAAGCAATATCCCTACATCTTCGTAGTCGACAAAGTATCTTTGATCCGGGTTTTCGGGATCCTTTATAGCAATTTTTCTGTTTATGTTTAATTTGAAAACAAAGCTTAGTTTTGCCTCAATTTTCAATAGTCTGAATATTTCGTTTAAATTTTCGTGTCTCTCAGACTCTAGATACTTGTTTATTAGTCCTTTGGTGGCTGATGACATCAAGGCCATGGCATTCGTCGCATACATGCCGGAGCTGCGCATGCCAATATAAGAATATATTGAGCGGAAGCTAGTAGTTTTGCTCCTGGGTACGCTGGGGAATTTATCAAAAGGGCTAGTTGATACGGCCAAAATCTTTGATGGAATAAAGTCATTGGCACGAAAAAAATAAGTGCTTTTCTCGTCAATCATTTTTGAGTAATTAGAGACGATTTCGCTTAAGAGTCTGCTTTTTCCTGTACCATTTCTTCCAATAATAATTGAAAAGCAGTTTTCATCTTCAAATAGGCTCTTCTCTGCTAGCGGTATAAACCTATCTTCAAAGGGGAATTCGATGATGCGTCCCATTCTGATTCCTTGCTATGCCAATATTAGGGCCGTTGGTACCTCTCGATAACTGTTAGGTCTATCCTAGATAGCTGCCTATACGGTTGCTTCATCGAGGCGCTCATCATCGTGCAGATTGAATCCGCTTTGGTGAGCGGCGACGGAAAATCCCATGGTGGTGCAGGGTTTTGCAGGTTTTTCGTTGCCTATCAAACAATAGTCTAAGCCACGTCCCATGTGGAAACGTTCGTCCTGCAGGGGTGCAGAAAAACCGACACATTTAGCCCGCAGGTGTGGCGGGAGGACAACAGCGCGCGCCAGGTGATAAGGCTGTGGTGGCCGGTGGCGTTCACCTGGGAACGCAACGCTTGTCGGCCGCCGTCAGGGCACCGCCAAACCCTCTGCTTTCGAGACGCCAGCCAAGGATTCGATGATCCGGCATTCCGATATGGTCCCGCCGTGGCAGCACGCCAATAGACGTTGCAATTCGCCCTCTAGGGCTTGCAGGTCGGCAAGGCGCTGCCGCACCTGTCGTAGGTGTTCTGCAACCAGACTATCCACGGCATCGCAAGGCGCCTGCTGCCGATCCGCCAGGCCGAGTAGCTCACGGACTTCTTCAAGGCTGAAGCCCAGGGTGCGGGCACGTCTGACGAAGAGCAGCCGATCCCGTTCGGCCGGGCCGTACAGCCGGTAGCCAGATGCTGAGCGCATCGAGGTCGGCAGCAAGCCTTCTTTTTCGTAGTAGCGGATGGTGACGGTCTTGGTATCCGTGGCCTTCGCTAGCTGACCGATGGTGTAGGCAGAAGCGTTCATGGCATTGACCTTATAGTGACTATAACCCTCAGCCTAAGCCAAATCCTGAGTGTTGCAGAGAGGTTGCCATGGACAGTTGCTGCGAAAACAAGGCTGGTGAGCTGGCTCAGCTGCGGAGTCGGCAGAGTCGAGTCCTCTACATCGTGCTGACGGTCAATGCTGTCATGTTCGGGGTGGAGTTCACTGCCGGTTGGCTGGCCGGCTCGACGGCGCTGCTAGCGGATTCCCTGGACATGTTCGGCGATGCCTCGGTCTATGCCCTGACGCTGTTCGTGTTGCATCGGAGCGATAGAGCACGCGCTGGTGCTGCCCTGGTGAAAGGTGGCTTCATGCTGCTGTTCGGCGTGCTGGTGATTGCGGACGCGGTGCGCAAGGTGATCTTGCAGGAGGTGCCCCAGGCTGACTGGATGGGCACTGTCGGACTTGTTGCACTCTTGGCCAACACCTACTGCTTCTATCTGCTGTACAGCCATCGGGCGGACGATCTCAACATGAGGTCCACCTGGATCTGCTCACGGAACGATCTGGTCGCCAATACCAGCGTGGTGCTGGCCGCCGTCCTGGTGGCTGTCACTGGCAGCCTCTGGCCAGACGTCCTGGTCGGCCTTGCCATCGCCGCGCTGTTCCTGCACTCGGCTTGGCAGGTTAGTCGTGAAGCCTACGGCGCATGGCGCCGTGGTGCGGAAGGGCAGGTTGCACGGCCACAGGAGGCACGACCCGCTTCAATGCAAGATAACCCTGCGCCTTCATGCTGCGGAAGTAAGGCGCTAGCTGTCATCGCTGAGCCTGAACATCGCGCTTCGGTAGCTGCTTGCTGCTCCTCCAATGGCAGGTGTGGCGAATGACGTCGAATGAGAAAGGCCGCCCGTAGGCGGCCTGTCGCTGGCCAGGAAGAGCTAGGCGGTGCGCTGCTGGCCTTTCTCCTCGAGCAGCACAAGTAGGTTGGCCCGCTTCCGGGCGAGCATTGTGGGACTCGATGCTTCCTGGCCCGTGAGTTCGTAGGCTACGGCGGGAAGCACCTGCAGCGCCTGTTCGTGCGGATCTGTGTCGGCCGGCTCGAGCCCGATCCCAGCCGCGTCCACCAGCTTTGCCAGCAAACGTTCGAAGCGTCCTCGGGCCGCTTGCTCGCAATCGCTGCTAGCGACCATCCCTTCGCCTAGGACTGCGCGGAGGTGCCGTGCCTGCTGACGTCCTGCCAGCTGTAGCCAGGCGCGGCCCTCGTCGCTTGCGAACATCGCAGCGGACGCGGCGGCGAGACGTGGGCGTAGTTCTTGGCCGGCTTGGTCTGCAAGAACCGGTGCAGCCCTTCAAGCGGGTTGTGCGTGGCCCGCCCGGTGACCCTGGCAAGGTCGTAGATCTCCTTGCAGAAGCGGCGCACGTTGCCCATCTGGTCGATGATGCCTTTGCGCTCCATGCCCCTTAAAAACTCCATCCACTCGATGGGCATGATGTCGGTGAAGGGACGCGGCCCGTAGGCCGGGAAGACATGCAGCTCGAGGGCGCCGATGATTCGTCGGGCGGTGCCTTCCTCCCAGCGCGGCTTGCGAGCGTCATACCACTCGCGAGCCAGCTTCTCGAAGGTGTTGGTTGCGGCCAGCGCCTCGGCGGCCTTGCGCTCACGTTTGGTCACCATAGGGCTCTTGCCGCTGGCGGCCTCGGCTTTCAGCTCCGCAGCCTTGGTGCGGCGGCGGCACCGGTCACGGCAGGGTAGGCGCCCAGGCCAAGCCAAGACCATTTGCCGTCGGGCTTGTTGTAGCGAAGCTCCCAGCTTTTCTGGCCGTTGGGTTTGACGCGGAAGTACAGGCCGTTGCCATCCTGCTCGCGGTAGACAGCGGCTTCAGGCTCGAGGCTGGAGAGGGTGGTATCGGAGAGGGAGCGACGCTTGATGTCCTGGCGCTTCATCCTTGTATGCCTTTGGTTCGAATTTTCCCGCGGCATACACATCGGCATACACGGTGCGGTGGAATGACCAGAGACTACATGGAACCACCAGAAACAACAAAGCCCGCACTGGGCGGGCTTTTGAGGCTGTTTTTAGTACCACTTGGGGCAACCAGAAACAAGGGAATGGTCGGAGCGACTGAATCCAGCTCTTTCACCGAACGGGTGGCCGGCTGGTCGCAACCGAGGAAGCGCACGCCCTGATGGTGGACGATAAGCTGTTCGTGGGCATGGATGCCATCGAGCACCGGATCAAGAGCCTGAAGCAATCCGGTACTGGAAGGCTGGCCATTGCGGTGCATCCCGTGGTCGGCAATACCTTCACGCCTCGGGCGCTGGCGGAATTTGATCTAGCGGAGCGGGATATTCGCGTGTCCTTACGTGTGCAAAGCTCGCGAGAGGTACATCAAGAGGTATCCGCCGGTCTTTGCGACTTCGGGGTGATGGCGGATGAAATGCCTGTGGTTAGGCTCGAACATTCCGAACTCATCAATGAACCTGGTGTGATCGCTTTGCCTAAGGGGCACCCGCTGATTGACAAGTCTTCGATTTGTGCCAAGGACCTGAGTGGCTACGACTTTATCGCCCTCAATCCGGAGGACAGTGGCCGGCGTTGCTTAGAAGTGGCACTCGACCTGGAAAACGTTTCGCTCAACGTCCGTGTCGAGACGGCCGATGCACACACGATCTGCAGTACGGTTTCGCAGGGTATTGGTATCGCCTTCATCAAACCTTTGGCTGCGGTGGATTTTATTGATCGCGGGGTAGTGGTCAAGGCGTTCGATCTCGATATTCGAACGCGAAGCCTTCTCCTATTTCGTCCAGGGAAACCACTCGCGGAGTCGGCTAAAAAGCTGCTGGCTTTCATGCGGGTCCAGTTGGCGAGGGACCTGAAGCTCGTGAAGCGATATCTATAGATATCTCACTGGATGAAGAGGGTGATAGGAGCGGTAACAGCTGATAGTCCTTTCTTGTGAATCTACAGGAAGCGCGCCCGTTATTCGTTGGCAGTACCTCTCTAAGGTAACCAGCGCAGCTACAGCTAAGCACCGGATTCGCTTCCGAAAATATACCACCCCTGCACGTGCCCCTTACTCCAATCCCCCCTGCACCCCCTCCACCCGGGCTCCCCCCATTATCGGCCCGCGCCCCGCGCGCGACAGAAGGGAAAGGGAAGGAAAAAAGAGAAGGAGAGAAGGAAGGAAAGGGGGCAGAGCGGGTTGGGGTGGAAAGGGGAGAGGTTGGATAGGGGCTTGCGTTGTACAGGGGTGGTATAGTTTCGTGGTTGGGAACGTCGCCCGTGAGGAGGGCACCGCCATGTACGAAGGGATACAGCGTGCGCACCAGGTGCTCGTCGAGCAGTTGGCCAGCTTCAATTCGGCCTGGCCAGGATTGGTGGTCGACGGCCGCGTGTGGCAGGTCCCGCTGCTGAATGAGCAGAAGACGCCGGACGTCCTCGAGGTCCAGGAGGTCGACGGCCAGGCGGCGATCGCGTTGGCCACCGCGGCCTTGGCCAGCCACCAGCGCGACGTTGGCCAAGCCGCCGGCACTGTCATGCGCCTGCCGGGCTACTTCCGACTGCAGGCGAGCGTGCTGCCGCAGGTGTTGGCCATCAATGCGAGCAAGCAGGTGATCACCGACGAGATCGAGGCGCTCCGGCTCGCCCTGGGCTACACCCCCGAGATGCGGCCGCGATTGCTCCGGCGTGCCCTGGGCGCCGGCGTCACCACCAAGCAGCTGCAGCGCACGATTCACGCCTTCGACGGCGCACCGCGACGGATCTCGTTCACCTGGGCTGGCCACACCACCAGCAATCAGCGGATACCGGTGGCCACCGTGCGCGAGCAGCTGCAGGCGGAGGCCGAGAGTAGGGCGCAGCAGCAGGGGACACCGATTGAGCAGACGCCCGAGTACCAGGATCTGCGCACCATCGCGAACCTGGCGGACGACCAGGTGCTGATCAAGCACAAGGTCGTGGCCCCGCACCCGCGCTGCACGCTTTGGTTTGGGGAGCGCGGCGAGAAGTGGGACGCCATCATCAAGGCCAACCTGCCTGTGTTCGTGCTCGCCGGCGAAGCGGAGCCCAAGGTCTCCGCGCTGCGCG
>Ga0302349_1002095_pt1 | contig 13438 bp, 12 predicted proteins | sample PhyAR1_FD_202176 | JGI IMG/M metagenome (GOLD analysis project Ga0302349, IMG submission 202176) | Leaf surface microbial communities from alfalfa plants in UC Gill Tract Community Farm, Albany, California, United States - DLSL A.R1... | ecosystem: Host-associated > Plants > Phyllosphere >...
TCTCATTGACCTGGCCGCACTGGCAGGACAGGCGCGACTACGGTTGTGGGCGCCGAACTCTGGTACCGAGCGCTATAGCGATGCCTACGCGCGGATGCGGCAGTTCCTGGATCAGATCCTTCCTGATGCCCAGGAGAACAGCGTGCAACTGGTACTAGAGGTGCATCAACGCACCATCTGTTCCAGTCCTTCGCTAGCCATGCGTGTAGCTGAGCACTATCCGGCACGCAGCCTTGGCGTCATCTACGACATCGGCAATCTAGCCATCGAAGGCAGGGAGGATGTGAGTCTGTCGCTCGACCTCATGGGCGCGCACCTAGCGCACGTCCAGGTCAAAAACGTCGCCTACACCCCACTTGCCGCGGGTCTTGGCTGGCAGTGGGAGTGGTGCCCGCCAGACGAGGGGGTGCTACCCCTGGCGGCGATGCTCAACACCTTGGGTGACAGTGGGTTTGGGGATTGGATTTCCATCGAAGACTTCTCTACCCACTACAGCGATACGCACAAGCTGGCCCGCAATTTTGAGCTTATTCGCGGCTACCTAGGCCTCTCTATGGAATCTGCCCACCACCCCGCGACCGAGGAAAGAGCTAATGAACACTGCTACTGATCGCCGTGTGGCGGTAGTGACTGGCGCTGCTGGAGAGTTGGGACGTGCGATTTGTGCAAGGCTCTGTCGTGATGGTCTGCATATCGTCGCGGCTGACCTAAATTTGCACGCCGCCCAACAACTGGTCGCTGACCTGGAGTGCCAGGCGGACCAACGTGCTATCGCGCTATCCGTTGACATGGCCGACAAGGCTTCCATTGATGCCCTGGTCGAGCAAGCAAGCGCCGTCTTCGGCCGTATCGACGTCGTGGTCAACAATGCAGCGGTAAATCACCGCGGCTCGATTTTCGATTTCGACCCTGAAGCCTGGGATCACATGATGGCCGTGAATCTGCGCGGCCCAGCCTTGCTTTGTCAGCGGGTGGCGCCGTTTTGGCGCGCCCAGGGTAGTGGGCGAGTGATCAACATCGTCTCGCGCTGCTGGGTGGCCGGCGGCCCGCCTGCGTATGTCGCATGCAAGGCGGGGTTGGTGGGTCTGACGCGCTCCATGGCGCGGGAACTGGCGCCGCTTCAGGTGACAGTCAATGCCATCGCACCAGGGCTATTGCCCTCGGCATTCACACTCGACGGCCGGGACGCGACCAGCTTCGAGCGCATGGCTGAGGGCTCAATCAACAGTACGCCGCTAAGGCGCCTTACCACGCCTGACGACATCGCCGGCACCACGGCATTTCTTGTTTCGAACGATGCCAGCTTCATTACCGCCGAGGTGATCCATGTTTGCGGTGGCAGCCAGCTGGCACCCTTCGGCAGTGGCTAACACCTATGCATAGCTCTCAACCATCACAACGACAATAAAGGTTGCGCAATGACTACCGAAATCACGAAAGATCAACGCATGGCGCGCAAAGCTGCCTTTGGCAGCTTTCTTGGCAGCGTCGTCGAATACTACGACTTCTTCATCTATGGCTCGGCCGCAGCCTTGGTGTTCAGCACCTTGTTCTTTCCGTCCAGCGATCCTATGGCGGGTACCCTTGCCGCGCTGGCCACCTTTGGGGTGGGCTATATCGCCCGACCGATCGGTGCGCTTTTGTTTGGTCACTTGGGAGATCGAATAGGGCGCAAGAAAGTCTTGATGATGACCTTGCTGCTCATGGGTCTGGCTACCACGGTCATCGGCGTGTTGCCTACCTACGCAAGCATTGGGAGTTGGGCCCCGGCGCTATTGGTCATCTGTAGGCTGGTGCAGGGATTGTCAGCGGGCGGCGAGCAAGTTGGTGCAAGTCTACTCACCATGGAGCATGCCCCCGGCAAGAAAAAGGCGTTCTACACGAGCTGGCTGATCAACGGTGCTTCAATGGGTTCAATCTTGGCGACATCGGTATTCATTCCGCTTTCGATGCTCAGCCAAGAACAATTGCTGAGCTGGGGCTGGCGTATTCCCTTCCTGCTCAGTGCCCTGATGGTGATCGTTACGCTAATCATCCGCGCTGGGGTGGACGAAAGTCCGGAATTTATCGCCAAGAAGGCAGACGTCGCTCAGGCTCCCGTTGTGGAAATGTTCAGCAAGGAGTGGCGAGCCTTTGTCGTGGTGTTCTGCTGTGCCCTGATCTGCTCGGTGTCTTCGCTGGTGATGATTTTTGGCCTTTCGTGGGCAGCAAACAATCAGGGGGTTGATCGCGCCTCGATGCTCACGGCCATCGCCGCTAGCCAGGTGGCGGCGCTCATCTGCCAGCCGCTATTTGGCCTTCTGGCCGACCGGGTCGGCAAAAAGCGCATCTTCGTCCTGGGTTCAATGGGCTGCTGCGTGGGTGTCTTTTTGTTCCTATGGTCTATCACCACGGGTGATATCGCCCTGATCATCTTCGCCACTGTGGTGCTCAAGGGCATCATTTACAGCGCGCCCAACGCGTTGTGGCCGTCGTTCTATGCGGAGATGTTCAGTATCCGCGTGCGCTATACCGGAGTAGGTCTCGCGACCCAGTTGAGCTTCATTGTCGCGGGCTTCTCGCCAAGTCTTTGCTACGCGTTGCTTGGCAGTGGAGGTAATTGGATGTTGGTTGGCTATTTCACAGGCGCATTAGCTCTGGTCGCTGCTATAGCAGCCATGCTGTCGCGTCCTGCGAGCGAGGTCCGTTCCCAGCCGACTATGGCCAGTCTAGCTACCCACAACTGACCTAAACCTGCGCGCTGCCGCAAGTGGCAGCGCCCTCCAAACTAAGAGATAAACCATGGTATTTGCGCTGATAGCCCACGATTACGAAGATGCACTCGAGCGGCGGCTTGCCTGTCGCGAACGCCATCTGGCGCGACTAGCGTTATTGTCGGCAGAGGGAAAGCTTCGCGGTGGCGGCGTGTTGCTTGATGATCAAGGCAAGATGATTGGTTCCAACGTGCATGTTGAGTTCAAGGACCGAGAAGACCTGGATCTATGGTTGGCCGACGAGCCCTACGTGCACGAGAAGGTGTGGCAGAACATTGAGATTCGCCAGATCAAGTTGCTTGCGCTCGTTTAGAGGGGGTCGGGCGTGGCCGCTTGATCTGGGCTAGCCATACAAAAGCCCGCGCCGGGACAACCGGGGCGGGCATTGTTTTTCTGGCTTAAAAGGAGGCGCTAAGACTGGTATAGAAGGTCCGGCCCGGTTCGTTGTAGGTAGCCGCCCCCGCGTCGCTGGCGTTGCCCTCGCGGAACAGGCGTTTGTCAAACAGATTGTCAATGCCGGCGCCCAGGCGCAGGTTGGGGTTGACCTGATAGCTGAGGTTCAGGCCCACCAGGCTGTAGCTGCCCAGCTCGTCGTCGTTGACGCCATTGGCCGCCTCCAGGCGCAATGCCGGTCGGCTCGGTGGCTTCTGGCGTCCGTAGCTGGTCAGGTTCAGCTGGGATGAGAGCTTGTCGGTCACCTCCCAGTCGAGCATGGAGTTTAGGGTGTAGCGCGGGATGAGCGACAGCGGATCACCGGTATCCTTGTCCTTGGATTGCAGCATCCAGGTCAGATTGCTGGTCCAGGTCAGGCGCTCCGTCAGCGGGACGGTTAGGTTACCTTCTAGGCCCTCAACCACTGCGCGTTCGGCATTCGTCCATTGCAGCACGTCGGCGCCGCTGCTGGTGGTGGCGTAGACGGTGTTGCTGGCGACGATCTTGTTACGATAGTCGTTGCGGAAGTAGGTGACGCCGGCGGCCCAGCCATCGCGCTGGAATTGCAGGCCGAGTTCCTTGTTGACGCTGACCTCGGCGTCCAGATCCTCGTTGCCGATCAGGTAGCAGCTCACGCTGCGGCCGATGGGGCAGCCGTTGCCACGACTGCTGATGAGGTAGTCGGGGTTGAGCTGATAGAGGTTGGGCGCCTTGAAGGCGCGGGCGATGCCGGCCTTGAGGGTCAGGTTGTCGGTCAGCTCCTGAGAGAGGTTGAGGCTGGGGCTCCAGTTGCTGCCGAACTGGTCGTGGTGATCCAGGCGCAGGCCGGGGGTGACGATGGTGCCTGGGCGCACCTCCAGATTGTCCTCGACGAACAGTGACTTGAGCGTCGCCGAGGAATCGCTGCCGCGTGGCCCGCTGGCATAGCCGGGAATGCTGCCGAAGCCCAGGCCTTGGGTGGTGGAAACCGGATCATCCAGCTCGCTGCGTGTCCATTCCGCCCCCAGGGTCAGCACCTGCTGCACCGGCGTGTCCAGCGGCAGGTTGACCTCGCCATGGGCGGTATAGCTCTTGAGATTGATGCTGCCGTATTCGCTGCCGGCGATGGCGCCCTCGGTGCTACCGCCGGTGCCCTCGATGAGGCGGTTGTTGCGGGTGTGCTCGTATTGCAGATAGGCCAGGCTGCTGCCGAAGTCCCAGTCGCCATGGTGGGTGAGGGCGAAGGTGTCGCGATAGAGACGATTGGTCTCCCGGCCCAGCCAGCGCGAAAGGTTGGCGCTGGCAATGTCGTTGTTGTTCTGGCTGTCACCGGCGTAGATATTGCCCTGGCGGCTGAAGCCCGCCTCAAGATCCAGGCGTTGCGCCTGTGTCAGCTGCCAGCTGAGGAGGCCATTGATGTCGCGGTTGCGTACCCCTTCGCGGCCGGCTGGCGGCGTCTCGCCCGGCGGTTGATGGCCGGCATTGATGCTGTCGTCGTCGCGATCGGTCTTGTTCAGGTTGCCGTAGACCCGATAGGAGAGGGTGTCGCTGAGCGGGCCGCTGAGGCCGAAGTTGGTCCGCCGCGTGGCGCCTTCCTCGCTATGCTGCGGCGCGTTGGCGAACAGGTTGAGACTGCCGTGGTGCTCCGCGGTGGGCCCCTTGGTGATGATGTTGACCACCCCACCGGCCGCCCCCGAGCCATAGCGCGCCGCCGCTGGGCCGCGCAGCACCTCGATGCGCTCCACCTGCTCGGCCGGCACCCAGTTGGTGTCACCACGGCTGTCGCGTTCGCCGCGACGGCCATAGCGGACTGAATTACGGCTGGTGGCCGGTTTGCCATCGATCAGGATCAGGGTGTTTTCCGGGCCCATCCCGCGGATATCGATCTGCCGCTGGTTCCCGCGCTGGCCGCTGGCACTATTACCGGTCAGGTTGACGCCTGGCATCTTGCGGATGATGTCCGACAGGTCATTGGTAGGTGGCTGCTTGGCGATGTCTTTGGCGGTGATGACGGACACACCGGCCGCCTGCCGGAGTTCTTCCTCGGCGGTGCCGAGCACGACGGTTTCTTCCAGTTCGGTGGCCTGGGCCAGGCGGGGATCCGCGTCTGCGAAGGCCAGCGGGGTAGGGGCGATAGCCGCGAGCACGGCGAGGCGAAGGAGGGTGGTTCGAGGTTGCATCCGATGCTCCAGAAAGAAAGGCGAGGGGCGCTCGGGGCGGTTTGGCCAGGGCCGGTCAGGCACTGATACCGCTCTGCTGATTTGCGCGGAGCAGGATGTTAGTATTCATTTTCAAATGAGAAATATTATCTTTACGAAAATTACAGTTTCCTTCGCCCCCGTCGTCAAGCGGTACCGCCATGCAGATTTCCTCCCTGCCACCGTTGTCTCCTGCCCCCACTCCCGGTTTGCACATCCTCGTCGTCGAAGACGATCCGTTGCTCGGTGCCCATCTCCGTGACCAGCTGGAGGCGCGTGGCTACCGGCCCCGGTGCTGCGGAACGCTCGAGGAGGCACGGCAGTGGCTGGCCGCGGAGGCGGTAGAGCTGGTGCTGCTGGACATCTTGCTGCCGGGCGGCAATGGCCTGGACCTCCTGCGCGAACTGCGCCAGCGCAGCGGGGTGCCGGTGATCCTGATCTCCGCCCTGGGCGGCGAGGTCGATCGCATCCAAGGCTTTCGCAGTGGCGCCGATGACTACCTCCCTAAGCCCTTTAGCCTCGACGAGTTACAGGTGCGCATCGAGGCCCTGTGCCGACGCATCGCCTTCGAGCGTAGCGTGGGCGAGCCGCCCGAACCCTTGCCCGTCGAAATTCCGCTGGCGTTTGCCGCGTTGCAGCAGGACGTGCGCCACCAGGATCGCTGGCTGGGGCTCACCGCCTCGGAGTACCGAGTCCTGCAGCTGCTCTGGCGCCAGGCCGGTACGGTGCTGAGCAAGCCGTTGATCCATCACCAAGCGCTGCAGCGCGCCTGGTCGCGCCATGACCGCAGTCTCGACATGCACGTCAGCCATCTGCGGCGTAAATTGCAGCAGGCCGGTTGCGCCGCGGTAGAAATTCGCACCGTCTGGGGGCAGGGCTACGTCCTGCTTCGAGCGGAGGCATGAAAGCGCTGCCCCCGCGCTACTCGCTGTTCTGGAAGCTGCTGGGCCTGACCCTGGGCGCCTGCCTGCTGATTGTCTGGCTCAGCTGGAGCTGGGGGCGGGCCATGGAAATTCGCGGCTATCATCTGGAGCCCGCGGCGCGTGCCGCGCTTAGGGAGCAGGCTGCGCGGGTGGAGCGCGCCTGGCGCAGTGAGGGGCGTCTGGGCGTGGAACGTGCGCTGGTGCGCTTGCGCGAGAGGGAGGGTGTCTGGGCCATCGCCCTGGACCCGCTGTTTCAGTCCCTAAGCCAGACGCCCCTGACCCGCGTCGAGGCCGAGCGCCTGCGTGGTGTGCGCGGTGTCGATTGGCCGCTCAGCGCCCGCACCAAGGGCACCCCCCTGCTGGAGGTACCCTTTCCCGAACGACCGGCGGAGGGCCGACTGATTCTCGAATTGCCGGCGCGCCTCAAGCCTGATCCGGTCGACCTGCTCTCACGGCTGCTCAGCCATGGCGTGCTGCCGCTGATCGTGACCCTGGGACTGTGCGCCTTGCTCTACCGGCAGCTCATGGTGCCGCTGCGGCGCCTGCGCCTACAGGCCCTGACCGCTGGCGCCCAGGGCGCTGCCTTCGCTGCCCCGGAGATCACCCGCCGCCGTGACGAACTGGGCGATCTCGGGCGTGCCTTCGCCGGCATGGCCGTCCAGCTACAGGAACAGACGCGGTATCAGCAGCGCCTACTGCGCGATCTGTCCCATGAACTGCGCACCCCACTGTCGCGTCTGCAGGTGCTGTGCGAAAGTCAGGATGACGCCGCCGCCTTGCGGGCCCGGCTGGCGCGTGAGGTGCAGGGCATGCAGCAGCTGGTCGAACTGACCCTGGAGCTGGCCTGGCTGGATACCGAGCCGCCGATCCTGCCGCGCGAACCCGTGGCGCTGGCGGCGCTGTGGGAGATCCTGGTCGAGGACGCCGTATTCGAAAGCAATTGGCCGCGCGCCCGGCTGCACTGCGGTCTGGCGGCGGATACCACGGTACTGGCGAACCTCACGGCATTGAGTCGGGCGCTGGAAAATCTGCTGCGCAACGCCATCCGTCACTCCCCGGCGGATGGCCATATCCTCCTGGACGGTCGGCGCGAGGGCCCGGACTGGCTATTCTGGCTCGAAGACCAAGGGCCAGGCGTACCGGCTGCAGAGCTTGAATTCATTTTTGAACCCTTCAGCCGCCTCAATGGCGCTCGTCCTGGCGGCGACGGCTTCGGGTTGGGATTGTCCATCGCCCGCTCGGCAATCCGGGTGCAGGGCGGCGAACTTTACGCCGAGAATCGTCATCCCGGACTGCGCCTGACATTGAGGCTGCCGGCGGTCTGACTGTCTTGCTCCCCAGCATGCTTATGCAGCGTTGAATGAGCAAGACGAAACACGGGTTGAACGGACAGAGATCGGCAATAGCGAAGCACCCTCAAGTCATAAATTATACCACCCGTCTATAACCCCTCGCTCCAACCACCCCCGCCGCACGAGCTCTACCGACTAACCACTCGCGCGACAGCACGGCCAAGCAGGAAGGGCAAGCGTTGTAGTCCAACCGAGAAAGTGTGTTTCTAGGAGGCGAAGCACGAACTGCCGGACGCCCTCAAAAAACGGGTGGTCACTGACCGGCACTGAGCTGCGTAGGTAAGATCATCAGTGTTTCGCGGCTGGCCCAGCGCCCGCAGCTGATCGAGATCGCCTGCCGGGCCGTGATCGGCAGTCGCGCGCGCTAGGTAGAGGCTTCGCGCTCTTCGGGCGCATTGGCAAATGGGCGCTGACCTTCCACCAGCGCCTTCTGCTCGGCCACCGCCGCCGCACAGAACGCCATGAAGGCCTTTACCCGCCAGGACTTGCGGATGTCCTGATGGGTCAGCAGCCAGAGTTCGTCGCTGAGCTCGGGCACCACCGGCCCCACGCGCACCAGACCGGGCGTGCTATCGCCCAGCATGCAGGGCAGAAAGCCGAAACCCAGCCCTGCCACGATGGCCGCACTGGCGGCGGCGACCGAATCGGTACGGTAGGAGACGTCCTCAGGCGCCACCCGGCATTCCAGGTAGGTAGCCGCCTTGAGATTGGCCAGGGCGGAGGTGTAGGACACCCAGGCCTGACCGGCCGCATAGGGATCCTCCTGTCGCGCACCGCCGCGACTGCCATAGGCGGCCCAGGCGATAGTGGCCAGCTTGCGCCCGACCAGGCTGTCGGCGGGCTTCCTGGTGGCCCGGATCGCGATGTCGGACTCGTCGCGGGCCAGACTCAAGGTCTGATTCCCCACCAGCACCTCGATGGTCATGCCATCGTTGGCCGCCTTGAAGTCGGCGATGATGGGGGTCAGGAAGTACAGCAGCAGCGAGTCGCTGGTGGTGATGCGCAGCTTGCCCAATGGCCCCTGGGCGGCGCGGGATACCCGTCGGGCGACGCTGACGATATCCAGTTCGACCCGCTCGCCCAGGGCGCGGAGCTCTTCGCCTTCCACTGTCAGCTGATAGCCGGAGCGCCGATGGTCGAACAGGGCGACACCCAGGGTTTTCTCCACCTGCGCGACCCGTCGGGAGACGGTGGAGACGTTGATGCCCAGTTTCTTTGCGGTCGCCGCGCGATTGCCGGACTCGCTGAGGGCCTTGATGATGCGCAGGTCGTCCCAGGACAGCTGGCTGACCGCCGCCCCCACATCCCAGCGCGCTGCAGCCTGATCAGGTTGGCTTGGAGAAGCCGGTTTTGCTGAGGCGTCCACACCTGAGGTTCCGTCGGTTGTTGTCGGGCATCATACGAAAAAGGCCATGGCAGAACCACGGTCGGGCAAGGGCGCTGGCGGTACCTGCAGCCATGCGGGCCTTCCATGGGCGTATTTGGCGAGCGGTCGCCGGCAATTCCCCCGCCCAAGTGCCGCTCAGTCATCAATATGGACAGTTCATGCGATAACTGATGTATTCGTCAGGCCGTCACGAAAGATGATGGCAATAAGCCAGCCGGCAATCGACAGCAGTGCTTTCAGGTAACACCACCATGGGCATCGACGACACCGAATTTCCGCCTCGCCTCACCCTCACCAGTCCGCTGGACCTGAACCGGGTCATGGATCAGGCCCGCCTCGATCAGGGCTTCATGCGCCGGGTCATTACGGTGCTGGAAGAGTGTGGGGTGGACGACCGTACCGACGACGAAAATGCCCTGCTCGAATGGGCACGCAGCTTCCAGCGTCGCCAGCCGGGCGAGGCTGAGGGTTAGCGGGCCAGAGGTAGCCACTCCGGGCGTTGGCCCGCCTTGGTCAGGCATTGCACCTGGTCCGGGCCTTTCCGCGACCAAGCGATCCTTGGTGGGGCAGCCACGGTCTGGCGATCCGGCGTCGACGTGGCGTCAGCCCTGATCCGGGCTTCCCGTGGGAACCGTTTCCGCCACCAATCCCAGAGGCACAGGCGCCAGCAGTGCTGTCTCGGCCACCATGTCGGCCACCCGTTCGTTGAGATCCTGTACGGCCTGGAGGACAGCCTGGACGTCCGGATCGTCGCAATCGACCTTGCCCAGCCGCCTGGCATTTTCCTGTAGCTGACGATGGAGGCCAAGCAGCGCCTCCCGGGCTTGGCTCTGGGGATCAGGATGCATGGCGAGGTCTCAGGTTTCTGTCTGGTTGGTGGCTCCTGGCCACTATGTCTGCATCGCTTTGGTATCGCAATAAACATTAAGACGATGCTGCTACCTTTCGACGAGTGGCAGTAGGGGCAGGGGGCAACGGATATCCACGGTGTGGAGCCCGGTTGCACCGCAGCGGCGCGTCCGGGATGTCACTCAGCGCCTCCCACGCTGAGCGGTTCGATGCAAGGGGTAGCCAAGTCTTCCTCGTGCTGCCGGACCCATACGTAAATGTCCGGTGCAGCTGCCGAGTGGCTGAATGGACAAGTCCCCGAGAGAGTCGTCGTGGCTGTCAGTGTCCAGGCCTGGCACAGGGGAACGTCGATAAGGACCGTTAACGGGCTGCATGTCTCGCGACTACGCATGGCTGCGCCGAATGTCGGCATCACTCGCTCGGCATTCGGCTGCGTACGCTTCTACGTCTGGCCCAAGACCACCCGCGGTACCTCGCCGCTCACCATCCCAGATAACCGCCGACTGGTATCAGGGCGTCGGCCGATGGGCAGTTCACCGGTCACGACGGCGGTGACGATGAACAGGCCGAACATCGGTAGCGATCTCTTGAAGAATTCCTTCTGTCACTCGCCGAAGGTCATTTCCGTTCGATTCATCAGCAGGAACAGCCAGGCGACTGTAGGACTCGGATAACGCTGAGGTAGAGGGTCGCATCACCCTTTTCGGCGGGGAACACTGTGCAAGTATCGAACGCAGATGGCGATGGCTGCCTCCATCGAGAGGTGGGGGTGCTGCCTATCCTGACGCCCTTCTGGCACGCGACTACCATTTCTCGCTGCTTCGATTCAGCGCTCAGAGGGGTGTTGATCGTGGTAAGCCTTACCTGCGAATCGGCTGTTCACTCCTTTTTGGCATTGAGATGGCTTTCAACCGCGCGGAACGTCAGCAACAGCAGACCGGCAATGCCGAGCGTGAGGGTGGCGCCTATGGCGCTGGCGAGCAAGCCCGCGAGCAGGCCGCCCACCGCCTCGAAGCCGAAGCGCATGGCGATGTACAGGGCGATCACGCGGCCGCGTAGCGCCGCCGGGGCATCGCCCTGCAACAGCATGTTGGTGCTGACGTTGTTGGCGGTGATGCCGAAGCCCAGCAGGGCCAGCAACAGCAGCGCGAAGGGAAGCGGCAGCTGGAACGCCAGCAGGCACAGGGCCAGGGCGCAGCACAACTCGGCGACGAAGATCACGCGCCTCAGGCGGTGCAAGGCGCCGACCAGGGCGAGCATGATCGTGGCGACGAAGGCGCCGGCGCCGGCGGCCCCCCATAGCCAACCCAGCATCCGGGCGTCGCCGAGGTAGAGCGTCTTGGCCAGTACTGGCAGCAACACGCTGTAGTTGGAGGCCAGCAGGTTGACGGCGATCACCCCCAGCATCAGGCGCCGGACCGAGAAGGTAGTCCAGACGTAATCCAGGCCTTCCCGAAACATCTGACTGGTCGAACCGCTGGCTCTGGCGGTCGCGCTGCCCTTGACCTTCGTCAGACCCAGCAACAAGGTGGCGAAGGCAATCGCCGTGATCAGGAAGCACAGCGTTTCGCTACTGGCAGCGATCAGGGCGCCGGCTAATGGCGGGCCGATGAAGCGCGCAGCGTTGATCAGCATGGCATTGAGGGCGAGGGCGTTGGGCAGATCGCTGGCATCGGCTACGAAGCTACCGATGAGGGCCTGCCTGAGCGGGGTTTCCAGGGCGTTCAGCAAGCCCAGGAACAGGGCCATGGCGATCAGGATCGGCGCGTCGATCCAGCCTTGCCAGCTCAAGAGCGCGAGCAAAAGCGATTGAATGGCCAATAGCGACTGAGCCGCGATCAGGCAGCGGCGTTTGTCGTGGCGGTCGATCCAGGCGCCGGCGATCGGACCTACCAGCAATTGCGGGGCGAGCGTCAGAAAGGTGATTACGCCCAGCAGGGTGGCGGAAGCGGTGACGTGATAGGCCATCCACGACAGCGCGACCTGTTGCACCCATTTGCCCAGCGTCGACACGCCCTGGCAGGCGAAATAGATCTGGAAGTCACGATGGGCGAGCGCCCGTACAGCGGTGGGCCAACGCGAGGGTTGTGCAGGTTTCGCCAAGAAGGCTGTCTCCAGATTGACTCGGCAGGCAGCGGCCGGTCCGGCAGGTCAAGTGCGGCACCGCGACAACCAGGACGGCGATGCTTAGGACGAGGGCGGCTACCCCCTGGCAGTCATGCCATACAGGGCGGGCAGTGCGCAGAATCCGTCATCAGGCCGGCCGTTTCTAAGTTGCGGGGTAACAACCAGCTACGAGCTGGATTTTTAGAATGTCATTTCGTTTTGTTGTTTGCAATGGCCAGCCCGCCAGCCTGAGCAGCCGGGCTGGCAGACGTTGGCGAGACGAAGGGCTCCTCGTCCGGCCCTGGCGGCCGGCACGGCGCTGCTGTCGAGCATGGGGTGAAAAACCAAGTCGGCCGGAAGGCCTTCAGTTCTGGGGTGGGGTCGATGCCCGGGAGGGCGCATCGTTTTCCGGTAACGCGCCGTGACGAAGCAGATGCACGACCTCGTCTTGCGTCTGGTTGACCGCCCCGAGGCGTTCGATCAGTTCGGCCGCGCGACTCCCGCGCAGGCCGGCGGTGGTGAGCTGGCCGGCATGGACGTAGGTGTAAACTCCGGACACGGCGAAGGCCTTGAGGCAGGCGATGTGCCGCGCCTGTTCGGGCAGGCTGCTGCGGAAGGCTTCGCTGGCGAAGAAACGTCGGCGTTCCAGTGGCGAGGCGAAGACGATATCCACCATCGACAGCGCCGCGCGGCTGGCATCGGCCCGGTGCGCCACGGCGGGCGACGGCGGATGCTGACCGTCGTTGACGAAGGGCACGCACGGGTGGACGCGCACTTTCAGGACAGCCGCCTGGGTGGCCAGCCATGGGCCCAGCTGGCTTAGCAGATAAGTGTTCAGGTCCTCGAGGCTGTCGCGGGGATGCAGATGGAGCTGCAGGCGATCCAGGTGGTCGGGACCGTTGTGCTGCTCGTCCGCCAGCGTGTTCTTGAAGGCGTGCGAGCTATGGGGCAGATCATAGGCAAGCGTCTCGGCGAACATGTTCTGCTCGTCGCTGAACAGCACGGGGCTGGCGGCCTGGAAGGTACGCTGATGCGCCTCGTCAGCGAAGCCGATCTCGACCATCCCGTCCAGTTCGTAATCGGGAATCTCGCGGATGCCTTCAGCCAGCGGCCACAGATGGGCGTCCTGCTCTCGGTCGAAGTGGTATTGCACGTAGTGACCGAGCCCCGGCAGACGGGCGCAGAGGGGACCGTGCACGTCACGCCAGTAGTGCGCGAACAGGTCATGGGGCACGCGCTCGCGGCGCTTGACCGTGGTGTAGCTGTTTAGGGTGATCATGGGGCGCATTCCTAGAGGCGAGGCTAGGAAAGGGAACCTCTGATTCCGCTATAGACTCCGGACTTTCGCTAGCGAGATCCTTAGCCACTGTCCGTGCTTGCACGCCTTGCACGCCTTGCACAAGCAGGTCGCTACTGTCCGAGGCAGGCCAGCTCGGAACGGGCTCTCCATTCTTCATGG
>Ga0302349_1002103_pt1 | contig 13413 bp, 14 predicted proteins | sample PhyAR1_FD_202176 | JGI IMG/M metagenome (GOLD analysis project Ga0302349, IMG submission 202176) | Leaf surface microbial communities from alfalfa plants in UC Gill Tract Community Farm, Albany, California, United States - DLSL A.R1... | ecosystem: Host-associated > Plants > Phyllosphere >...
ACCGGGCCTGCAGATGCGTCCGCAGCACCGGCATCTCCCCGATCACTTCCTGCATCCACAGCGGCGCGAACCAGCGGTGTTCGACGGCCAGATCGGCCAGCTTTTTCACCATTAACGTCAGGGCGGTTACCGGATCGTCCGGGTGGGCGCTGAACAGCGCGCCAATGGCACTGCGCAGCGGCAAAAAACGCTCCTCGATCATGGCATCGAGCAGTTGCTCCCGGGAGTTGAAGTAGTAGTGCAGCATCGCCGGCGTCACGCCCGCCTCTTTGGCAATAGCGTTGAGGGAGGTGCGGGCAATCCCCTGACGCGAAAAGAGATCCAGCGCGATATCCAGCAATTGTTCCCGGCTGGTGGCGGTGGGTTTGCTTCCGCGCGGACGCCCCGGGCGGCGGGCCTGTGGCCTGGGTTCAGAATTATCTTTATGTGCTGACATGCGCGGAGGATCCCTTGACCTGATTCATAACTTCATTAAATATTAATTACCCAATTAATTAATTTCAAGCGGTGTTTTATGGCGTCCGAATCGACAACGCAAACCAAAAACGCGCCTTCTGTCCGGCTGTTGTTCAGCGCGCTCTTGCTGGTAATGCTGCTGTCGGCCCTCGATCAGACCATCGTCTCCACGGCGTTGCCCACCATTGTGGGCGAGCTTGGCGGGCTGGATAAGCTCTCCTGGGTGGTGACGGCGTATATCCTGAGTTCCACTATCGTGGTGCCGCTGTACGGCAAGTTTGGCGATCTCTTTGGCCGCAAAATCGTACTGCAAATCGCGATAGTCTTGTTTCTGCTCGGCTCCGCCCTGTGCGGACTGGCGCAGAACATGACCCAACTGGTGCTAATGCGCGCTTTACAGGGGTTAGGCGGCGGCGGGCTGATGGTGATCAGCATGGCGGCGGTGGCCGATGTCATCCCGCCTGCCGATCGTGGCCGTTATCAGGGGCTGTTCGGTGGGGTTTTTGGTCTGGCGACGGTGATCGGCCCGCTGGTCGGTGGTTTTCTGGTGCAGCACGCCTCCTGGCGCTGGATCTTTTACATCAACCTGCCGCTGGGGCTGTTTGCCCTGCTGGTGATCGGGGCGGTATTCCACGGCAGCGCGAAGCGTAATAAACATGAGATCGACTATCTGGGGGCGATTTACCTCAGCATGGCGCTGCTGTGCATTATCCTGTTTACCAGCGAAGGGGGCACGGTACGCGAGTGGAGCGACCCGCAGCTGTGGTGCATTCTGGCCTTTGGCCTGACGGGCATCGCCGGGTTTATCTATGAGGAGCGTCTGGCGTGGGAGCCGATTATTCCGCTGTCGCTCTTCCGGGATCGTAGCTTCCTGCTGTGCAGTCTGATTGGCTTTATCATCGGCATGTCGCTGTTTGGCTCGGTGACGTTCCTGCCGCTCTATCTGCAGATTGTTAAAGACGCCACCCCGACCGAGGCCGGGTTACAGCTGATCCCGTTGATGGGCGGACTGCTGCTGACCTCGATTATCAGCGGTCGCATTATCAGCCGCACCGGGAAATACCGTTTGTTCCCGATCCTGGGCACCCTGTTGGGTGTGATCGGCATGGCGTTGCTGACGCGGATCACCATTGATTCACCGGTCTGGCAGTTGTACCTCTTTACCGGCGTGCTGGGGGCGGGGCTGGGTCTGGTGATGCAGGTGCTGGTGCTGGCGGTGCAGAACAGCGTCTCTGCGGATCAGTATGGTGTGGCGACCTCCGGCGTGACGCTGTTCCGCTCTATTGGTGGGGCGATTGGCGTGGCGCTGTTTGGCGCGGTCTTCACTCACGTGTTGCAGTCGGGCCTGATGGCACGGATACCCGAGGGCACCGAACTGCCGCGGGAGATGAACCCCGCCGCCATTCACCATCTGCCTGACGCCCTGCGCCTGAACTATCTGGATGCCTTCGGCTCCGCCATTCATGCGGTGTTCCTGATGGCGGCAGGGATTATGGTGCTGGCGTTTGCGCTGTCGTGGTTTTTGCGCGAAACGCCGTTACGCAAGAAACAGGCCTGATACCCATGCCCGGTGGCGCGACGCTTACCGGGCACTACCCGCATATAACTTATCCTTCTTACTGATACCATTTCGTTTTTTAGCCTGCCGCTGCGTTGCCGATATAGTCGGGAAAACAGTTATCAAAAGGATATGACGGGTGAAACTTCGATTGGGTGCGCTTCTTCTCGCTGGCCTGCTGCTGGCGGGCTGTGACCAAAACGGCAGCGATGCTAAACACATTAAAGTCGGCGTGATTAACGGTGCCGAGCAGGACGTGGCGGAAGTCGCCAAAAAAGTGGCGAAAGAGAAATTCGGTCTTGATGTCGAGCTGGTGGGCTTTAGCGGCTCGCTGCTACCGAACGATGCCACCAGTCACGGGGAGCTGGATGCCAACGTCTTCCAGCATCGCCCGTTCCTCGCGGAAGATAACAAAGCACACGGCTACAAGCTGGTGGCCGTCGGTAACACTTTTGTCTTCCCGATGGCGGGCTATTCCCGCAAGATCAAATCCGTGACCGAGCTGAAGGACGGCGCAACTGTCGCCATCCCCAATGACCCGACCAACCTGGGCCGCGCGCTGCTGCTGCTGCAAAACGAAAAGCTGATCACCCTGAAACCGGACGTGGGCTTGCTGCCGACATCGCTGGATATCACCGCTAACCCGAAAAAGCTGAACATCATGGAGCTGGAAGGGGCGCAGCTGCCGCGCGTGCTGGACGATCCGAAAGTGGATGTGGCGATTATCAGTACCACCTATCTCCAGCAAACCGGGCTGTCACCGGTGCACGACAGCGTCTTTATCGAAGATAAAAACTCGCCGTACGTGAACATCGTGGTAGCGCGGGAAGACAATAAAGATGCGGAAAACGTGAAGGAATTTGTTCAGGCCTATCAGTCGCCAGAAGTGGCGAAGGCGGCAGAGACGATCTTCAACGGCGGGGCTGTGCCGGGTTGGGAATAGCAGACATGCGGGGCGCGCCCCGCATTTACTCCAGCTATCCCAGCTTCTCCATCTTCGTCTCTCCCTCCACCATCGACAGCTGATACAGGGAAAATGCGCGGTGCTTTTCAATCAACCTTGCCAGCTCTGGCGAGTGGCTGGTGAGCCAGATCTGCGAGTAACGGCTGGCCTCCGCGATCAGGCTCGCCAGCGCGGGCAGCATCTGTGGATGCAGGCTGTTTTCCGGTTCGTTGAGCGCGATAAACGCGGGCGGACGCGGGCTTAACATTGCCACCGCCAGACACAAAAAACGCAGCGTGCCGTCGGAGAACTCCGCAGGCTCCAGCGGTCTGCTTAAGCCTTCGCGCTGCATCATCATGCGAAAACGCCCGCCGGTATTGTCGCTGTAAAACACGCAGCCCGGAAAAGCCTGGTCGAGAATACGCATCAGCAGCATCTCGTCGCCAATCTCAACAATGGTCTGAAAAGCCGCGGCCAGGTTTGCGCCGTCGCTGGCCAGCACCGGGGAGCGGAACCCCACCTGCGGCGCACGCATCGCCGAGCCGGTTGCGACCGAAAACTCATGATAAAAGCGCCAGTTACGCAGGGACTCACGCATTTGCGACACCTCCGGGTAAAGGTGCGGTTCACCCAGCTGTCCGAACACCGATTCGTTCTCGTATAGCGTGCCGCTGTGGGTCACTTTTTCGTGGTGCACGTTATTGAGAAACACGGCCTGATTCTTGCGCTTCATCAGCTGTGACGAGGGGCGACGGTGCTGACCGCTCAGCCAGATGGACTCCTCTTTGATCACCGGATCGAGCTGGAACTGCGAGGGATAAGGCAGTTTTTCGACAAAGCCCACCTGGAGCTCATATTCGTAAGTCTCGGTTTCTACCGCGAGGTTCATGCGTCGCAGCTGGTCGCTGCGGGTTTTGCCCGCCCAGAAGACCTTTAAAATCCCGCCCTCATTGGCCAGCGCCTGGGAGAATTGCCCCTGTGCCGCGCTGTGCATCAGGTGGATAGCCTTGTAAATATTGGATTTTCCGGTGCCATTCGGGCCGAAAACGATATTGAGCTGCTCCAGCTCCAGGGAGAGATCGCGAATCGAGCGGTAGTTTTGGATATGCAGGGTAGTGATCATAAGCGAACCCAATTTTGCGGACTAAACCTGTACAAAGTTACAGTGTTTCCGGCAAAGTGCAAAAAAAAAGACGACAGTGAGGTGTCGTCTAAACGGGGTAGTGCTTCGGGCCTTTCAGGGTCAATGGGGCCTCGCGTTTGAATTCAGATCACGGCCAGACGTAAACCCAGGTCATCTGGATAGGGATCAAAATAATTTTGCGTCATCAGATACCGGTCAGGGTATTCGGCCAGATAGTGTTTCAGGAGCGTCAGCGGGGCGAGAATAGGCAGTAATCCGTCACGGTAATGCAGGATCACATCGCGCAGTTCGCCGCGCTGGCGGCTGTTCAGCTGGTTACGGAAATAGCCCTGAATATGCATCAGCACGTTGGTGTGGTTTTTCCGTGAGGCGGGTTTCCTGAGGATCGCCATCAGTTTTTCGCGGTACGCCTCGAAGAAGGCTTCCAGATCGTCCCACTCGTGCAGCGAGGCGACGAAGGGGCCAATTTCGCGGTAGCCCGCCTGATGGTGTGCCAGCAGCTGGAGTTTGTAACGGCTATGGAAGTCGAGCAGCGCGTGGCGCGTCAGGCCGTTTGCCCGCAGCGTATTCAGCTCATGCAGAGCAAAAACCCGCTCAACAAAGTTTTCCCGCAGCACGGGGTCGTGCAGGCGTCCATCTTCTTCCACCGGCAGCCAGGGCCATTTTTCAAGCAGGGCAGCGGTGAACAGCCCGACACCCTCCTTTTGGCCCGCATTGCCTTTTTCGTCATACAGACGCACGCGCTCCATGCCGCAGCTTGGGGATTTCGCGCAGACGATAAAGCCGCAGAGATCGCCCATTTTCGGCACATAACCTGCCGCAAAATCGGCCATTTTTTGGGTGACATCTTCATGAGGTGCTTTGCTGAACCGCATCTGGATCTCACCGCTGGTGGTCTTCGTCAGACGCAGTGCCGGACGGGGCGTCGGCAGGCCGATCGCCATTTCCGGGCAAACAGGCCGGAAGTTAACCCACTCAGCCAGCTCATCCATGACAAAGCCCATACGCTTATGCCCGCCGTCGAAGCGAACGGCGGAGCCGGTCAAACATCCGCTAATACCCAGTACAGGTTTCGTTGTCATGATGTGCGCCTCCAGAGTCTCTCTATAAAAGTTACACAAAATGATTATTTTGTCCAAGTATTGGCGGAGTTATTTTTTATTGCTTAACGATATCAATAACTTTTAGCTGCCTTTGTAAGTCGAATAACCGTACTGGCTGAGCAGCAGAGGAATGTGCAGCTTTTCGTTGGTGCGGGTGACGGTAAACAGCACCGGGATCTCCGGGAAGAATGACTCCAGCTTGTTGCCGTGGAAGTACTCTGCCGTTTTGAAGGTCACTTTGTAGACGCCTGGCTGCATATCCTGATCCGCCGGATAGAGCGACTTAATGCGGCCATCCTGGTCGGTTTTGCCGCTGGCCAGCGGGGTCCATTTATCCTGCTGCTGCTTTTCCAGCGTGACGGTAACACCCGGCGGCGGCGTACCGGTTTGCTGATCAAGGATATGCACGCTCAGGGTGCCGACAGGGGCGCTAAAGGCGACAGGGGCAAAGGCCATAGAGGCCAGCAACAGCAGAGGGGCAGTTTTTTTCATCATCTTTTCCTGTGGAGTGATAAGTCACAGGAAAACGTTAGCATTTGCCGGGCGGGAAAATATTCAACTTTTCGTGAACATTCCCGCAGGACAAAATAATCAGAGGATAATCACCTCAAGGGCAACCTGCTGTTGCCACTGTTCCACCTGCTTTCGGCGCGCGGCGGTGAGTTTAGCGCTGGTGACCAGCAGCCATTGGCGATCGGGGAATATCTCCGGTGCCAGGGCGGCAGGGGGAATGGGCAGGAGGTTGATACGGTGGCCCTGGCCGGTGCGCGCTAAGGCTTCGAGCCAGATCTCGCACGGGTCGTTCAGGTGCCAGCCGCTAATCAGGAGGTTATCGCCCGGCGCTTTTTTATCGGCTTCAAGGCAAAACGAGGTGTAGGAGATGATAATGCCATCAAGGATTTCGCGCAGGGTCATGGCGGCGGGAACATTGGCCGACACCAGGCTGCGCAGCGGGCGTAACACGTTCACGACCAGCGCCGGGCGCGGGTACTCGCGACCAGAATCGTAGATCATCTGGCGCAGGGATTCGATTCTGCCCGCCTGTAAACGTTCCAGCATGTTCTGTTGCAGCGTTTGCCAGTTGTTGGTACGGCTGGGAACAGGGCGTTCCAGCAGCGGCTTGACCTGGCCGATGGGCACGCCTTTTTTCACCCAGTCGAGGATTTTTAACGCCTGCTGGACATCCTCGTCGCTGTACTGGCGATGGCCGCCCTCGGTGCGCAGCGGCTTGAGTAAACCGTAGCGACGCTGCCACGCCCGCAGCGTGGTAGGAGTGATGCCACTGAGTCTGGCGAATTCGCCAATGGAGTAAGCCATGTCTGCGTCCGAAGAGGATTAATCTCAATATTCTACGAATATTTTCCCATGGGATGAAGCGCCAGAGCGCTGCACTACACTTTAATTCCAACCGTGCAAAATGACAGGAGTTATCATGAAACTATGGCCCGTTGTGACCGGTGTCGCCATTGCGTTGACCCTGGTAGCCTGCAAATCCCCTACGCCACCGAAAGGTGTACAGCCGATTACGGGCTTTGATGCCAGCCGCTATCTGGGTAAATGGTACGAAGTTGCGCGTCTTGAAAACCGCTTCGAACGCGGTCTGGAGAAGGTGACCGCCACCTACGGCAAGCGCAGCGACGGCGGGATCAGCGTGCTTAACCGCGGATACGACCCCATGAAACGCAAGTGGAATGAGAGCGAGGGTAAAGCCTACTACACCGGCGCGCCAACCACCGCGGCGCTGAAGGTATCGTTCTTCGGTCCGTTCTACGGCGGTTATAACGTGATCAAGCTGGATGATGACTACCAGTACGCGCTGGTCAGCGGCCCGGATCGCGACTATCTGTGGATCCTGTCGCGCACGCCAACCATCCCGGACGCGGTGAAACAGGATTACCTCAATACCGCGCGAAGCCTGGGCTTCCGGGTTGATGAGCTGGTATGGGTCAGGCAATAAAGATCGTGCTTTCTTCCTGGGGTAATGCGCGGGCAAGGGAATAGACTTGCGTCATGGGCACACGGGAGATGACATATGCACTGGCAACCCTTTCGCGGCACCGCGCCGACCTCCATGACCATCTACAGCGCGTCGTTTCCCGATGTCAGCGACAACTGGCCGATGAAAGACGAGGTGACGCGTGAGCTGAACGCCGTCGATCGGGCCTTAAAAGCAGACCCGCAGCTGATGCCGCCGCTCATCGAAAAGGATGCCAGCGGCGGGAAGACGATTAAATGCCAGCATCACTGGTCTGAAAAGGCGTTTGCAACACGCCCGGCGGTTGTCGCCTGGCGTACCCGGCTGGTACCCACCGCGCTGGCCCTGTACGCCATCCAGAACCCGCTGGATGATCATCTCACCGACGGCACGCGGATGGACAGCCGCAGCCGCCTGTGGTTTATCCATGCCAACGATGCGATCGGCATCCGTTCCCGCGCGAAGGTGCTCTCCGTGCTGGCGGCACAGTATCTGGGTAACGATATCGACAACGTCTGGGTCAGCCTGGCCAGCGGTGCCGCCGTTCCGGTGCTGGAGGCGCTGCGTGGTGCCCAACTGGACGGGCAAAAAGTGCATTTAACCCTGGTGGATTACGATCCCGTCTCCCTGCGCTGGGCAGAGAAAATGGCCGCCGCCGAAGGGCTGAAGGTCGGTGAGCAGGTGACGATACTGCCGCGCGATCTGATCGAGGGTCTTATCCGCAGCGATAAACTGATCCAGGAGCTGGGCGAAGGCAACGTCGAGCTGGTGGATGCGCTGGGGATCTTCGAATACTTCAACGACACGGATGCGGTGACCTTCCTGAAACATGTCCTGCGCCTGCTTAAACCCGGCGGGGCGCTGATTATCTCGAACATGCTGACCAGCAGCCCGCAGATTGATTTCGCCCTGCGCTGTATTGGCTGGACACCTATCTTCCCGCGCACGTTGCAGCAGTTGCAGGATATTCATCTCGCGGCAGGTATCCCGGCGGAAAACGTCACGGTGATTGTGCCGAAAGACGGGGTGTATGCGGTGATGGAGGTGCGGGTTTAGATCCCCTCTCCCGTTGGGAGAGGGGGAAAAGCGCTACGACCTTTTCACCGCGTCGCGCAGAATTTGCTGGCGCGTTTCCTGGATTATCTTATCGGCGGCTATTTTGATGCGCTGTTGGCTTTCTGGTGAACAGGACGCTATCAATTCAATCAGCGTACGCAAATTAATGTTTTCGGGCAGGGAAAATGAGCCGTTAATAGGATGGTCTGTCATTACGTGTATCGTCCTTGTTTATCAGTGCAATGGCTACGCTTGATATCGCGCCGGTATTTAACGATGATCGCTTTATGAAAATCGAACCCGCAGTCCCTTCATACTTTGAACGTCTTGTCGCGATCTGGGAATCATCCGTTCGTGCTACCCACCACTTTTTGCAGGAGAGTGATATTGCGGCCTTACGCCCGCTCCTGCTCAACGCGTATCTGCCGAATTTAAACGTTGTGATTGCCCGGGATAAAACGGGCGCTATTCACGGCTTTTTAGGTGTGGATGAGAACCGCATTGAAATGCTGTTTGTTGACGATGCCAGCCGGGGGAAAGGCGTTGGCTCGTTGTTGCTGAGGTACGCCCTTGACCATTTCGGTGCCAACGAGGTGGACGTTAACGAGCAAAACCCGCAGGGGGTGGGGTTTTATCAGCATAGGGGGTTTGTGCAGATCGGGCGGTCGGAACTGGACGGGCAGGGCAATCCGTTCCCGTTATTGCATATGCGGTATGGTGGTTGATAGCCGCACATTCTGGCCCCTCTCACTGAGAACTGAGGGAGCACCACAAAAAAACACTGGCACGATCAACTCCCTCTCCTCTTTGGGGAGAGGGGTGGGGTGAGGGGGAACATGCCGTACCCGGTTTAGCCCCGGGTCATGATGCCAGAGCCAATGCCCCTTCAATCCCTTTCAGCTTCTGCTGCGCCAGCGTTAACTCCGCGAGCAGCGCCTTCTCATAGGGGTTGTGCGCCATCACCACGATACAACCGTCCATGACTTTCACCGTGACTTTATCCCCGGTATCAAACCCCGCCGCGCGCAGCCATTTGCCGGACAGGATCAGGTTTGGCGTACTGCGATCGCGACCTTGCGGGCGATATCCCACAATTAATGTACGCTCAGTTCCGGTAGCGGTGGCGTCTGGGGTAGAATGCGAATCAGCCATAATCAACTCCTTGATAGTTGGTGAGGTTAGCTCTCGTCGGGTATTGCGAGTACCGGGCGAGGGCGTTTCGACTCAGGTTATCCTGTGATAAGGTACGTACCTGAATGGTTAGATATTGCTCTCATAGGTACGTACATGTCAACAGCTAAACGCGATCCAAATCAGTCAAAATCCGGTAAAGCACCGACTTTCCAGATTCGAATTACGCCGGAGTTGAAGGCGCAGTTTGAGGAAGCTGCACGAGAGGAAGGAATGAGCTTAGGTAATTGGTTAAAAAGCTTAGGGCGCAAAGAATTAGAATATAAAAAATCAAAACATAATAATTAAATTATTAGACAAAAATAGTGTGCCCCTGCTGGTGTGTCTGTAGCAGAAAGTAAAGGAACATAAACGTTAGTTAAGTCAATGTTCGTAGCACTACCCACTTTCAATGCCTTCTGCTCTTTTTACCTAAGTAAAAAGTATCTGCTAACTACTCAAATAACCGATAATAAAGCTTCCTGAATTTTGCGATCCAGGTCAAATCTCTATCATCCCAACGCCAAAACATAAACATCCGCAGGGGTTTTATACTTATACCATAACAACTTTAGGAATCATAGCCTCTTTGCATTTCTTTTTTCTGAAGAAGTTTTTTTATGTTAATTGACTTATTCCAATCAATGAAAAATTGTTTATGGCTTTTAATTTTATTAAATAATTCGTTAATGCTTGCAGGATCTGGATTTGTACCATATGTTTTTGAAAGATATATACTTAATGATTTTTTGAATTTTTCAGTAGCTATATAAGGGAATGTTCCTAAATCGAGTATTGAATGTATTAAATCTGAAGCATTACGTGGCGTATTACAATCATCTAATTTTATATAAAGATTATCATAAATACTATCGCGTATATGATGATTAGTATTATCATTACATAATAAGTAAAGGCATGTACACATATCAAAATAATCAAGATCACATCTGAAATTGTTCTTCTCATCAAAATTGTAAAATTGAATAATAACTTTGTCATCAATAATGTCAGTGCCAAACACAGAGCGTAACGATATTATAAAATTAACGAACTCTATTCTAGGTCGTGACTCTGAAATAGCAAGACTTATAAGTATATTAGCTTCATCTTTTATTTTTTTTATAATTTCATCTTGGTCATGCTTTTCAAGTTTAGAGGTTATCTCACCAATAATAACAACAAGTTGTGACATTAAATGACTAGTTCTTGATTTAATATTCATAGAAAATAAAAAGCATATGAAATCCATGTTGAATATCAAAAAATTTCTATAGGTTGAACTATAATTCTTTAGATCTTTAATAAACTTAATTTCATTGTTAATTTTTTGCAACCGCGCTCTTAAGATAGACATTACTAAACCACTAAAGCAATCATAATTTGTGTTGTGTTGCTTAATAATTGATTTAAATTTAGTTATTAATGTATTTGAACGTGTATATGGCTTGTAAATATAATCGATGCTTGGTATTGATGCCCTCTCTTTTCTCTCTAAATGTTCTTTGCTTCTTTTAATGGATTTAAAAAAATCATTTATCGCTTCTAAAACTTGTGTTTTCGCTATGGATAATGGGGTAATAAAGGGTCTATGATCTCTTTGCTCCTTAGATTCGTTGACATATAACTTATATTGGGCGAGTTCATCAACAAAGACTTTATATATTAAATTAGCAATGGCTTCATTTTTGGTAAAAATAAAATAATCGTCAACATAGCGTTTTACAGTATAATCGACTTTATTTTTATAACCTAAATTTAGCAAAGCTAATTCTGTTTTTATATCTATTGACTGAAGAATAATCTCTGCAAATATTCTTGAAAACTCAGGGCCGATAATGATCCCGTTGGTCTCATTATCGTTCATTTTCCTGATAATCGTATCAAATTTATCATCAAATGAAAGAGATGCTATGTTTTCCTTTGAGTATTTTTTCCCTTTAATCGCCCAGCTTATACTATGCGTATAAATACTATTAAAGCATTTAGCAATATCAAATTTTAAGGAGTATGAGAATTTTTTCTCAATTGATTGAAATTTTAGAGAACTGAAAAACTTATATAGTAAAGTATAACCATCATATGCGAAATAAGATGAGGAAAATTTGCTTTCTGATGTGCTCTCCAAGTTTTCATTACTTATTTGAACAACATCATTATCTTTTAGGTCGGAGTTTGAGTAAATGTCAAATGGTGAAGACTCATAAAAATAGGATGCAACAGAAACCGGTTTTCTTATACTAAAGTTAGATTTGGAGCATAAATATGTTATGAATTCGGCATTATTATGTATAAGTTCACCAATTTCATATTGTGCGACTGGATGTGGAATACTAATGATCCGTGAGTTTCTCTCGTTTTTTGTTATTTTATAATTATAAGGTATTAATGATGATTTGTTAATCAATAGCATATCATCAATTATATTGTTCTTTTTTTTATTATTCTTTATATAATTATAAAAACCTATATTGGAAAAATTCAATGGAACTTCATATGGAATTGTTTCTGTCAATAGAATGCGATGAGAATCATGCTTTTTTATTAGTATTTTATCCATTACCAACACCCCTTTATCTTGTTAATTTGATTCCCATTGAATTTATGTATGTATTTGTTATTAAATCCAGAAACGAATGAATACTTACTTAATATTTCTCTATGAGTTTTATTTAGTATTATTGAGGTGGATATTTTCTTAAATAATATCTTTAATAGAAAAGCATCAAGATTTTTATATTTCTCTAAATGTGTTAAATGAATATAATTGTAAAATGATCCAGATTTCATCCTATCGGTATGATGTTTTCCATTTGATATAAAATGATTGCCCGTCAGGAATTTTATTCTATTTTCTAAAAGTTTGAAATTTCCTTTTTTATGATAATCATTAAAGCTTAAATAAATTCTATTTTTTAATTTATTCATCTTTTTTAAAGAAATATCAACTTTAACTTGTTTGCTTGAGTTTTTAAGCGACAGATTTGGGAACTGGAATTCATAACCCAAAAAATCGAAAGCTTGATTTTTAGAATCTGTATTCCTACATTTGCATTTGTCCCAACAACAACATTTACTTACACCACAGCGGCATTGCTCATAACACTTGCAGGGAAGTATTGAAAGAGTTTTGTTTTTTTTCCAATTTAGATGTAGCCCGGTAGGTAAGTGTTTTATTATGTCTTTTTTTATATCAATCCGTTCTGTAGAAAATATTAAAATATCATCAACAAAACGAGTATAATAATATATGCTAGAGTTTTTACTAACGACATTATCAAATGAACGCATAGCTAATTCGGACAATGTTGAGCTTAACCCTATTCCTCGAGGAATACCGATCACATTAGCACTTTCAACTTTCTGAATGTATTCTTTTAAAATGAAACTTGAATCAAAAGATAATAAGTTATCTTCTAAAATTGTACTGCAGCATAATGACAAATCTATACTTTCGTAGAAATCTTTAATATCAAACTTATAAATATATTTCGGGCATTCTTCTTTTAAAAGTGATATGACTTGCTTAATAATTGTATGTCTATCGCTTTGACGAATATTATAGATATGTTTAATATTATAATTTAATTTTGATAATACTATTTCATCATCTATTGAAGAGGTGGTAAATATTTTTTTTCCATTTTCGGTATAGAAAGATAAATTATTCAATATGAATGATTTTGATGTTATTAAATCCGCGATACTTTCATTTGTATTTCTTCGCGGCTTTAATCTTAATGATCTTGATTTCCTTGATCTAGAATTTTCAATTTCTTTTAGATTTTTTGCATTAAATGATTGTCTATTCATTTTTAAATTCTCATGAAATTAAATTTTTAGAATAGCGAAATAATATATTGATTATAAGAAAGCAATTTTGGCGGAAGATCACAGGAGTCGAACCTGCCCAGGAACGCTGGCGTCCCCAACTGGATTTGAAGTCCAGCCACCTCACCGGAGATGACGATCTTCCGCGCCTCGATTGCTACATGGAGGCGGGGCGCA
>Ga0302349_1002105_pt1 | contig 13399 bp, 13 predicted proteins | sample PhyAR1_FD_202176 | JGI IMG/M metagenome (GOLD analysis project Ga0302349, IMG submission 202176) | Leaf surface microbial communities from alfalfa plants in UC Gill Tract Community Farm, Albany, California, United States - DLSL A.R1... | ecosystem: Host-associated > Plants > Phyllosphere >...
TCAACCAACCGTCAGCTACGCTGTCAAACGCTTGGAAGAGCATTATGGCTGTGATTTGATCGTGCGAGAAGCCTCACATCGCTCCATCTCATTGACCACGGAAGGGGAAATTTTGAAGGCTCATGCACAATATATCTTAGATGAATTTGTGACCTTAGACAGAGCCATCGACCATGCCAAAAACAATCGGACCCACATCGGCCTGCCACCGATCATTCGTTCCAAAGTCTTTTCAAAACTCTTAGATGAAAAAGAGATCATCCGCTTTATTTCGAAATTTCACTTGGTATCTGGGGGATCCAATGAATTGCTTTCAAAACTATTATCAGGAAAAATCGATTTTAGCTTGCTGGGCAGTGTCAATCCCCTCGTCCACCCGAATCTGCAGGTGAAATTATTGCATCAGCAAGAATTCTTTATTTTTGTGTCAAAAGAAAACCCATTAGCTAAGAAAAAGGAAATCTCATTTGAAGAAGCTGCCGAATATCCCTTTATCCTATTGGAAAAAGGCTATACCCATATGCGCGCCTTTCAGAATTTAAGTGAGAAATCAAAGAAGAAGCCGGAAGTCCCCTTTTATTTTTCAGACGTCCAGACGATTGGCCAGCTGGTCAGTTCCAATATCGGCATTACCTTGATGACGGAATTTCCTGTGTTTCAAGAAATGGAAGGCTTAGTGAAAATACCGCTAGTCCCTGAAGATAAGGAAATTTTTTATATTCAATATGCCTATTTAAAGAGTGCGATGTTGAATCAAGAGGTTCAAAAGTTGATTAGGATCTTGGATGAGCTGTCCTGGGAGGAGGAAGGGTGAGGAGTGGGGATTTCTTGAGGTAAGGTCAGAGAAAAATGGTGCAGGTGTGTGTTCTTCGGATGTTGAAATAAAAGGGATCTTTCAACGCGGGACAAGACGAATGGATGATTTCTTTAACCGATGAAACTAGAAAAAAATCCCTTTACTTAGACCGTTCTTATCGCATGAAAAAACGCTAAAAACCTTGATAACTATCGGTTTTTAACGTGGATTTTTGGTATAATAGTAGGACAGTAAAGTTTGTGACGGTGGCTATCTTTTGAAAGGTGGTGGTGCTTATGAAAGTAAGTGCTAACTCTTTAGAAAGGAGAAGCCTTTTGTCTGTAGCTGAAGCATTAGGGCTAATGATTAGTTTCGGTTCTTTAATCGCAACGATTATCTTTGGCATCCTAACTGCAGCAAAAAACGACAAAAAAAAGTAACCAGTCACTAAACTTTGGCGAGTTGACTGATTACTAAAATAATATAAAACTTGCCACCGTCTTAAACGGTGCTGTAGGGGAGTTGTTGACGCAACTCCTCTTTACACAGTAATTATAGCAAGATTTCAGTAAGATATCAATCATTGACGCTACAGACGTGCTTTGCACGTCTATTTTTTGTCCTCCTAAGTGGTGGGGAGCAGCTGGAAGGTGGAGGGCAAAAAAGATCGCTTTTCTTTCTTTAAAAAGGTCTAAGTACCACCATTTTTCCGCAATTTAACCATCCATTTTCTCGGTATTCTTAATCCATCAGGTACTTGAAATACCTTTCATGCGCATGAAGAAACTGAGTGAACAATGGAAAATGGTACAACAGAAAATAAAGGCACCTTTTTAGATCTTTTTCAGGAATCGAAGGATTTCGTTTAGGGATGGAACAAGCTGGCTACCGATGTGTTGGGTATTGTGAGATCGATGGCCATGCCAGAAAAAGTTATCAATCAATTCCTGACACAAAACAGGAGGTAGAAATGTATGATATCACAAAATTTTCAGATGAATTTATTCGAGGAATCGGACGTGTGAACATTATCGCGGGAGGATTTCCGTGCCAAGCTTTCAGCCTTGCTGGAAAAAGAAAGGGTTTTTCAGATACTAGAGCAACTCTCTTTTTTGATAATGCACGCTTAGCATCTACCTTGCGACCTAAGCTTTTATACCTTGAAAACGTCAAAGGACTTCTCAACCATGAACGAGGGGCTACGTTTGAGACAATCCTCCGAACCTTGGATGAATTGGGGTATGACGTGGAATGGCAACTGTTTAAAAGCAAAGAGTTTGTCGCCCAAAACAGAGAGCGTTTATTTATTATCGGACATCTTAGAGGAGCAGGTACCAAAAAGATTTTCCTATCACAAGAGAAGAAGGATCAGTTGATCAAAAATCAGGAAGGATCCATTTAGCTGGCGTCACATGCAGCGAATGATTTAAGTCGATTTACACGAGAAAGAACGTAATATACAGATGGTCTGATGGGGACTTTGACCGCAACGGACTACAAAACACCGAAACAAATCGTTGTTGGCAACGTCAATCCAAGCGGTGGAGGAATGAATGGCCAAGTATATGATGCTTCAGGACTTAGTCCTACGATCACCACAAACAAAGGGGAAGGAAATAAAATTGCGATTCCGATCCTAATGCCAGATAAAGCCACTATTCGCCAAAACGGCCGTAGAATGAAGGAAAATGAAACACCGATGTTTATCTTAACCACACAAGATCGTCACGGAATTATCGTGGCAGGGTCGATCGATGGTTCCTATCGATCAGCTGCAGCGATCCATTCCGTAGATGGCTATGCCCTACACTTACCACCATGAGTGGTGGCGGCCACAAACCCAAAATACTGGTGAAAGCAGCCACGAAAAAAGGCTATACTGCAGTACTACCAGCCGATAGTATCAATTTCGTTTATCCTAAATCTACAAAACGTTGGGGACGTGTGGGAAATCAGCAAGCAAATATACCCACGTTACAAGTGATCAGCAAGCCGTAGTAACCGATGTTTTTCAGATCCGGAAACTAACACCACTTGAATGTTGGCGACTGCAGTTGTTTCCTGATTGGACCTTTTTGTCAGCGAAATTCGGTAGTAGGCAGATTGCTGAAGAAATAATCAGTAACGGGCTTGATCACTATAACTGCAGATACGATCAAGAAACTTCGAATAGTCAGCTGTACAAACAAGCTGGAAATTCGGTTACTGTATCAGTCATTTATTTCATAGCAAAGCACTTCGAAATAAACGATACGACGGCTTTTGATCGCTTTAGCGAAAGGTAAAAAATTATAGATAGTTCTTGAAAATAACGGTATGCCGTGATATAATAAATATACGGTATACCGTTATTTTATTTAGGTTAAGGAGGGGTTTTATTAAAAATAGACGGAACAAAAAAAGCATTTATTCTGCTGGGAACAGAATAAATGCACAGTAACAAATCCTTTCACGGGACGCTACTACTCAAAATATACCATAATTGCGAGTAGTGGCAAGCTTTAATTGTCACACTCCTTTCAGGAGGAAAAAATATGTATGCAGATAAAGAAAAAATTGAATGGCTGCTATTTAAAAGCGGTCACTCGATCACTGAAATCAAGAATAGATCCGAAGTCAAAGCAATGACTGTCTCTGATTTGATGCACAAGAAATCTTCTATAGAAAGAATGCGATTCGATAACGCTGCAAAGCTTACAAAACTTGCGGATCAATTAAAAGAAGAAATCACTGAATAATCAGGGTTTTGCCTTGTAACTCCTTATCTTTAGGAGGAGAAACTATGAACGCCGTTTTAAATAAGAAAAAATGTATTGTGACATTTGATCACTATGAAGATAATAACAATGTAGCGATTCAACTGGTTAAGAAAAGAAGAGGTCAGTCTGAAGAAGAGCTGCTTGCTACGGCTACGGTAAACACGAGTATCGGAATCAGACAAGATTTCGTCGCAATCAAAGGGTGGTCTGAAAATACGGGCATTGAAGATGTACTGATAGAAGCTGGTGTCATTTGTGAGGAAGCTGTAGGGGCAATTCCTTGTGGCATGGCTGTTGCAAAAGTCTTTCCCCTTACAGAAGAAGCAAAGGAAGTCATGAAAAACAATCAGTAGAAAAGAGTCCGTTCAAAGCTGCGGCGAGTGTGGTTACACGCTCGCTGCGTCTTTGATTAAATCTTTGATCGTTTCAATGAAGGAGAGCGAGTTATGACCATTGCAAAAGGAAACACACGTCTTCCTGTAACGCTTAATGAAAAGAGGAAGCAGGGACTGAAGCACTTGAACACCAAGTACAAGAAAAGTGAATCGAAATTAATGTGTATCGCTTTAGATATGTTGCTTGAGCAAGAAAAAGCGGGATTTGAGATTCCTGAGCTTAGAAAGTGACTGCACTTTATTTTCTATTTTATTGAAGTGCTATCACTTATCAGTGAAACCGTTATCCAATACGTGGTAAACTAAAATCAGACAAAAGGTGAGATCCAATGGATGAAAAAGCCAAAAAGAAAATCGTAAAATTATTAGCACTTGCAAATGATGGAAAACTTCGCTCGTTGGTTAATTTTGTCCAATGAGAAATCAATAGTAAAATGTGATTTGATGGCAGATTATCCAGAGAGGAGTAGTGAATTATTGCTTAGATCTATATTTTGTTTACTGATTAATACTTCTATGATTTAAAAAAATAAGGTGAGAGATACAATATTTAACCATTAGATATATGGTCTAGTGGTGGTGAAGCATGGTATCAGCTGGACAATAAATCGGTGGGATTAAATTGAAACTTTACTGGAATAATTTTAAGAAAAATCAATAATTTAATATTTCTAATTTTATTTTTAAGCTATAATTTGTTTGTCAAAAGACTGTATAATTTAAAAAATTATTGATATAGGTTTATATAAAAGATAAAGTTAATTATGGCGCTATCAATAAAAGGAGAATATTATTTTGAAAAAAATTAGACTAGTTTTGACAATTGGTATAATCGCATCTTTCTTTGGTTTTGTAATTCCTTCTTTCGCAAGAAGTATTTCAACCTATGATGTAACGATTCCTAGACAAGGCGCAATCGTTACTGGTTCATTGAAGAAAGAGTCTGCAGGGAAAGGTGTTCATAATAACTCTGCAATAGGTGGTAATAAAAGAATCAATACCTCTATTCGTTTAAAAAAGGATAGTTCAAATATAACCCCATCTTACAATATGGGGTCTGGGGACCGAATTACACTTAGTTACTCTGGTGGCGGTTCTTCTTATAACGGTAGCAACACTTCACTTGGAATTGCAACTCCTGTAACAACTACCGTTAAAGTTGCTGCTCAAGGAAGTTGGAGTCCAGACGAAAAATAATTTGTAAATTAAAATATATGATAGCGCCAGATTTTTTGCTAAAGGGGATTTAATAATGAAATATATACACTACGAATTGAAGTTAGTGCTAAAATCAAAATTATTTGTTTTTTCAATAGTTTTATCAATTGTGAGTATTGTAATAGGAATAGCTGGTAACATATTGCTTATCGAAATGGAGAAAGGTTTAACTATTTTCTTTTCTGGATTTAGTTTAAGCACTTCCTCAATACTCCCTTTATTGGCTCCGTTGTTAGCGGCTTTACCAATGGCCGATTCTTTTATAAATGATTTTCAGAATAATATGACTACAGCAATATTTGTTAGAGAATCGAAAGAAGATTATTTCTTTAAAAAATTTATTAGTGTGGGTTTATCTGGTTTTCTATCTTTATTCTTCCCATTGACATTGTTACTAATAATAAATTTACTAATATTTCCTGACTATTCTAATGCATATGTAGGGGTAATAGGAGGAGCATTTTCTAGCATTTTTTCAAAAAATCAATTGTTTTATGCTGTTGTCATTATAGTAAATAGCAGTATTTTTGGATTTATATATGCCAACATTGGTTTAGTTTCTTCTTTCTACTTTAAAAATCGATATATATGTGTGTTTTTTCCTTTAATCGTATATTTTTTACCATCTTTTATTTTCCCTTTTATGGGATTTGATAAATATGAACCAGTTACAACATTTGATTTAACTTCAAATACAGCCACAAATGGCTATTTAGTATCTTTGCAGTTAGCATTCCTACTTATATCGACTTTCTTTGTGGGCTATAAAAAAATCGCAAAAGGAAATTTAAACATATGATTCGAAGAATAGAAGCTATAAGATTATCTAAAAATAATCGTCATATTATATTCTTTGTAAGTTTATTATTAATAATAATTTGTTTTTCTTACTATCAATTTTTTTTGGAAACACCAACTAGAAATTTTTTCATGTGGTTACTTTATAACTTTCAAAATCTTTATTCCACAATTTTTGCTTTTCCACTGCTTTATTTAATCATAATAAATTCGCAGTTTTCATTTAACCTTAATAATTATCTTTATCTTAGTAGGATACCTAATAGAAAATTTCTATTTATTTCAGATATCAATTTAGTTTTGAAAGTTACTTTTTATTATATGGCTGGGATTTTCTTCATAAGTTCAGTATTAGGAATCTATGAGTTGAGATTTAATAATAGTTGGAGTCAAGAATTAGTTACTTTTTTTAAAAATACGTTTCAAGCTATACCAAATACTAATTATTCTCCCGTATTTCAAACAGGGCTTGCCTTTCTATTTTTCTTTTTATACTTATTGACTATTGGGAATTTATTTAATTTTTTGTTTGTGTTACTAAAAAAGAAAGGAATTAGCTTTTTAATTATATTTGGAATGATTGGGCTGCAAGCGTACTTTTTTAAATCACCTACAAATAGCTTAATTAAAATTATGATGCCTATTAATCATTATTTGATTTATTTTGAAAGAGCAAATGGCCAGTTTATTTCAATTTCTATAAGTTTTTTGTATTGGCTATCCCTTTTAGTAGCTAACTATTCATCTCTATATATACTATACAAAAATACTAAACTAGGAGATTAAAATGCATAGCAATTTACGGTTTCAAAGAATCTATTTCGCACAATTAAATGGCAAAAAATTTATCGCATCAAGCATTATATTAATTTTAATTATTTATATTTCTACATTAATAGATGTCGGTGATCAACCAGATTTAATTTATAAGTCAATCATTAACGGTATTCCCTACCAAGATTTTTCTTTTTTAACAATTATAAGATTTTTAGTATTACATCTAACCTATGTTTATGGATTTTCGGCAGCGTCTAGTTTTAGTAACAATTCCTATTTGTATCTAGCCATTATCAGACTTAAGAGTCGATGTAATTTGTATTATAACTCTATTTTCTTTTCTTTAATTCTATCCGTACTATATTGGGGAATAGCAGTTACTATTCTTGTGGTTTATTTATCTGCTTTTACGCTTTTCAATAGCAGCCTATCCGAAATTTTTTTCTTATTAATTTCAAAAGAAACAATGCTATTTTGCCTATTAAATATGCTTACTAGTTTTAGTCTTATAAACATTTTTATTCTGGTTAAAGCTCAGTTAAGAAAAGAGACATTAGCGTTTGGAATCATTGTTTTTCTACTGATAATTTATATATATTCATTTTTCATTTTTGGAAAAAATCATTTTTTATTTCTTAACACAGGAATTTTAACTGTTTACAGAACTAATTTATTCTTATTGGAAAAAGAATCATTAGTGCCAAATCTTTTATGGTTTAGTATACAAAATTTAATCATAGGATATCTAAATTTGTTTAATCTGAAGAAATTAGGAGTGGAGTGATATTAGTGAAAACTATAGAAAGTGTAATACAATTAGACAATGTGAGTATGAAATTTAAGAAGCATATCATTTTCGAAGATTTATATTTCCAGTGTCAAGCTAAAGAGATAATTGGTATCGTTGGTGAAAATGGATCTGGAAAAAGTGTATTATTTAAACTTATTTCTGGATTTATTATTCCAGATAAAGGAAATATATCTGTGAATGGTATTAATATAACGAGAAATAATGCACTACCTGATAAATTAGGGGTACTTATAGAGGAACCACCTTTTTTAGAAGATATTACGGGATTTGAAAATCTTAAATTACTTTCTAGTATTAAAAATGAGATATCAGATGCAGATATATTTGAAGTACTAAAAGAAGTAGGACTAATCGATAGAAAAGATGAAAAAGTTAAACATTACTCTTTAGGAATGAAGAAAAAACTTGGGATTGCTCAAGCAATTATGGAAAAACAAGAAGTAATTTTATTGGATGAACCTATGAATGCTTTAGATGAGGAAAGTGTTGAAAAAATGCGTTCTTTATTTAAGAAAATAGCTACTAAAGGAGCTACTATATTAATAGCTAGTCATAATAAAGAAGATATAAATAAACTCTGCGATAAAGTTTATAGAATAAAGGATAATAAATTAGAGAACATAGAATTTAAAACTCAAATAGAAAATTAATCTTATTGTTTTGTATAGTCATTCAAATAGCATATCGTCTTCTTAGTTATTTAAATATTCGTAGAAAACGATATGCTTTTAATACTTAAAATAATATAATTTCTTTTCAACTGTTTCAGAAAATCTATTTGATAGAGTCTACTCATCTCTACCAAATTCAATGTTTTTTAAGCGTTAATTTGATGATAGCTTGCTTCAGCAATCGTATTATACATAAAGTTTTTTTATAATGAAAAAGTGGTAGGCGTGGTTATAAATGTTAGCTCTATATACACTTTTAATCGTTGTAATCTTAACTGTTTGGCTATAGTGATCTTTATCAGCAGCAGTGTCATTAACTTCATATGTATAAGTTGTTTTTTTCTACCCAAGCAACTAATGGCAAGGTACAATGGATTATAATAGATATTATCAAATATGTGTATTGGCTAGTGGTCGTTTTTATATTTTACAAATAGAGAATAATCGAAAAAAAGTTAAGGGGCTATCATGTTAGAATTAAGCAAATCAGAATATCAAATTCTTTACTATTTTTATGAATTCAATCAGGCTTTAACTAAACACGAACTATTAGAAAGACTTCCAGAACTAAACAAAAATACGACTGCTGCTGTGATAAGAAGCTTATTAAATAAAGGGTATTTAAAAGTAGAAGAGATTAAATATTCTCAGAACGTATTAGCACGGGCTTACAGGCCTAGTATTCCTTTTATAAATTTTATAAAAGAAGAGTATGGGGAAGTGGCTGTAGAAAAATTAGTTAATCATGCAGTAAACTCTTTAAAGACCAAAAAGCAAACCGAATACTTTTCCAATCTTATAATTGAAAGAAAAAATGCCATAAATAAGAATAGTTGAAAATTTCATATTTTGTAGACTATTCAGGGAATAAAAAAGGGTCAGAAACTTAAAAGTTTTTGACCTTTTTTCCTAAAGAACTCTTCAAACGTTTAGTCTGGAGACATAATTTATCGTTTCAAGAGCTTTAATTGCTTCAAAAACAGATCCGCTTGTTTGCAGTATAATTTTAGCTATTATTTTCTAACTAGCACTAAACTTTCTTCGAGCATGCTATTATAATCAATTTTCGTAGTAGAAAGTCTTGTATTTACATTGTTAAAAAATGTATTGACAATTTATATGCAATTAAATTATATTTAATTGACCTTCTGGCTTAACACTCAATTTAGAAGGATAATGTTTAGGGAGAGAGAATAGTGCAGGGAAAGAAGAATTATTTTAGAAAAGGGATCGTTGGTAGCGTCATCATTCTATTGACGGCTATTGTGATACCATCTACAATAGCTGTTGCTGAAAGTATCGGGGAAATAGATTCAAAATATATGGACTCTGAATATCCTTATTTAGTTGATTCTGAGGAACAAGTAGCTAGCCCTCAAGAGCCAACAGAAATTATAGAGGAAAGAACGGAAAATGAAGTCGTTTTAGACAATCATGATGGTACTTTCACAAAGAAAATCTATCAAGAACCCATTTATACAGAAGCTGAAAACAGCGGAAAGTTAGAGGAGGTACAGACCAATCTAATAATAGAAGATGGGGTTATTCAACCAGATAATGTGACAATACCAACAACGTTTCTTCCAAAAATGGAAAAAGGATTGTATCAGATTGTAGGAGACGGGAGCGAGAAGATCTCCTTTTCATTTAAAGGCGCTTCAGGAGTAGCCAAAGAAAGTAAAGAACAAACGAGTGAAAAGAATCAATTAATAGCAGATTCTTCAGGAGAGGTAATTGAAGATAGCTCAGCAGCAAACAGCCAGATGCATACGCAAGAAACAATAAATGATCAGGAAGAAAAACAAGAAAAAATATATGGTGAAGAAGTATCAATCGTCACAGAAGATCGGGATGTTGAAATTTCTGAAAACGAAGCTCTTTACAAAAATGTTTTGCCAGAAATTGATTTTCGTCAAATGGTGTTTAATCAGTCAGTAAAAGAAGATTTGATCATCCATGATGTAAACGATTACCATAGTTATTATTTTGAAATCGAAACATCACTAAATCCAAAGGTAGAGGATACTGGAGAAGTAACATTTCGAACGAAAGACAACAAATTTATTTATGAGATTCCTCGGCCGACAATGACGGATTCAAATTTTGATGAGCAATTGGGGTCAGGCATATCAAATGAAAGTAATTATTTTGAAGTGATTCCGTTAACAAAAAACTTGTATCAGCTTGTACTTCGAGTAGATAGTGATTGGATTCAGTCCACGGAACGAGTATTTCCCATTTATATTGATCCAAGTATTACTTATAACAAGCTGCAAGATGCCAATGCTAGACAAGCGAATGGAGGTACAAACTATAGCGGAGCAAGTTTATGGCGCCCACAACTAAAAGCACACACTTTGTGGGTAGGAAAATATCAAGATACACAAGCGAATCAAGCTTATTTTAAAACAGATATGAGTAAGATTAATCAAGCAACCATTCAAAAAGCGCAGTTTAAAGTATATAATGTTTGGCATTCATATGATAACTTATCTAATGAGCTGTCTCTAAATGCTGTTAATCAAAATTGGGACCCAAAAAAAATTACCTGGAACAACAAACCTTCGCACACTTATATAACTAAAACAAATGTAAAAAAAGCTCAGTGGGCTACTTTTGATGTCACAACACTTGTTCAAGAATGGTCAACTGGAAAGCGAGTTAATTATGGGATCAGCTTAACTACTAAGAATCAAGATGATCATTGGAAACAAGTAGTTGCAGCAGAAAATAGTACGAATATTCCATATTTTGAGATTACTTATGCATATAATAAACCAGTAAAGCCTACTGTCAAAGGTATAGCACATGATAATCAGAAAACTGGACATTTAGAAATAAGTTGGCCAAAGATAAACGGTGCAACAAGTTATCAGATTATCTTATCAAGTGGAAAAGAAAATTTAGCGTTTCCTGTTGGTAATGTCACTTCTTTTTCAACTAAAGGGAAAGGAATTTTTCCCACTGATAAAGAAATTGCGGAAGGGATTTCTCGCTACCACACAGATGGAAAAGGGACTGATTTAGCTCTTGATCCGAGAGAATTTTATGAAAACGTAGATGCAGAAGGAGCTGCAAATAGTCTAAAAGGAATATCAGGATATGATGTGAGAATTGCTGCAGTCTACCCTGGAGGTATTAGTCCTCAATCTGATTATGTACGTACCTATCTTCCAATAGGAGCACCCAAAGGCCCCATTGCAAAAGCCTATAGTAATTTAACTGAAGAAAATAGTGGTTATGTTCAGTTAAGTTGGGAAGAGGTTCCTTTGGCGGATAGTTATGAAGTATTAGTTTTTAACGGAAAAGATTATCAAACTTTCGATGTAGGAAATACATTAACTTGGACAACACAAGGAAAAGGTATTTGGCCAACCAACGAAGAAATTGCTGTAGGAAAGTACCAACTTCATACCGATGGTAAAGGTTCCGAGTTAGCCAAAGATCCACGACCAGTGTATAAGAATGCCGGAACACAATATGCGGCGAAGACAAATTATTGGTTTCGAGTCAGAGGGTATCGTAAAGACAATAAACATGTAAAAAGTAATGACTCTGCAGCAGCAACGCCAAGCATACCAGATAGTCAGGCGGATAAGCTGGGTATGACTGATTTTTGGACAAGTATTCCAGTTCGTGGTGGTCAGATCAATGCAGTAAATGGAAATTTGCTTGTAACGGAAGAAGATTTTAACTTAGAAGGTCGTGGAATCTCGATTGGCTTAACTCGTACATTTAATAGTTTCAATCAAGAAATGGGTATATTTGGTAAAGGTTGGTCTTCAACTTTTGAAGAAAGACTGATTGATAATGTACAAAAAAATGAAATTTATTGGATGGAAGCGGATAATAAGCAACACGTTTTTAAGAAAAAAGAAGCTGCTTATCAAGCACCACCTGGACTTTTTTCTGAAATTAAAAAAGAAGCTGATGGAACTTATACGAAAACAGAAGAAGATAAATCAAAGACCATTTACTCTAAAACTGGAAAATTGGTCAAAGAAATTGATAAGAATCAAAATACCACGAATTACACCTACGATGCCGCAGACCGTCTGATAAAGATCAAAGATGCAAGTAATCGTGAGGTTATTCTAAACTACTCGAAAGATGGCTCTTTGGTAGAGAGCATCCAATTACCAGAAAGTAAGACTCTCTCATTTCGTTATGATAGCGAAGGGAAATTAATTGAATCAAAGACGGCCCGAGGGAAAACCTATGGTTATGGTTATAATGAGCAAAAGCAACTAATTTCATTGTACGAGCCAAAACATACAGATGAACATCCCCAAGAGACTAAATATGTTTATGAAGACAATAAAATCAAAGAGATAATTGATCCGGTACAAAAGAAAACGCAGATTGCTTATAATACAACTGAACATGTTACTACTGTCACTAATGAGAAAGGAAAAAAAACCGCTTATTATTATTCAAAGGCAGGAAATCCAGAGAAGACGATAGAAGATATCGAAGGATTAAAATTAACCACTTCCTATCAATACGAGTCCAATAACTTAATGAAAGAAATCAATCCAAAAGGACAAGCAGAAACGTATACTTACGATGGAGAAGGAAACATTCTTACCTTCACAGATGCGTATGGTACAGAGACGTACGCATATAATAAGAACAACGATATTGTTACAGAAACAGATACAGAAAATCGTAAAACTACTACTGCATATGATGGAGCAGATGCATTATCAGAAACGATAAATGATGCAAATACTTCCTCGTTCACAATGTATGATCGCTATGGGAACATCTTGAAAGAGAGTGCTTCTTTGGGAACGGGTGAAAACATGGTGAAAAATAGTGGGTTTGAATCCGGCAATACAGAAGAATGGTATCTTTCACAAGACAAAACCCGTGCCAAAGGATCGATGAGTATTGATACCAAAGAACGAGCACCTGGTTCGCTAAGCGGGAAATATGCAATCAAGATCCATTCTGAACCCGCAAATAATGATCGAAAAACACATAGCAGTACGTCTATCGCCCAACGATTTGATGTCGAACCAAATACCACGTATACGCTCAGTGCAGACATCAAAACAGCTAATATGAAAGCTTCTCAAGCCTTTTTAGATGTATGGTTTATTAAATCAGATAACCAAACTGGTGATGGGTGGCGGAATAACCGAGAAACGGCAATCCAAGGCAATAGCGAT
>Ga0302349_1002106_pt1 | contig 13395 bp, 8 predicted proteins | sample PhyAR1_FD_202176 | JGI IMG/M metagenome (GOLD analysis project Ga0302349, IMG submission 202176) | Leaf surface microbial communities from alfalfa plants in UC Gill Tract Community Farm, Albany, California, United States - DLSL A.R1... | ecosystem: Host-associated > Plants > Phyllosphere >...
TTCGCTATCGCAACGGCAAATCGGTGGAAGTAATGAACACCGATGCGGAAGGACGCCTGGTACTGGCTGACGGTTTAATCGACGCCAGCGAGCAGAATCCGACGATGATCATCGACGCCGCCACCCTGACCGGTGCAGCTAAGACGGCGCTGGGTAACGATTATCACGCGCTGTTCACCTTTGATGAGGTGCTGGCGCAGTCGCTGATGGGCAGCGCGGTCAGTGAGAACGAGCCGTTCTGGCGTCTGCCGCTGGCCGAGTTCCATCGCAGCCATCTGCCGTCTAACTTTGCCGATCTCAATAATATCGCCAGCCCGGCACATGCGGCCGGTGCCAGCAGCGCGGCAGCGTTCCTCTCTTATTTCGTCAGCAACTACCAGCAGGGCTGGCTGCACATCGACTGTTCGGCGACCTACCGCAAAAGCGCGGTCGATCAGTGGGCCGCAGGCGCCACCGGCCTTGGTGTGCGCACGCTGGCTAACCTGTTACTGAAATAAGTGCTATTCCGCGGTGGCTTCAGCCGCCGCATTTTTAGAGAGTGACTATGAACCGTCTTGAAGAGGTGCTGAAGCTGGCGGCGACCGAGCCAGCTCACCGGCCCGAATTTTTTCAACTGCTGCTGGAATCGGACGTCTGGGTGCCGGGCGAAAGCACCGCGCAGCAACTTGATGCCAGCACGCCGGTCGATCTGCAGCACTGGGAAAAAGAGGATGGCAGCAGCATCATTCCGTTTTTCAGTTCAGAACAGGCGATGAGCGACGCGGTCAGCACTGAGCAGGCTTATCTGCGTCTGCCGGTGCGCACGCTGTTTGAAATGACCCGCGGCGAAACGCTGTTTCTCAATCCTAAGTTACCGACCGGCAAAGAGTTCTCGCCTGCCGAAATCACTCATCTGCTGGCGGAAGAGGGCAGCGCCCTGAGTCAGCAAACGGTGCTGGAAGGCGGGCAGTCGCTGCTGTTGTCTGAAGTAGCCGAACCGCCCGCGCAGATGGTTGACTCGCTGACCCAGCTGTTCAGCAAATATAAACAGGTGCGTCGTGCGTTTATCGCCAGCATCCGTGAGCGGGCCGATGAAGCGCCGAACCTGCTGATTGGTATTGAAGCGGACAGCGACATTGAGGCGATCATTCAGGCGGCGGGTAGCGTAGCGATGGATACGCTGCCGGATGATGCGCCGGTGGATCTGTGCGAAGTGACGGTGGAAGATCGCGGCATCAGCCACTTCTTTACCGCCCACATTACGCCGTTCTATGAGCGCCGCTGGGGCAGTTTCCTGCGCGACTTTAAAGGCAGCGAACGGATACTCTGATGAAAAAAGAGCGGCGCAATGGCCGCTCTTTTTTTACTTCGCAATCGGCAGGTCGTCGCGGCTGCCCCATTCACTCCAGGAACCGTCGTAAATCGCCGTCTGACGTGCGCCCAGCGCGGTCAGCGCCAGAATCACCACCGCCGCCGTCACGCCCGAACCACAGCTCGCCACCACCGGTTTTTCCGGATCAACCCCGGCGCGCGTGAACAGATCGCGCAGCTCAGCCAGCGGTTTCAGTTCGCCATTGACCACCAGGCTGTTCCACGGCACATTCAGGCTGTTCGGAATGTGACCGCGCAGCAGACCGGGGCGTGGCTCATCCACTTCGGCGTTGAAACGATTGGCCGCACGAGCATCGATAATCTGTGCGCCGCCTTCATGACTGATCAGCAGGACATCGTTCAGCCGGCGGATCTGGCTTTCATCCGCGCTGGCTTCAAATTCGCCTTCCGGCAGCGAGACCGGACCCGTTGCAACCGGATAACCGGCCGCTTTCCAGCCCTGCAGGCCGCCGGCCAGAATCGAGACCTGCGCCACGCCAAAGAGGCGCAGCATCCACCAGGCGCGTGGCGCTGAGAACAGATTACCTTCGTCGTACACCACCAGATGTTTGTCGCTACTGATACCCAGCTCGCGCATCGCCACGGCAAAACGCTCGGCGCGCGGCAGCATGTGCGGATAGGGGCTGGTGTGATCCGACAGTTCTTCAATATTGAAGAAAGGCGCATCGGGCAGATGTTCCGCCAGATATTCGCCATTCACATCCCGGATCGTCTCCTGACCGGGCGGCAGCATACGGGTGTCCAGCACCTGCAGCGTCTCATCGTTGTAGTGTTCCTGTAACCAGTCGGCGGACACAAACAGTGGCGTCGTCATAACAACCTCATCTCAGTGATCTGTGCTGTCAGTGTCGGGCAATGCGGGCGCCATCTCAAGAGAAGCGTTGATTAAATGCGAGCATTGATATGAAATTGCGCAGCGTTACAAAACAACTCCTCTGGGACACGGTGAAGGATTTACCATGAAAAAACGCATTAACCCATGGCTGTTCAGCTTGCTGATCGGCGGCTCTCTGCTGGCAACCGCGGCCACTCCGGTTTTATCGGTCAGCGCGGCGGAAACCGCTGCCACCCAACAGGTCAGCAAGCCACTTGCGCTACTCGACCTCTCTGAGCTTCAGCTCGATGGCGCAGCCGCGCTGGTGTTAACCTTCAATCAGCCGCTGGATGATAAGCAGGATCTGACGCAAAAAGTCAGGCTGATCGATGATAAACAGGGTCAGGTTGACGGCGCCTGGGAGCTGTCAGAGAACCGCAAAGCGCTGCGCTTTCGCCATCCGGAGCCGTCACGTCAGTTTACCGTGACGCTGGAGCCGGGATTACGCGCCGCCAGCGGTGAGACGCTGCCTGCCGGCATCAGTAAAAAAGTGACAACCCGTGATATCGAACCGATGGTGGGCTTTGCCAGCCGTGGCTCGCTGCTGCCGCTGCGTCTCTCTCAGGGTTTGCCGGTACTGGCACTGAATGTCGATCAGGTTGATGTGGATTTTTTCCGGATAAAAAACGCGGGCCTGGCGGAATTTCTCTCGCAGTGGAACTACGGCAACAACCTCTCCAGCTGGCAGTCTCAGGAGTTGCTGAAAAGCAGCCAGCTGGTCTATTCCGGACGTTTTGAGCTCAACCCGGCGCGTAACACGCGTGAAAAGCTGCAACTGCCGATGCGTGATATTTCCGCACTTCAGCAACCGGGTGTCTATCTGGCGGTAATGAAGCAGGCCGGTACTTATCGCTACAGTCAGCCTGCCACGCTTTTCACTCTGAGTGATATCGGCCTGTCACTGCATCGCTTCCCGACCCAATTCGAACTGTTCGCTCAGAGTCTGGCAAACGGCCAGCCGCTTTCCGGAGTCAGCGTCAGGTTACTGGATGAGAAAGGACAGGTGCTGCAAAGCGGCACCATCGACAGTAGCGGTCATCTGCGCCTGAAGGCGGATGAAAAAGGGAAGCTGCTGCTGGCAGTGCAGGGTGAGCAGACCTCGATGATCGATCTGTCACGTCCGGCGCTGGATTTGGCCGAATTTCCGGTTGCCGGGCCGCAGGGCTATGACAAACAACTGTTTGTCTTTGGCCCGCGCGATATCTACCGACCTGGCGAAACGGTCATCGTTAATGCGCTGCTTCGTGATGCTGACGGACGCCCGTTGCCCGCGCAGCCGATTAAAGCGGAGCTGGTGCAGCCCGATGGCCAGGTGATGCAGACTTTTGTCTGGCAGCCTGACGCCGGATTCTACCAGCAGCGACTGTCGCTGCCCGCATCTGCCATGACCGGCGACTGGATGCTGCGGCTCAATACCGGCGATAACCTCAAGCGCCAGTGGCATTTCCACGTCGAAGATTTTCTGCCGGAACGCATGGCGTTAACCCTGAAAAACGATCCCCAGCCACAGCCTGCTGATGCCCGTGTTGAGTTCGGTATTGAGGGACGCTATCTCTATGGCGCACCTGCCGCGGGTAACACGTTACAGGGACAACTCTATCTGCGACCGGCACGCGAGGCGGTGGCTGCTTTGCCGGGCTACCAGTTTGGTGACATTACCGAAGAAGGTCTGAAGCGCACGCTGGATGAGGTGGATCTCAGGCTTGATGCCCAGGGTAAAGCGCAGCTTGAGGTAGAGAATCAGTGGGATCAGCTGCACTCCCCGCTCAATCTGATCCTGCAGGCCAGCCTGCTTGAAACCGGCGGACGTCCGGTTACCCGTCGTGCCACTCAGGCCATCTGGCCGGCAGAAGCCCTGCCGGGTATCCGGCCGCTGTTCGGTAATAAAGCGGTTTATGACTACCGCAGTGACAGCTATCACGATGAGCCTACCGTGCCGGAACAGAGTCTGGCCGAATTCGACATTGTCTATGCCAACAGTCAGGGCAAAAAACTGGCGGCAGATAAGCTGGAAGTGCGCCTGATTCGCGAACGCCGTGATTACTACTGGAGTTTCTCTGACAGCGAAGGCTGGCAGGCGCGGTACGGCGACAAGGATCTGCAGGAAGATGAACGCGCCATCTCTGTCCCGGCTGACGGCAGTACTAAAGTCAGCTTCCCGGTCGAGTGGGGCCACTACCGGCTGGAAGTGCAGGCGGGCGAAAAGATCGTCAGCAGCGTGCGGTTCCAGGCGGGTTATGACTGGCAGGATAACACCAATGGCACGGGCGCGTTGCGCCCGGATCAGGTGAGACTGAAGCTGGATAAAGCCGCTTACCAGCCGGGCGACACCGTGCATCTGCAGGTGGATTCACCGGCGGCCGGTAAAGGCTACCTGATGGTGGAGTCGAGCAGCGGCACCCTCTGGTGGCAACCGCTGACTGTTCCGCAGGGCGGCACAACGGTGGATGTGCCCGTGGCTGAGAGCTGGCAGCGTCACGATCTCTACTTCAGCGCCATCGTGGTGCGTGACGGTGATAAGGTCAGTGGCGCAACGCCAAAACGCGCGGTGGGGCTGTTGCATCTGCCGATGGCGACGGAGGCGCGCCGCTTAAATCTGACGCTGGATGCGCCCGATAAAATCCGTCCCGAACAAAACCTGACGGTAAAAGTTCACGCCAGTCGTGACGGTGGCCCGCTGCCAGAAAAAGTGAATGTGCTGCTGTCAGCGGTGGATAGCGGTGTTCTGAGCGTGACAGATTTTAAAACGCCCGATCCGTGGCAGGCGTTCTTTGGCCGTAAACGCTACAACGTCGATCAGTATGACGTCTTTGGTCAGCTGATCGAAGGCGGTGGCCGGCTGGCGGCGCTGCGTTTTGGTGGCGATGGCGAAGATGAATCGATGACGCGCGGCGGCAAAAAGCCGGTGACGCACGTCAATATCGTGGCGCAGCAGTTACAGGCGGTGACGCTGGATAAAGAGGGCAACGGATCGATTACGCTGCCGATCCCGGCCTTTAACGGCGAACTGCGGCTGATGACTCAGGCCTGGAGCGACGACAGCTTCGGCGCGGCAGAGCGCAAACTGGTGGTCGCGGCACCGCTGATCAGCGAACTGGCCACTCCACGTTTCCTTGCCAGCGGCGACACGGCATCACTGGCGCTGGATATCACTAACCTGACGGAGCTGCCGCAAACCCTGAAAGTAGATCTGAGCAGCAGTGGTTTAGTGGATCTGACCAGTGCTGCCAGCCAGAGCGTGACGCTGGCTAAAGGCGCACGCACCACAGTGCAGATTCCGGTCACCGCGAAAACCGGCTTTGGTGACGGTGAGGTCACCGTGCAGATTTCCGGTCTGAATCTGCCGGGTGAGCAGGTGAAGCCCAGCAAACAGCAGTGGAAAATCGGTGTCCGGCCACCTTATCCGGCCCGGACGCTGAATTTCGATGCCGTGATCAATCCCGATCAGCCGTGGCAGGTCGCGGCAGCCGCTTTCACCGGGCTGGAGGCTCAGACCCTGAGTGGACAGCTGACGCTGAGCAATCGCCCGCCGCTGAACATCGCCAGCTATATCAGTGCGCTTTACACCTATCCCTACGGCTGTCTGGAACAGACCAGCAGCGGCCTCTGGCCTTCTCTCTACACCAGCCATGCCGGGCTGACGGCCATGGGGATAAAAACCAGCAGTGATGAGGCGCGCCGGGCCGCAGTCAACACCGGCATTGCCCGTCTGGCGGGCATGCAGCGGGCCAACGGTAGCTTCGGGCTGTGGGATAAACAGAGTGAAGAGGAGTTCTGGCTGACGCCTTACGTGACGGACTTCCTGCTGCGCGCCAGCGAGGCGGGCTATGCGCTGCCGGATAACGTGGTTGATCGCGCTAACGCCCGGCTGCTGCGCTATCTGCAGGATCCCGCGCAGATCAGCGGTGGCAGCAGCGATAATAACGCCGCGCTGCAGTTCAGCGTTCAGGCTTACGCCGGACTGGTGCTGGCGCGTCAGCAGCGCGCGCCTCTGGGTGCGCTGCGCGTCTTGTATGAAAAACGGGACAAATCCCGCTCCGGCCTGGCGCTGATGCAGCTTGGCGTGGCGCTGAAGCTGATGGGTGACGGGCAACGTTCACAGCTGGCGATCATGCAGGGTGCCAGCCTGACGCGCTCAGATAAAGAGTGGTTTGGCGACTATGGCAGCAGGGTGCGCGATCAGGGAATGATGATAGCCCTGTTAGCAGAAAATCAACTGCAGCCTGATTTGCAGAATAGTCTGCTGCTGTCGCTGTCAAAAGAGGTTAACGGCAAACGCTGGTTCTCGACCCAGGAAAATAATGCGCTCTATCTTGCGGCCCATACTCTGCAGCGTGCGCAGGGCAGAAACTGGCAGGCGATACTGACGGGCGATCCACAGCCGCTGCAGGGCGATGCACCGCTGAATAAAGGGCTGGCGGCTGAGCGACTGTTGCAGGGCTTAGCCATCAGTAATCCGGGCAGTGCGCCGCTGTATGGTCGTCTCGATGTCACCGGTTATCCACTGACCGCACCACAGCCGGAAAGCAATGTGCTCGGAATAAAACGTGAATACTTTACTCTGGATGGCAAAGCCGCCGATCTCAGCAGGCTGCGCAGTGGTGAGTTACTGGTAGTGCGTCTGACCGTTTCGTCGACGCGCAACATCAAAGATGCGCTGGTGGTGGATCTGCTGCCTGCCGGGCTGGAGCTGGAAAACCAGAATCTGGCCGACAGCAGCGCCAGCCTCGGCGACAGTGCGGACGCGCTGAAGGAGAGCATGGGTGATATGCAGCAGGCTGACATTAAGCACATTGAGTTCCGTGACGATCGCTTTGTGGCGGCACTGGCGGTGGATACTTATCGTCCCGCCACGCTGATCTATCTGGCGCGGGCAGTCACACCGGGTCGCTACCTGATGCCGCCGCCGCAGGTCGAGTCGATGTATGTGCCGGAGTGGCGCGCCACTGGCAGCACGCCATCGCAGCTGCAAATCCAGTAAGTGACGTCAGGCGTGATTAACATCGGCACTATTAAAAAGCGGTGGCTCGCGCTGCCGCTTTTTTTTCTGGCACTGTGGCTGGCGACGTGGGGACTGGATCGGCTGTTCCCGTTGCCGCTTAAACAGGTCCAGCCTGCGCGGGTGATTGTTGCCAGCGACGGTACGCCATTGTGGCGTTTTGCTGACAGCCGGGGGATCTGGCGCTATCCGGTGACGCCAGAGGAGGTGGCTCCGGCCTATCTGCAGGCGCTGCTGACCTATGAAGATCGCTGGTTCTGGTATCACCCCGGCATCAATCCACTGGCTCTGCTGCGCGCCGCCTGGCAGGATCTGCGTCATCAGAGCGTGATCTCTGGCGGCAGCACCCTGACCATGCAGGTGGCACGCCTTATTGACCCGCAACCCCGTACGCTGCGCGGCAAGCTGATTCAGGCGTGGCGTGCGCTGCAGCTGGAGTGGCATCTTTCCAAACGTGACATTCTGACGCTCTACCTTAACCGCGCGCCCTTTGGCGGCACGCTGGAAGGGGTAGGTGCGGCCAGCTGGAGCTGGCTGGGAAAAGCACCGTCGCAATTGACGCGCGGTGAGGCGGCGCTGCTGGCGGTTTTACCGCAGGCACCCAGCCGTCTGCGGCCCGATCGCTGGCCGGAGCGGGCGGAAGCCGCCCGTAATAAAGTGCTGGATAGGCTGGCGCAATACCGCATCTGGTCCCCTGAACAGGTGGCGGAGATTCGTCAGGAACCGGTCTGGTTGCCGCCGCGCCAGATGCCGCAGATGGCGCCATTGCTGGCCCGGCGTATGCTGTCGATCAGCCGCAGCGATAAGATTGTCTCCACGCTCGACCCTTCTTTGCAGCGTGATCTGGAAAGTCTGGCGCTGAATGTAAAAAATCAGCTTCCGCCGCGCACCTCGCTGGCGATGCTGGTAGTGGATCACACCACCATGGCGGTGCGTGGCTACGTCGGCTCGGCTGACTTTACCGATGACAGCCGTTTTGGACATGTAGATATGATCGCCAGCGTGCGTTCGCCTGGCTCGGTGTTAAAACCCTTTATTTACGGCATGGCGCTGGACGAGGGGCTGATCCATGCCGAATCGCTGCTGCAGGATGTGCCGCGTCGCTTTGGTGATTACCGGCCAGGTAACTTTGACACCGGTTTTCACGGCCCGGTCAGCGCCAGCGAGGCGCTGGTGCGATCCCTGAATCTGCCCGCCGTCCAGTTACTGGAGGCGCTGGGGCCGAAAAATGCGGCGGCACGTCTGCGCAATGTGGGCCTGAACTTACGTTTTCCGCCCGGCGCTGAACCTAATCTTTCGTTAATTCTTGGCGGCACCGGGGCGCGCATGGATGAGATCGTGGCCGCCTACAGCGCCTTTGCCCGCCACGGCAATGCCGCTGCGCTGCGCTGGACGCCCGATCAACCCTTGCAACAGCGGCGGCTGCTGTCGCCGGAAGCAGCGTGGATTGTCCGGCGTATCCTGGCCGGTGAAGCGCAGCCGGCAGGCAATGGCCGCGTACCCGACGTGGTGCCTCTGGCCTGGAAAACCGGCACCAGTTACGGCTATCGCGATGCCTGGTCGGTGGGAATCAATCCCCGTTATCTGATTGGCGTCTGGGTCGGGCGACCGGATGCGACTCCGGTGGCCGGGCAGTTTGGTTTTGCCTCTGCTGTGCCCGTCATGAACCAGATCAACAGTGTGCTGATGAGCCGCCTCGGCAGGCGTGACGTGCCGGTTGATCCGCGTCCGGCCTCGGTAACGGTAGCCACTATTTGCTGGCCTGGCGGTCAGCCGCTGCCCGCCGGAGACGAGAATTGCCGCCAGCGGCGGCAAAGCTGGGTCGCCGCGAATACGCTGCCGCCAACCCTGCTGGCGCCTGGCCAGGAGAGCCTCAGCGGGTTGCGCATCGGCTACTGGCAGAATGCGCAGGGACTGCGTGTGGCAGCAGATTGCCCCAACGCCACCCGTCACGAGCGGCTGGTCTGGCCGCTGCCGCTGGAAGCCTGGCTACCGCCTCATGAACGGCGGGCGCAACGCTTACCGCCTGTTGATACCCATTGTCCGCCGTTACAGCAGGGCAGCAGCGCACCGCTGATCGTCACCGGCGTGACTGAGCGGCAGATCGTCAAGCCGCTGCCAGGCAACGGCTCGCTGGTGATCCCGGTGGCGGTTCAGGGAGGGCAGGGCGAACAGCGCTGGTGGTTCCTGAATGGCGAGCCTCTGATGACGCAAAACGCCGCGGATCATCTGTCGCTGCATCTTGATCATCCAGGAGATTATCAGCTGGTGGTGATGGATGAAGAGGGGCAGCTCGCCTCCGTCAGCTTCAGCCGGCTGTGATGGTTTTTTGCGCTAAATCAGAGTTGCGACCGCTTTGCTCCGATTCAGATCAAGATTTTTCAATAAATTGCGGATCTCTGATAGGCAACGCCAGGCTCTGCCCCTATAATCGGCGCCGTTTCTTAGCCGGGGCGTGCGCCTCCGGTTTCTTCAGGACGTCAAGACAGAGGTCAACATGGCAATCGAACGTACTTTTTCTATCATCAAGCCAAACGCCGTCGCTAAAAACGTGATCGGTGCCATCTACAACCGTTTTGAAAGCGCAGGCTTCAAAATCGTTGGCGCAAAAATGCTGCAGCTGAGCAAAGAGCAGGCTGAAGGTTTCTACGCTGAGCATCAGGGCAAGCCATTCTTCGACGGTCTGGTTGAATTTATGACCTCTGGCCCGGTTGTGGTTTCTGTGCTGGAAGGTGAAAACGCCGTTCAGCGTCACCGTGACCTGATGGGTGCCACTAACCCGGCAAACGCGCTGGCTGGCACGCTGCGTGCTGACTACGCTGACAGCTTCACCGAGAACGCGACCCACGGTTCAGATTCTGCAGAATCTGCTGCCCGTGAAATCGCTTACTTCTTCGGCGAAAACGAAATCTGCCCGCGTACCCGTTAATCGCCTGGCGATAAACCACCGGCTGACTTTACAAAAATCTGCCTGAGGGAGGCGACTCCTGCCTGTTATCAGGCCGCAGATGTTGTACAATATTGCGCCTTCATTGACTCCGCTTAATGAAGGCGCAATTTTTTACCTATTCCTGAACAGCGCCATAACGTGTAACAACGAGGCCAGAGAACATTATGTCTGAACAGATTGTGACGCCCGCGTCCGCATCCCCAATTGCCGTTTCCCCCAAGAGCCAAAAAATTAACCTGCTGGATCTCAACCGTCAGCAGATGCGCGAATTTTTCCTGTCGCTCGGTGAAAAGCCGTTCCGCGCTGACCAGGTCATGAAGTGGATCTATCACTACTGCTGCGATGATTTCGAGCAGATGACCGACATCAACAAAAAGCTGCGCACCCGGCTGATGGAGCTGACCGAAATCCGCGCGCCGGAAGTGGCGGAAGAGATGCGATCCACCGATGGCACCATTAAATGGGCGATTCGCGTGGGCGATCAGCTGGTTGAAACCGTCTATATTCCGGAAGGCGACCGCGCCACGCTGTGTGTCTCGTCGCAGGTGGGCTGCGCGCTGGAGTGTAAATTCTGTTCGACTGCGCAGCAGGGCTTTAACCGTAACCTGCGGGTATCGGAAATCATTGGTCAGGTATGGCGCGCGGCGAAGATTGTTGGTGCAGCCAAAATTACCGGCCAGCGTCCGATCACCAACGTGGTGATGATGGGCATGGGCGAACCTCTGCTCAACCTGAACAACGTCGTGCCGGCGATGGAGATCATGCTGGATGACTTCGGTTTTGGTTTATCGAAGCGTCGCGTGACCCTTTCGACCTCCGGCGTAGTACCGGCGCTCGACAAACTGGGCGATATGATTGACGTTGCGCTGGCGATCTCGCTGCACGCCCCCAATGACAAACTGCGTGACGATATCGTCCCGATCAACAAAAAATATAATATCGAAACCTTCCTGGCCGCGGTTAAACGCTACATCGGGAAGTCGAATGCCAATCAGGGGCGCGTCACTATCGAGTACGTCTTGCTGGATCATGTGAACGACAGCACTGACGATGCGCATGAGCTTGCCGCCTTACTGAAAGAGACGCCGTGCAAAATCAACCTGATTCCGTGGAACCCCTTCCCGGGCGCACCTTATGGCCGCAGCTCTAACAGCCGCATCGATCGCTTCTCCAAGGTGCTGATGGACTACGGTTTCACCACCATCGTGCGTAAAACCCGTGGCGATGATATTGATGCCGCCTGTGGTCAGCTGGCGGGCGAAGTGATCGACCGCACCAAGCGGACGATGCGGAAAAAAATGGCTGGTGAAGCGATATCTGTGAAGGCGCTCTGAAACCGTGACCGTTAACGTTTCCTGAGGGTGTGACGCGTGGCAGGCTTAACGCTGCTAACGTCAACCCAATGGAAACGATGATGCGTAAGGGATTACCTGTGGCTTTACTGGCCCTGTTTGTTGTAAGCGGGTGTGTCAGCCACACTCAGCAACCCGGTGCGGCAGAAGTGCGTCTACAGTTAGGTATGCATTACCTGGCGAGCGGTGATGAAGAAGCCGCTGAGCGTAATTTCCTGCGAGCGCAGGCGGCGGCACCGGATGATTATCGGATATCACTGGCGCTGGCCCGGCTGGCGCAAATGCAGGGTAATCGAGCTGCCGCACAGGCCCATTACCAGCTGGCACAACAGCAGGCCCCGCAGAATGGTTTTGTCGCTAACAATTACGGTGCGTTTCTTTGCACTTTAAGGCAGTATGGCGAAGCGCATCAACAGTTTAGTCGGGCAGGCGATGCGCAGCAGGTTGATGCCCGCATCGATGCGCTTGAACTGGCGGGATTTTGTTATCTGCAGGCAGGCGAGTTTGCCACGGCACGGCGTGCATTACAGCAGGCGCTGGAGTCCGACGATCGCAAAGCCGGATCGGTGCTGAGTGAAGCTGAAAAGCTGCTGGCTGAAAACCAGCTGACCAGCGCGCAGATTTTGCTCGAGATTTACCAGCAACAGCGGCCCGAAACGGCACGCAGTCTGGCGTTACACTTACGTTTCGCCGCGCTACAGGGGAATGCCGCTGACGTTTCACGTTATGGCGACCGGTTAGCGCGACGTTTTCCGCAATCGATACAGTACCAGCGTTATTTAGCTAATGAATACTGAAGCCACTCAAGAGAACTCTGCAGTACATTCAACAGGTGAACGCCTGCGTCTGGCCCGTGAGCAGATGGGGCTGACGCAGCAGAACGTCGCTGAACGCCTGTGTCTGAAACTTTCTACCGTGCGTGACATTGAGGAAGATAAGTCGCCAGCCGATTTAGCCTCTACCTTTCTGCGCGGCTACATTCGCTCCTACGCCCGACTGGTGCATATTCCTGAAGAGGAACTGCTGCCAATGATGGCGAAACAGACGCCGGTTCGTGCAGCAAAAATCGAACCGATGCAAAGTTTCTCTTTGGGTAAGCGCCGCAAAAAGCGTGACGGCTGGTTGATGATTTTCACCTGGCTGGTGCTGTTTGTGGTGGTTGGCCTGACGGGCGCCTGGTGGTGGCAGAATCATAAAGCCTCACAGGATGATCTGGTGTCGATGGCCGACCAGAATGGCAGCAGTGGTGATGGTCAGTCTATTCCGCTGGGTGAATCCAGCGGTGACAGCACTACCCCAGCCGCACCCGATGAAAGTAACAATGTGCCGCTGGCGGCTGACAACAGCGCCGCCAGCGTACCAGCCAGTGCGGCTCCGGCCGCCAGTGCCAGCAATAGCAATACCGCGCCTGCAGCGCAGCCGGACAACAGCAACAATGCGGTGGTTTCACCCAGCCAGGCACCGGTAGACAATACCGCTGCCGCGCCAGCGGCAACCCCCAACAGTGCCAGCACCGCACCGCAGATGCCGGTGGGCGCAGCGGCAGTCAGTGAACCGGCTACCGATCCGAATGCAGTGGTGATGACCTTTAACGCCGACTGCTGGCTGGAAGTGAGTGATGCGACCGGTAAAAAACTGTTCAGCGGCCTGCAGCGTAGCGGTGGTAAACTCAGTCTCGCAGGAACCGCTCCGTATCGTCTGAAAATTGGCGCTCCTTCCGCGGTTCAGGTGCAATATCAGAATCAGCCCGTTGATTTAAGTCGTTTTATCCGTAATAACCAGGTTGCTCGCCTGACGTTGGGTGCGCAATAACAGCGTATCGCGTACCGGGCAATTGTGGAGAAGAAAT
>Ga0302349_1002113_pt1 | contig 13362 bp, 15 predicted proteins | sample PhyAR1_FD_202176 | JGI IMG/M metagenome (GOLD analysis project Ga0302349, IMG submission 202176) | Leaf surface microbial communities from alfalfa plants in UC Gill Tract Community Farm, Albany, California, United States - DLSL A.R1... | ecosystem: Host-associated > Plants > Phyllosphere >...
TCCTTAGTACCTTAGTACTTCTCACCACGGGCACGCATATCGGCTAACACCGTATCAATGCCCTTTTTATCAATAATACGCATACCTTTAACAGATACACGCAGAGTAACGAAGCGCTTCTCGCTCTCAACCCAAAAACGGTGTGAGTGCAGGTTCGGAAGGAAACGGCGTTTCGTCGCGTTCATTGCGTGGGAACGGTTGTTACCCGTCACCGGACGCTTTCCAGTTACCTGGCAGACTCGTGACATGTCAATATCTCCAAAAATCAAATCAGCTCGAGCTTTAAAAATTAGGTTTGGGCCGCCTCGTCAGGCTTGCAGCCCGCCAGGCGAATTCCATGGAACCCGCTAAGCTGGCCTAACCGCCAAACCCGAGATTCTCAAAGGTGGCGTAGTATACGCCGCTCAGCCCAAGTGCTCAAGTCCCGAACAGATAAAGATCCCGAATGATCGGGCAAAAAGCCGCCACCTGGCGCGATTTTTTCCTGAGTTAAAGCCAGCCTCGCTCAGCGAAGGAGACATATTGGCCATGACCTATCACCAGATGATCGAGCAGACGAATGTCGAGCAACTGGCAGGCTTCACTCACTTTTCGGGTGACATCGCGATCAGCCCGGCTCGGTTCTGCCATACCGGAAGGGTGATTGTGCGCCAGAATCAGGGCGGCGGCATTCGCCTTGAGCGCCTCACGCACAATCTCGCGCGGATGGACCTCGACACTGTTAATCGAGCCCGAGAACATTTTTTGCGCCTCCAGCACACGGTGCTGATTATCAAGAAACAGCACCATAAAGATCTCACGTTCCTGATGCGCCAACAGACTCTGCAGATATTGCCGCGTGATCTGAGGATTCTCCATGGTGCTTTCACGCGCCAGCTGGCTGGCAAAAAAGCGCTTCGCCAGTTCTGCGATGGCGTGCAGCTGTGCCAGCTTGGCTTCACCGACACCCTTAATGCCGCGGAAAGCCTCTTTACTGGCGGTCATGATCTGATAGAGCGAACCAAACTCGTGCAGTATCTGTTGCGCCAGCGCCATTACATTCTGCCCCGGCGTACCGGTGCGCAAAAATAAGGCCAGCAGTTCGACGTCACTCAGCGCCTGTGCGCCCTGCTGCTGCAGCTTCTCCCGCGGTGCCATATTGTTCATCTGCATTCTCCCTGAAGCGAACCTTAGATTGACGCATCCGGCAGCACGCCACCATCGGCAGCGTGACTTTTTACGAGATGGCTCGCAAACGCAGGCAGTGAAAAGGCGCGTCACCGGTTTTGTGATAAAGTCCGTGCATTCGCCGCCGCGGGCGGCAGACAGCTTAGTGAGGCCAGCATCATGATGGGATTAGCCGGTAAAAAAATTCTTCTTGGCGTGAGTGGCGGTATTGCTGCCTATAAAGCACCTGAGCTGGTGCGTCGCCTGCGCGATCGCGGTGCCGATGTCCGCGTGATGATGACCGACGGGGCGAAAGCCTTTATTACGCCGCTCAGCCTGCAGGCCGTGTCCGGCTATCCGGTATTTAACGATCTGCTCGACCCGGCAGCAGAAGCGGCAATGGGACATATTGAGCTGGCGAAATGGGCAGATTTAATCGTGCTGGCTCCTGCCACCGCCGACCTGATTGCCCGAATCACCGCCGGCATGGCCAACGATCTGGTGACCACCGCCGTGTTAGCGACTGCAGCACCGGTTGCGGTGGTGCCGGCCATGAATCAACAGATGTATCGCGCAGCCGTCACCCAGCACAATCTGCAGGTGCTTCAGCAGCGTGGCGTATTGATTTGGGGACCGGACAGCGGCAGCCAGGCCTGTGGCGATGTCGGGCCAGGCCGGATGCTCGATCCGCTGGAGATTGTGGACCATGCGGTACAGTGGGCCGCTCCCGTCAACGATCTGCAACATCTCAACATTATGATTACCGCCGGACCGACCCGTGAGGCACTGGACCCGGTGCGTTATATCTCTAATCACAGCTCCGGTAAGATGGGCTTTGCTATTGCGGCAGCGGCGGCGCGACGCGGCGCGACGGTCACGCTGGTCAGCGGACCGGTGGCGCTGCCAGCGCCGGCTGGCGTAAAACGGGTTGATGTCACCAGCGCGCTGGAGATGCAGGCGGCGGTGATGGGCGAGATAGACAAACAACATATTTTCATTGCAAGCGCAGCCGTGGCAGACTACCGGGCAGCCGATATTGCGGCCGAAAAAATCAAGAAACAGGGCGGCGATGATAACGTCACGCTGCAACTGATAAAGAATCCCGATATTGTTGCTGGCGTCGCCGCGTTACAGGAGCACCGGCCCTTCGTGGTTGGATTTGCCGCTGAAACCCAGAATGTGGAAGAATACGCCCGGCAAAAACGGGTGCGCAAGAATCTGGATCTGATCTGCGCTAACGACGTTGCTAAAGCCGGACAAGGGTTCAATAGCGACACCAATGCTCTTCACCTTTTTTGGCAGGATGGAGAAAAGCGCTTACCGCTCAGCGATAAGACTCTCCTTGGCCAACAATTATTAGACGAGATTGTCAGCCGTTATGATGAAAAAAATAGACGTTAAAATCCTTGATGCGCGCGTCGGCAAAGAATTTCCACTGCCGACCTACGCCACCTCGGGTTCCGCTGGGTTAGATTTACGCGCCTGTATCGACGATGTTCTCGACATCGCGCCAGGCACCACCACGCTGGTTCCAACTGGCCTGGCCATTCATATTGCCGATCCCGACCTGGCTGCGGTGATTCTGCCTCGCTCGGGCCTTGGTCATAAGCACGGCATTGTACTGGGTAATCTGGTGGGACTGATTGACTCCGATTATCAGGGACAGCTGATGGTCTCGGTCTGGAATCGCGGTCAGGAAAGCTTCTCGCTGCAGCCGGGCGATCGCATGGCACAACTGGTCTTTGTACCGGTGGTGCAGGCCGAATTTAATCTGGTTGAAGACTTCGACGCCAGCTTGCGCGGCGAAGGCGGCTTCGGTCACTCAGGCCGTCAATAACCAACGCTACCGACTTTCACTTACGCCAATTATTTTTTCTCATCGCCATAAGACTCGTGCTTGTGGCAGATGCGTAGGTGTTGCCTGTTTAGGGTGAATTTCAGGGGTCTTTAAGGTCATGGCAGAAAAAAAAGTCGCGAAGCGAAATCGTCGCGAAGAGATTTTGCAGGCGCTGGCGCAAATGCTGGAGTCGGGTGATGGCAGTCAACGCATTACCACGGCCAAACTGGCAGCCACGGTCGGCGTGTCAGAAGCGGCGCTCTATCGTCACTTCCCCAGTAAAACACGGATGTTCGACAGCCTGATTGAGTTTATCGAAGACAGTCTGATTACCCGCATCAATCTGATCCTGAAAGATGAGAAAGAGACCATGACGCGCCTGCGTCTGATCGTGCAACTGATTCTGGGATTTGGTGAGCGTAATCCGGGGCTGACGCGGATACTGACCGGTCATGCGCTGATGTTTGAGCAGGATCGCCTGCAGGGCCGCATCAATCAGCTGTTTGAGCGGATTGAAGTGCAGCTGCGTCAGGTGATGCGCGAGCGCAAAATGCGTGAAGGTGAAGGCTTTCAGGCTGACGAAACGCTGCTGGCAAGTCAGCTGCTGGCATTCTGCGAAGGCTTGCTGTCGCGCTATGTCCGTTCGGAGTTCCGCTTTAGTCCGACCGCAGACTTCGAGGCTCGCTGGCCGCTGATTGCCGCTCAGCTGGTGTAACCATAAGGCGGGCATCGCGCCCGCCTTATGGGTCAGATACCGTAGCTTTTTTGATAGGCCCGAACCTGGGCCAGGTGGTCAGCCATCTCCGGCTTCTCTTCCAGCCACGTAATCAGGTCAGTCAGGGTAATGATCGCCGTCACGGTACAGTGATAGTCGCGCTCCACTTCCTGAATCGCTGACATCTCTCCGCGTCCACGTTCCTGGCGATCAAGCGAAACCAGCACGCCAGCCAGCGTCGCCTTGTGCGCATTGATGATATCCATCGACTCACGAATCGCCGTCCCGGCGGTGATCACATCATCCACCAGCATCACTTTGCCCTGCAGCGGACTGCCCACCAGTAATCCGCCTTCACCGTGATCTTTGGCCTCTTTACGGTTAAAGCAGTAAGGCACGTCGCGGTCGTGATGATCGGCCAGCGCCACCGCCGTGGTGGTGGCAATCGGAATCCCTTTGTAGGCCGGACCAAACAGCAGATCGAAATCGACGCCGCCATCCACCAGCGCCTGCGCGTAGAAGCGTCCCAGCAGCGCTAAATCCCGTCCGCTGTTAAACAGACCGGCGTTAAAGAAATAGGGGCTTTGACGCCCTGACTTTAAAGTGAACTCACCGAACTTCAGCACCTGCTTGTTCAGGGCAAATTCAATAAACTGACGCTGCCAGGCTTTCATTTCTCACTCCTCAAATAAAGAAAAGGCGACTCTGTGGTCGCCTGTTACATCAATTTTCCAGTGCCGCTTTCTGCGCCTGAATTAACTCTTCAATTCCGCCGCGTGCCAGCGCCAGTAGCGTCAGCAGCTCTTCGTGGCTGAACGGCTCGCCCTCTGCGGTGCCCTGCACCTCGATCATGCGGCCATCTTCCATCATCACCACGTTCATGTCGGTCTCTGCCGCGGAGTCTTCAACGTATTCCAGATCGCACAGCGCTTCGCCCTTGACGATGCCGACTGAAATGGCTGCCACCATGCCTTTCATCGGGTTTGCTTTCAGCTTGCCGCTGGCAACCAGCTTGTTCAGCGCATCGGCCAGCGCCACGCAGGCACCGGTAATAGAGGCGGTGCGGGTGCCGCCATCAGCCTGGATGACGTCACAGTCGAGCGTAATGGTAAACTCACCCAGCGCTTTTAAATCCACCGCGGCACGCAGCGAACGGGCGATCAGGCGCTGAATTTCCAGCGTACGGCCGCCCTGTTTGCCTTTTGCGGCTTCACGCGCCATGCGGCTGTGGGTCGAGCGCGGCAGCATGCCATACTCGGCAGTAATCCAGCCCTGGCCCTGGCCTTTAAGAAAACGCGGAACCCCTTCGTCTACGGAGGCAGTGCAAAGCACTTTGGTTTCGCCGAATTCCACCAGAACGGAACCCTCTGCGTGTTTGGTGTAATTGCGGGTCAATGTGACTGGACGCACCTGTTGTGCGCTACGGCCTGCTGGACGCATGGGTAATCTCCGGCTTGCTAATGATTGGCTGCGCATTATACGGACTTCCTTGCCTGCTGTCTCTTACGCCTGCCCGCCGCATCATCAGATGAAATTCACCGCTGACTGTGGCTAAATGCGCGTTCCTGTTCTTCTGATTAAAAAAACTATGGCCGCCATTCTTCATTTCCTGCTGGCGCTGGGGGTGATTTTCGCCCTTGCGCTGCTGGTCAGTCATGACCGTAAACAGATTCGCCTGCGCTTTATCGTTCAGCTGATTGTGGTGGAAGCCGCGCTCGGTTGGTTCTTTCTTCATTCTGCCAGTGGTCTGGCACTGGTGGGTTCGGTGGCGGGTTTCTTTGAGACGCTGCTCGGCTTTGCCGCCCAGGGTACAGAGTTCGTGTTTGGCGGAATGAGCAAACAGGGACTGGCGTTTATTTTCCTTGGCGTTCTCTGCCCGATTGTCTTTATCTCCGCCTTAATCGGCATATTGCAGCACTGGCGCATTCTGCCGCTGCTGATTCGACTAGTCGGTACCCTGCTGTCGAAAATTAACGGCATGGGCAAGCTCGAGTCGTTTAACGCCGTCAGTACGCTGATTCTCGGTCAGTCGGAAAACTTCATCGCCTATAAAGGGATTCTGGGTGATATCCCGCCGCGCCGGCTCTACACCATGGCGGCGACCGCGATGTCCACCGTTTCGCTGTCGATTGTCGGTGCTTATATGTCGATGATTGAACCAAAGTATGTGGTTGCAGCGCTACTGCTCAACATGTTCAGCACCTTTATTATCCTGTCGATCATCAACCCGATGAAAAGCCAGGATGAGCAGCCTATCGCGCTGGATAAACTGCATGAAGAGCAGAGCTTCTTTGAGATGCTGGGTGAGTACATTCTGGCAGGATTCAAAGTTGCGATGATCATTCTGGCGATGCTGATCGGTTTTATTGCACTGATCGCGGCCGTGAATGCGCTATTTGCCGCCCTGTTTGGTTACAGCTTCCAGCAACTGCTTGGCTATCTGTTCTATCCGTTTGCCTGGCTGATTGGCATTCCTAAGGCTGACGCGCTGCAGGCAGCCAGCATCATGGCGACCAAACTGGTGGCCAATGAGTTTGTGGCGATGATTGAGCTGCAGAAAGTGGCCTCAGGCATGAGCGCGCGCGGACTGGGTATTCTGTCGGTGTTCCTGGTCTCTTTCGCTAACTTCGCCTCTATCGGCATTGTGGCGGGCGCCATTAAGGGACTGAACGAGCAGCAGGGCAACGTGGTGTCACGTTTTGGCTGGAAGCTGGTCTACGGCTCGACGCTGGTGAGCCTGCTGTCGGCCGCTTTTGCCGGTCTGTTTATCTGATCGTCAACGGCGGCAATCTGCCGCCGTTTCCCGCCTCAGAACCCCACGCAAACCGGCGCATCGACCCGCATCACCGACTCCTGACCAAAGCGCTTTTTATACAGCGTACGTAACGCTTCGATATGGGTATTCACGGCCGGATCAAAACGGTGGATCAGCATCAGCGCTTTGCTGTTTTCCCGTGCCAGCTGCCCATTTTCGCCCAGCCACTGACCTTTAGCGTCATAGACTGACAGCCCGTCCCTGAAGCGCGGTGTGACCTCGTTATCGACGAAATTCATCCACTCAAGTGAGCTCACTGTCCCGCCTTGTGGCTTACTCAGACCAAACCACAGCGTGGTCTGCATCATAACGTCGCCCCCGGCACAAATGGGTTGGGGTTTGGTTGGCGGGGCTGGCGGTGTCTGGCAACCCGCCAGCAACAGCACCAGCGCAACAGGAAAAGCAATAACGCGAGACATCGATCCGCCTCCTCAGAAAATGGGCCAGCCGCCATCATAAGTGCCTGTCGGACAAAGCGGAAATGATTCGTTATTCCGCTGACAGACGCTTATGCCTGTTATGCCGTGGCTGCCCTCGCTATACTTCACCCCATCTTTCCGAAAATGAGTATCGCTTATGATCCGCAGTATGACCGCTTATGCCCGCCGCGAAGCCAAAGGCGAATGGGGCAGCGCCGCCTGGGAGCTGCGTTCCGTGAACCAACGTTATCTGGAAACCTACATCCGTCTGCCGGAGCAGTTCCGCGGGCTGGAGCCGGTGATCCGCGAGCGCATTCGCCAGCGTCTGACGCGCGGCAAGATTGAGTGCAACCTGCGTTATGATGCCGATCCCAGCGCCCAGGGCGAACTGATGCTGAACGAAGCACTGGCGAAGCAGCTGGTGCAGGCGGCTAACTGGGTGAAGATGCAAAGTGATGAAGGCGCGATTAATCCGCTGGATATTCTGCGCTGGCCGGGCGTGATGTCTGCTCAGGAGCAGGACCTGGATGTGATCAATCAGCAGTTACTGCAGGCGCTGGATGGCGCGCTGGATGATTTCATTGCGGCACGCGAAAGCGAAGGTACCGCACTGAAAGGGATGATTGAGCAGCGTCTGGAAGGCGTTTCACAGGAAGTCAGCAAAGTCCGCGCGCAGATGCCTGAAGTGATCAAATGGCAGCGTGAGCGGCTGGTTGCCAAACTGGAAGACGCCGAAGTGCAGCTGGAAAATAATCGCCTGGAGCAGGAACTGGTGATGATGGCGCAGCGTGTTGACGTCTCTGAAGAGCTGGATCGACTGGATGCTCACGTGAAAGAGACCTACAACATCCTGAAGAAGAAAGAGGCGGTCGGTCGCCGTCTGGACTTCATGATGCAGGAATTTAACCGCGAGTCGAATACGCTGGCATCGAAGTCAATCAATGCAGAAATCACCACCTCCGCGATTGAACTCAAGGTGCTGATTGAGCAGATGCGAGAGCAGATTCAGAATATCGAGTAATGCTCCCCTTCACTAAGCGCCTTAACTGGCGCTTAGTTGTCTCTCTGCCCGATCATTACAGCCTGTTCAGGTAGCACTTCACTTTGGTGACTTTTTCAGCGCTGAGGGTGTCAGAATTGCGTAAAGATAGATAAATAATAATTTCCAGACTCTTCTGTAACGGCCGCCATTCACATTTACACTGGACGAAACGCTTCGCTTAACTTCCTGTATTTACGTCATTTAACCCTTAATCCTTCTTTTTTCAGCGCGTTCCGGCATCGCTCCATGAAACAGGTCAATCCTGTAGATTCCGGAGATTGCCTATCTTTCAAGGCACTTTTTGATAAAGTGTTGGTCGAAATCAGTACAGCTGTAGCGCCTGGAGACTTATGGAAGTGCTCTTTATGCGATACATCCATTTATCTCATGAAGGTTGTTAATGAAAAACACCGGGAAATTTAGCAGTTCGCTGCTGCATCCGCGTTATTGGTTTACCTGGTTTGGCCTGGGTGTGCTCTGGCTGCTGGTCCAGCTTCCCTATCCTGTTCTTATGCGTCTTGGTGCCGGTGCCGGCAAAATTTCCCGCCATTTCCTGCAGCGCCGCGAGCGCATTACCCGTCGCAATATTGAGCTCTGTTTTCCTGGCATCAGTGAAGAAAAAACCGAGCGGATGATCGCCGGTAATTTTGCTTCGCTGGGTATGGCGCTGGCCGAAACCGGCATCGCCTGGTTCTGGTCCGATCGCGCCGTTAAGCGCCTGTTTACCGTCTCCGGTCTGGCAAATCTGCACGCCGCTCAGAATGAAAAGCGTGGCGTGATGCTTATTGGCGTACACTTTATGTCGCTGGAGCTGGGTGGCCGCATCAGTGGTCTGTGTCAGCCAATGATGGCGATGTACCGCCCGCACAACAATCTGGCGATGGAATATGTTCAGACCAAAGGCCGGATGCGTTCCAATAAAGCGATGATCGATCGCCGTGACCTGCGCGGTATGGTACATGCGCTGAAACAAGGTGAATCCGTCTGGTTTGCGCCCGATCAGGACTACGGTCCGAAAGGCAGCACCTTCGCGCCGCTGTTTGCAGTGGAAAAAGCGGCAACCACTAACGGTACATTTGTGCTGTCCCGTCTGGCGAAGCCTGCGATGGTGCCGATTATGCTGATCCGTAATGCGGGCAATGATGGTTATCATTTGATCATCGAACCGATGCTGGAAAATTATCCTCACACCGATGAGGCAGCAGCGGCGGCCTATATGAATAAGGTGATCGAAAACCAGATTCTGCGTGCTCCTGAACAGTATCTCTGGCTGCATCGCCGCTTTAAAACCCGTCCACCGGGTGAAGCGTCACTTTACGTTTAACGGATAAAGCAGGCCACGCGCCTGCTTTATTGTTTTATGGCCTCGGCTCCCGACCCGCTCCTCCCGGCTTTACGCGCAAACGCGTATGTCACCATCTCTTCTACCTGGTCAATGACACACTGGCATCAGACCCGCAATTGAGGAATGATGAGCACTCTCCCGCAAGCCAGAGTTGAAACGTCTTATGGATATCCATACCGCCGAGCAGTGGCAACGCCCACTGATTGATGATCGTCTGACACCTTACATTGAAGTGGATGCGCAACGTCTGGAGCAAAATCTGCAACAGATGCAGCGCAAGGCCGATGCCGCCGGCGTCGCCCTCCGTCCTCATATCAAAACCCACAAGAGCGTCTGGATTGCGCAACGTCAGCTGGCGTCAGGTGCCCGCGGCGTGACGGTTTCAAAACCGAGTGAAGGGATCAGCTTTATTCAGGGTGGCATCCGCGATCTGTTGTTAGCCTATCCGGTGGTGCAGGCGCAGAGTGTGGCAGAACTGCTGCGTCTGGCGGTGCGGCATCAGGCGAAAATTACCCTGATTGCCGATGCGCTGCATGGTGTGGAGGCTATCGCTGACGCCTGGCAGCAGCAGCCCGATTGCGACCTGGCCGTGGCGATCAAAGTGGATGTCGGGTTACATCGTATTGGCGTTGATCCGCATACCGATCGGGCGGTGGTTATAGCGCAGGCTCTGCGGGAAAAAGGATTACGCTTTGCCGGGCTGGTCTCTCACGCTGGCCACGCCTATGGTGCCGGAAATCCCGCTGCGATAGCGGACATCGCCCGTCAGGAAGCCGTAATGATGCAGGAGTTACAGGCGAAGCTTCATGCGGCGGGCTTCACCGCCTGCCCACTCTCTGTCGGGGCCACACCCACCGCGCTGGCGGCCGAAATCGCCCCCTGTATTGATGAAATCCGTCCCGGCAATTATGCATTGCTTGATCTCACTGCCTGCCGTCTCGGTTTAAGCCGCGTCGATCAGCTCGCGCTGAGTGTGATTACCCGTGTGGTGGCCGTTAACGCGCATTTCGCGATTATCGATGCCGGCTCGAAAATGCTGAGTTCTGATAAAGGACCGCACGGCACGAACGCCAGCGGGTTCGGCATCGCGGCTGATGCGACAGGCCAGACCTATGAGATCAGCAAATTATCCGAGGAGCACGGATTTTTGCTGTGTGAAAATCACCGTCCTGAAGTTGGCAGCCTGCTGCGCATCTTCCCGAATCACAGTTGTGCAGTCATGGCGCAGTCAGATGACTTTATTCTGCGCGATGAGCAGGGTGATGCGGTGAAACACCTAGTATCGGCACGCGGCAGGTTTATCTGATCAAACCGCAGGCAACACCCGATGTTGCCTGCAATCTGTTCGAAACCCTTTCTACTCCACACTTCTGTTGCTACAGCATTTTACCTGGCATAGCCCCATGCTTTAATGCCCTTTTCCGCCACTTTGCCGGAGGTAGTATGCTCTCCTCTCGTACCCTGAGCCTGACCATTCCACGCCACTGGTTAGATCTGTATGAAACCATCTGGAAACCAGAGTTCTTTCCCAAATGGGCCTCCGGGTTAACCAACAGCACGCTGGAACCGGAAGGCAACCGCTGGCGCGCCAAAGGCCCCGAGGGCACGGTGAAGATTCGTTTCACGCCCCATAATCCGTTCGGCGTAATGGATCACTGGGTTGATACCGGTTTTGGTAAGGAGATTTATATGCCAATGCGGGTGATCGCCAACGAGCAGGGTGCCGAGGTGATGGTGACGGTCTATCGCCAGCCTTTAACCTCAGAAGATAAATTTAAGCAGGATATTGAATGGGTTAGCAAAGATCTTGAAAAGCTCAATCAACTGCTTACTCAATAAATCAACGAGTTAGCGCATTTTTTATGCTGTAGTTAACGCTGGTCGTTAATGAAAAAAAATACAAAAACATTGGGCAAAAAAGCATAAAGCACTTATCTGATTACTGACGTCATTATCCCGCCTATCACCAGTTCTGCTTAAGCATTATCGCCAGGAAAACTCCTGGCAATGCTGCCTGTTTGCAGCCCGCCAGGCCTGATTTTGCACTGATTTCCGCTGAGCCATCGAAGTTCACTGGTTGTTATAAACATTAATCCTTAACTAATATTTATTACAGCGCTGTAAGTGATTTAATATTTATCATGCACAGAGTGAAACCATTAATTACTGCGGTTGCGTTATCAGACTTTTCTTATGGTGTTAAATTAAATAAAACAATGTATAAATCATTCCACACACAGCAATACCCATAATGATAAAGCAGGAAAAAAGACATGGACCGCTCAACTTATCCTTTGTTATCTGAAAAAGAATTTGTTGAGATTGCCGGCAGGATGCTGGCTGGAGAATATAAAACAACAACAGGATTTATTCGTGATCTGGCGGACTTCTTATTAACAGCGGGAGATTCCGCCATGACACGAAACCGTGAATATTCCAGGGATATCTATTTTTTATCCGAGCATCATTTGATTGAATCCATAATAACATGGCAAGCCTGGCAAGGTATTTCAGGACTTCGGCCGGAAAAATTGCACTGACTCATTGCACTAACTAACGGTGTCACAGCAACCCCATTGCCGTTACACGAATATTTATTTCGCACAGAGTACATGTACTCTAACGAGCATATCATGGCGATACGTGAAAGCAGTCTGAATAGCGCAAAATGGTCTCTCCTCTCCTCGATCAAAATTATTGGCATTGGCGTGTTGCAGCTTTCGTTACTGGCGCAAATTCTGCAGGCAAATGAGCTCAACCTGCTGGCCATTGCCGTTGTGGCTTTGCTGGCTATCGATACCCTGGCCGATCGGGGCTTCTCGAATATGCTGATCCGCCGATGCATGCTCTCAATTAACGATCTCTCGATCCTTTACTGGGGCAACATTGTGATGGGCGCCGCGACATTTGGTCTGTTATTTATTGGCAGCCATCTGCTTAATCGGATGTTTGACCAGCCTGAACTGGCCTTAATGCTGGAGATGGTCTCGGTGGTCTTTATTATTATTCCACAGGGACAGCATTACCGGGCAATATTACAGCGTGAAAAACAATATACCCGCATCGCTTTTGCTGAAACCTCTTCGGTATTAGCCGGACTGAGCGTAACCTTATTTACCGTCTGGCTAACTCCGTCAGTGCTTTGTGCAATCTGGGGTTATCTGGCGATGGCGTCCATTCGTATGCTGATTTATTGCTACTACGGTCGTTCATGGTTCCAGCCAGAATACCGTTTCAGCCTGAAAGCATTTTCTCAGATTCGTGCAAGAAACAAATAATAAAATAAGTCTGTATGGTGGGCTCTGAGCATCCGAAACGATGCGTTGGCGTGCTGTGAACCAGCACGCTTTTTCTTTTTCATCCGTAATGACGATTAATATTCCCGGTTATTCTCTGTCTCCGCTGTTCCCGTTACCCTTCCGCAACTCTGCCTCACTGCCTCTGCCTGTTATTATCCCTTAACGTTGCTGATCGCGTTGACTGCGATTTGCCCAGAAGACAGCCTCCTTCGCTCTGACGCTGCGGCATTGCCCGGCGATGACCTGACAGAACAGCCCGGTCATCCATTTATCCGGCACGTCAGCATGGTGTCAGAGGTCATGTTATGGCGTAATGCGCCTGCTGGCGGTGGCACAGCAAAACAGAGAGAGGAAGTAGCGGCCGGTTAGCCTGTCGGGCGAATTTTTTCTTATGCATTGCACGAGACGTTCACGACCCGGCGTACTGATACCACGACGTTTGCAGCACACATCCATAAACTGAGCTAATCCCAATAGCGTGGCGTCAGAAAATCTCAGTCGCCGTTTATTACGCTATACCTTAGCCTTGCCGCCGTCTAACTGGAGTCTGCTATGTTACTGACCGTTCTCTACATCATCGGCATTACCGCCGAGGCCATGACCGGCGCGCTGGCTGCCGGTCGCCGTAAAATGGATCTTTTCGGCGTCATTATCATCGCCTCAGTGACCGCAATTGGTGGCGGTTCCGTTCGCGATATCCTGCTCGGCCATTATCCGCTCGGCTGGGTCAAACACCCTGAATAC
>Ga0302349_1002114_pt1 | contig 13350 bp, 11 predicted proteins | sample PhyAR1_FD_202176 | JGI IMG/M metagenome (GOLD analysis project Ga0302349, IMG submission 202176) | Leaf surface microbial communities from alfalfa plants in UC Gill Tract Community Farm, Albany, California, United States - DLSL A.R1... | ecosystem: Host-associated > Plants > Phyllosphere >...
ATTTCTGGAAATGTAACTCATATCTATAAATAATTAGATATTGTTAAATACTAACTATAATAGCCAGTCAGAATAATTTTTTCTTATATGTACTTTAAGAGATAATTTTATTAATAGCATAAGGAGATAGCCTATGTTCTGAAGAAAGGGAACCACTCAATTGAATAGCAACATAAAAAAATGATAGTAAAACTAAGTACACAGACAATACTTAGTTTTACTATCATTAATCCTAAAATAGCTTCGCTTTTACCCGTTGCTATCTACCCTTTCGGAAGGGGTATTTCATCTAAAACAAGGATATCACTTCAAACATTGACTAGTCAAGCATTTAATTCACTGTATCTCGTGATGATCTTCTTAAAAAACTTAAATGTTTCCAAGAGATCATCGTTCTTTCGGTATATCTCTCGGTTAGCTCTTATTCGTTTGACTAATTCTTGAAGATCCTTAGATGCTTTCTGCTTCAGTTTAGCTGTCGTAACATATTTATCATGAAGATACAGAGTAGTTACTATATCATTCATTTTCCTATTTGTGAGGACTCGGTTACTTAATTCCGAATCCACACCTGATTTTTCAGCAAATTGTGTCAACTGAATTGATGCTCTTTTATTTTTTATTTGATTTTTCTTACCATACTGAAAAGGTTCTACAATATTATAAATGAGTGGTCTACTGTGCGCGGCTGCATTTCTAACATTCGTCACATATTTTAATAACTGATTAGCAGTTTTCAATTTTTGATAACCAAAATACTTTTTTTCAAAATAGAATTCTATGAACCTTTGTAGATTGCCTAAAGTCATGATCTCTAATAATACCCAAATTGAAATATTATGATGATGACGACTATAAAAATCAAAATCATAACCAAATTTACCTTTGATCTTATCAATTATCTTATGCGATGCTTGAACATAGCCAAATAGAACTTCTTCTTCATTACTAATATTCCCTTTTTTTCTTTGAAGTAAGACAAATTTCGTTTGCATATAGCTGTCGTACTCCTTGACAATTGAATATCCATCTTCATCTAAAGAGTTAGTAATTAAATTTACCAGTAAAGTCTTTAAAGAATGTTCCAATTCAAAAATCATTCTACTTAATGTCATTCTTAGATACATATCTATTTTGGCTAAATCGTTTAGCTGAATAAAAGAAAGATTCACATATTTCCCATTTGCATCTTTTTCAAAATTCTTGCGATAGGCTGTAACTTTAAAATAATAAGTTCTATTTGACAAAATATCACGAACAATCGTTTCTTCCGATTCAGCAATAGAGATCCCTTTGTGTCTAGCATAATCAATTTGCTCATCAATAGAAAATATCTCCTTACTTCGAGCCTTTAAACAGAGATGATTAAGTTCTTCTGATAGTACATCAGATTTTTGTCTAGATGTTTCTTCTTCCTCTAGTTTCAACTTTAATTCAAGCAACTGTTCTTCATTGATAATGTCTCTCCTCCTTTATATACCGTACTATGCTAGTAGAAATGCACCTAATAAAGATAATTTGATTTCCACAAAAATATTATCACTCTTTACCCAATATCTCCATAAATTTACGTAGGTCTGCTTGCGACTCCTCATCTGTTCCTTCTAGTTCTTTTAACATTGTAAATAGCTTATTCGTAGATTCAGCAATTTCTTGATCTAGCTTAACTAATTCTTCCGCGACCTCAGGAAGTGGGATCACTTCTTCTTCTTCAAATGTATCTACATATCGAGGAATGTTTAAGTTGTAGTCGTTCTCTTTGATTTCATCTAGCGTCGCAACATGAGCATATTTTTCAACGTCTTCACGTTTTTGATAGGTTTCAATGATCTTAGTAATATTTTCTTCCGATAGTTTATTTTGATTTTTGCCTTTGACGAACTCACTTGAGGCATCAATAAAAAGGATATCTTTTGTTTTCCGTGCTTCTCTTCCTTTAAAGACTAGAACTGTAGTAGGTATACTCGTTCCGTAAAATAAATTCGCTGGCATACCTATTACGGCATCCAACAAGTTATTATCAATGATATTTTTCCGGATTTTCCCTTCAGAAGCACCACGGAATAGGACACCGTGTGGTAAAACGATCGCCATCGTCCCAGCTTTATCTAAGTGATACAATCCATGTAAAATAAATGCATAGTCCGCTTTTGAAGCTGGTGCTACACCGTAACCTTTGAAACGTGTATCTTTTTCACGATCCACATTTTTGATATCCCACTTTGCGGAATAAGGCGGATTAGCAACAACTGCATCAAATTTTAAGGGGATTTGAATACCATCTTTTTCTGCAAATGGCCAATCGGCATCTAAGGTGTCCCCACGTCTTAAATTCATATTTCGATAGTTAATCCCGTGCATCATTAAATTCATTCGTGCTAAATTGTACGTAGTAGTATTTAATTCTTGACCATAAAAATCAACACTTCCTGATCGCTCTCCATCAGGCAATTCATTTTTTACAGTCAATAGTAAAGACCCCGAACCCATCGTTGGATCGTACACGCGAAATTGTTCTTCCTCTTTATTTACATCATCTGTTACGATTTTAGCTAACACTTTACTCACTTCATGTGGCGTATAAAACTCGCCACCTTTTTTACCGGCATTGGCTGCAAACTGTCCAATTAAATATTCGTATACATCACCTAAGATATCACGACCAGAATCGTCTTTAAAATTAAACTCATTGACCATCAAAACAACATCATTCAATGCTTTTGCTCGTTCATTTGTATTCGATCCTAAACGAGTGTCTCCTAAGTTGATATCTGAGAAAACATTTGCAAAGTCATCTTCTGCAACAGGATTCCTCTTTGCGTTGATATTAAATGAATCTAGCATGTCTTGGAAATCGCTTGCTTTGATTTTATGATTTTCAATTTTAGATACTAATTCTTCCCAAGTATATTCAGGAGAAATCGCATACCCAATCCCCCGGCTTATATCTTCTAGATAATCTTCTTTCTCTTCATCATCGGTTACTTCGTAGTAGTCTTCTAATCCATTCATTTTTAAATAAGCATCCTGATTTTCAGACAAATACCGATAGAACATAAATGGTAAAATATAATTTTTATATTCACTTGCATCCATCGTTCCACGCAATTTATTCGCCATTGCCCATAATTTTGTTGTAATCTCGCTTGCATTACTCATCTTTTCTATTCTCTCCTTATAGATGAAGATTTCACATATACTATTGAATCTTCATAAAGTAAATCTCTTTATTAAAATCGGAAATATTTTTGCTATTTATCGAATTTCTTATAAGCACCAATTGTTTTCTTTTTAACTATACTACTGAAAATTTTTCATTTCCTAAAAAAACTGATAACAGTTAAAGAATTTTACCATGCTGGTAATTTCCAAAATAGAAAATACCACTTCTCCCTCTCTCAAGTTCACTATAATCAAAGTTAATTTTTAAATGCTTGCTGATTGCTACTATTCCAATATTAATAATTGGATTTCAATCAACTTGATTTATTCACTTTTCTTGATTTCATCTGCCATTTTATAAAAAGCTTCATGAAATTTTTTACGATATTTTACCCATGTCAAACTAGCAATTTCTTCTGAAGAAATTTCTTTATAATCCGAGCGAGCATCGTTCATAATAGTTGTTAGTTCTCCCTGTTTGTCTAGATCTTCTTGCCCATACTGATGACGTTGAATTAATTTATCTAATTCTTTTGGCTTCACACTATTATCTAATCCCCACTTGCGGATAAATTCTGTTAGTTGTTTGATATTACTGTCCCTTTGTGAGCGTTCCATTGCTTGATTCATTTCTTCGACACTCAATGCAACGGGATATTTATCAAACTCAAACTCTTTCGCCAAAACTTTCGCCACAAAGTTACGGACTTTTGTAATTTCTTGATCGTTCTCAGATTTCGCAACCTCGATATCAATTTCATCTTTTGTTTTCTTGGCTTTATTCATATTATCGACATGTACTTCATTTGCCAACTGAGCGATCAATTCAATCAGATAGTCATAATTGATTGTTACATCATGAATATGAGTCATTTCCAAGTGGACTTGTGAAATGTCGATTTCTTCAGCTATTGCTCGATTTTCTCTTAATTCATTTGCAAGAACTGTCGTTAACCTTACTTCTTGTTCCTTTGTAATACCTAAACGTTCATAAAATGCTTCAGGTTCATCATAAGCAGAAATCGGATTCTTTTCATCATCTTCTGTAAATTGTTTCAATTGATTCAATAAACGATTATATTCTTTTAGACCTTCAAAGACTACTTCTTGTGCTTTCTCACTAGGGGGCAATTGATTAAAACCTTCTGTCAATTCCGCTAATTGTTGTATTACATCTTTTGTTTCTTCTTCTATTGTGCCAAAAGATTTTGAAAGAATTCCAGATTTTTGATTTCCTATAATCAGCTCATCAAGAGAGAGTTGCTCAGCTGCTGAATCCCGATTTGAGTAGATTGCAAAAGACTGGTTCATTTCGTATTCATTTTGAATTGGCCAACGGTAGTTGACAATATTCCCTTGTGGTTTCGCATTACGATCATGTATCCTATTTGTTCGGGAATAAGCTTGAATAAGATTCCCACCTTTTAATGTACGATCTATATATAGTGTATTGAGCTCTGGTGCGTCAAAACCTGTTAGTAGTTGATCTACCACTATAACCAAATCTAAATAATTCCCATCATCTGCTGTTTTATTTAATCTTCTTGCCAAATCTTCAGTGTACGATTTAACTGAGGTCATATCAAATGCTGTATCAAACAACGCATTATAAGCTCGTATTGCTCGGTGCAAATTTTCATTTGTTTTCAACTGATGAACACTATTCGATGTGTCAATTGAAAAACTAATTGCTACTTTTAAACGATCTTCAATTGGTCGTTTATTATTTTCTTCCATAAATTTATCAAAGTACTCCATCGCTCGAGGTGTGCTCGCACGGTTTCCACCGACGTGAACGGTAAATAATGCATTATATTTACGATTATTCGAACGTTCTTTCCAATTATTAAAAATATCTTCTACAACCAAATCCACATGTTCCGGACTATAATCATAGACACTGCCACGTAAATTATCATCAATGTCTTCTTCAGTAGGATCTGTAGGTGGTTCAATTGTTTCTTTGAATTCTACTTTGAAACCTAAGACATTCTTATCTGCAATTGCCTCTTTAATTGTGTATGCATGAATTAAATCCCCAAATATTTCTTTTGTTTCTGGAAATCTAGGTGTGCCTGTATAGCCAACCCACGCAGAATTTGGGAGAGCTTTTCGAATAGATTCTAGCATGCCTTCATTTTTGGTACCATCTCCAGTTGAACGGTGTGCCTCATCAACAATAAATAAGATATTATCAGTTAACTGACTAAAGCTCTCTCTTGTCACATAACGGGACATTTTTGAATACTTGTAACAATAATATTCTTATCACTTTTTTTCGATAATTTTCGATGTAAATCAGAAATATTTGCTGTGTCACTAACTACTCCAGTTTTCCCTTCAAAACCAGCGATTGGATCGTATGCACGATAAGCATCTGCTGTTTGATTCGTTAGGGCAATACGATCCACTAAGAAGACCACTTTATCTACATTGGGAAGACGACTTGCTAACCAAGCAGTCTTGAAACTTGTAATTGTCTTACCTGAGCCAGTAGTATGCCAAATATAACCTAATTTTCCCTCTCCATGTTTAAAATCAAATTTCCTCACCTTATCTAATACACGCTTCGTTGCATAGACTTGATAAGGTCGCATTACTTTAATACTTTCTTTGTTCTTTGTTCCATCTAAAACCATGTATCTTGTTGCAAGATCATGTGCCATTGGGATGGATAGAACCTTTTCAACAAATTCCTTCCACTTTCTAACAGGTTTAGCTGTTTCTTCGTCTTGCCAGTTAAAAGCAAATGCACGATTAAATTTATCACGAGTTGTATTCGCCATATACCGAATATCATGCGGTGTCATTGCAACCAATACTTGTAAGGTAGAAAAGATGCCACTAAACTGTTTTTCAGCAATATATTGCTCCATCTGATTCAATGCTTCTATCGAGCTGTGTAATGAGGTTTTTAATTCAATTTGTACGATTGGCAAGCCATTAATCAATAGTGTGATATCAAATCGACGATTTTGTTTCCCATCAATTACTTTTGGTCGTTCAATTTGGTTGACTACTTGATACACAGTATTCCCACCACCTACCTGTGCTTGATCAAATACAGTTAAAAACACATGTTGATTATCATCAAGATCTACTTCAATTTCAGAAACACCATTCACACCATAAAGAAATTGTCCGGCTGAATAAGGAGAATCAATATTTGAGATAATTTTTTTTACTTGGTTAAACTCAGTAGCAGATAATGGTTTATCTAATCGCGCTTGGTTGTTTTGTTCCAGAATTCTCTTGAAATTATCCCAAAGTTGCTCTGATGTCTTAATTCCCTTTGCGTACTCCCATTGTTTTACACCACCAATTTTTGTTAAATGATCAATAACTTCTTGTTCAAACTGTAACTCAGATTGAGTTGTAATATTCACTTGATTCTTCAATACCTTATTCCTCCATATGTTTTTCTAACATAGCTTCTGAAATTTTTTCTAGTAAGCCTGCATATGTAATTAGTCTGCTTTTCACTTTTATAATTCCAATATATCATGCTTTTTCCAATATAAATTCTACAATATAAATATAAGTCAAAGTAATCTATTATTCTATAGAAATATTATATTATTACTAAAATCCGCTATCATCATGAATAATTTAGCTAAATTATACTAAACATATTCAAAGGCTAAAGATATACATTAATATATATACTTGAAATATTTTTTGACATGATAATATCTTTCTAGAACATTTTTATCCATCAAATCCATTCTAATCTTTTCTTTTTCAAATATACTCACATTCGCCATAGAGTCAACTTGGTTATTGATTTCATTTATAAGTAGCTCTTCCTCTTCATTTACAGAAATAAAACCATATCCACATGTTTTAAGAACTGAAAATTTGAGTAACTCATTTTTTCTACAATCATAAGGAAAACTCTGAACTAATTCTCTTAGATCCTTACTAGTTAAATGTCTAGGAAAAAGAACTGCCTGTAACTCTGGAGCATAATAGGAACTTACATTAAAAATAATTTTATTGAATCTTAGTTTTTCGGCATAATCTTCAAAAGCTATGATCAAAGATCGATATAGATCATAAAATTCTTCATAAGAAACGATCTTAGAAATTTTCCATAGGTCAAAATCAATAACCTCTAAAGCCGTTTCTTTTTTAGTCCCATGGATCCTAATGTTTCCTGAAAAATCATATTTATTAGAATACTTTTTTGAATCAACATTTAAACAATGATTGGATGCGTAAGGATGAAAGGTGAAAGATAATTTTGTTTTACTTGAAAGACTATTGACTAAAATAGCTAGATTTTTTTTATTAAAAGCCATTTTGTGTATTTGATTATCAATAAAATCTAACTCACTATCAACTACACCAAACTCATTAATCCCAACTTCAAGGTAATCTAATAAAGTAACAAGTGTATGGACATTCATAGCATAAAATTCATTATTTATAATTTTACTTATTGTTTGTCTTGAAATTCCCGTTTCTTTAGACAACTTGCTATAGCTTATACGTTTATTTTTTAAGATTGTAGATAAATTATTCCTAAATCGTTTATTCATTCCATCACCTCGAATTAAGTATAACAAAAATATCACTCTCGAAATATGGCAATTTTACTTGTCAAAATAGTTATGAATCCTATTATTTCAAGGAATAGTATAAAAAAATTAAACAAAAAAATCCGAGACTCATTTACAAGTCTCAGAATTTATATATATTTATTCTATTTCCTTTACCCTTCCCCCAACTTCTCCCAAATCTCACTTTGCTCCTGAAAATGCTTCACTAGATCGACATCAAAGATATCTTTAAGTAGTTTCCTTGAAGCTGTTTCTAAAAATGGACCTTGCTTGATGACTTGGCCTGCTTTCATGAATAGGACTTGATCACTTAATGACAGGGCTAAACGGATGTCGTGGAAGACGCCGATAATTGTTTTGTCTTGGTTCTTGCCCCAGTCTTTTAAATAGCCGATGAGTTCGAGCTGGTGTTTGATATCGAGATGATTATTGGGTTCGTCCAATAATAGGATATCTGGGTCTTGGGCTAATACTTTGGCTAGGAAGACGCGTTGCTTTTGGCCACCGGAAAGTTGATTGACGGGGTGGTCTTTTAATTCTAACAGATTGGTTAGAGCCAAGCACTCCATGACTTTTTCTCGATCCTCTGCTGTCGTGACTGACCATAGTCCTTGTTTGATGTGCGTATAGCGGCCCATCATGACGGTTTCATAGACGGTGTAATCAAAGGCAATGGTTGAAAACTGGCTAAGTAAGGCGACTTTTCGTGCGGCTTCTTTGCGTTTCATCGTGCGGACTTCTTTTCCATCGATCGTGATCGATCCTTCGTAGGAAAGGATGCCTGCAATTGATTTTAATACGGTCGTCTTGCCACAGCCGTTAGGACCTAAGATACATAGGTTTTCACCTTTGTTCAACTCAAAGGAGACCGCTTTGATGATTTTTACTGAGCCATAGCCAGCTGTGACTTGCGATAGCTTCAAGGTCATCACTTTTCCTCCTTTAGCGGTAATTTCTGCTGACAAAAGGAATTTCTGCTACGTCGTCTTCTCGGTTGAATTTCAGCGCAACCATGAAGAAATAACCCGACAATAAATTGAAAAAGTCTAGCAAGCCTGAATCGACTTTTTTGCCTTGATCAAGATGGCGATACAGCAAACGAACGATTACTTTACAATCGACACGTAAGATATGAGCCAACGCACCTCGTTCACTTCCTTGAGGTAAGAAAAATGGTCCGCTTTGGTTTGTTCTTTCTGCATTCAATTCATCGATACGACTCTTTAACCAGTCGATTTCTTCTTGCGTGATCGTCATTTTTGTACGCACGCACGCATTGGCATGGTAAACCAATTCACCGATTTTCTCTAACTCTTCGTAAAAAGGAGAATTTGCACATTTTGCGCGCAATAATCCGATTTCTGAAGATAAGCGATCGGTGTGTAATTCATAATCGCAACGTAAATCATCTGCATCGTCTGCTAAAAATGGATAAGCCTCATAAGGGCTTCGATAAATATCTTTCATAATTGTAAAACACTCACTTTCGTTTGAAATAAACATAGGCAAAAAATGGCGCACCAATCAATGCAGTGACCGCGCCTATTGGGATTTCTTGGGGAGATAATAGCGTTCGGGAAATCGTGTCGCCGACGACCATCATACTACCACCTAACAATGCTGCTCCTGGAATGACCCAGCGATGGCTAGCTCCGAAATAGCGGCGGATGACGTGCGGTGCAATCAAGTCAACGAATCCGATCACGCCGACAAATGAAACCGCACTTCCTGCAAGCAAAGCTGCAAGGACCATGACCCATAACTTGATCGTTCGAACATCTACACCAGAGATTAACGCCTCTTCTTCACCTAAAGATAACACATCTAAACTTCTAGCAGAGAACCAAAGAGCGATTGTTCCAAATAGTAAGATAGGTAAAAAGATTTGGATTTTTGCCCACGTGCTTCCTGAAAAGCTACCCATTTGCCAGAAGACCAATTGCTGTAAATGATCTTTGAATAATGCCGTGACGATCGTCAACATCGCGCCCACAAATAAGGTCATGACCATCCCCACTAAAATAACTGTTTGGTTCGATAATTGCTGATCCAATCTTTGACTCATCATCAAGACAATAAAAACAGTTGCCAAGCCAAAAATAAAGCCGGTCAGTGGTAATGTAAAATTTGGGAACAACGGTAAAGTGATTCCTGAAACAATGATCAACGCAGCGCCAAGTGATGCCCCTGATGACACACCTAGCGTATAGGCAGAAGCCAATGGATTGCCTAAAAGGGATTGCATGACTGTTCCACTCACAGCCAACGCAGCACCTACAAGAAACGCCAAAACCACTCTCGGCAGGCGAACCTGCCAAAGAATGGTGACGATCGTTGCATCTAGCTGTTTGTCTCCTCTTGAAAATAATGCTTGGATCAAGGTATCAAAAGGAATGGATACACTTCCGATTTTGATCCCAAAGAATACCACGATGATACTTAAGACAACTGCTATCAGCAACCGACTTTGTTTATTCATTTTCCAACGATTTGTATTCATCAGGGTAGATTGCTAAAGCCATTTCTTTTAGGGCTTTTGTCATATGATGGTTAGGTAAAGAACTCGCAGCGTTATCAATGTAGTATACCGCTTCATTTTTCACCGCTGGCACGTCTTTCCAACTTTCACGATCTAAGATTTCTTGCACTGCATCATCCAAGTAATTCACGTTTGTCAAAATCACGTCTGGCTTGCTAGCAATCGCAGCTTCTTCTGTTACTGGAATCCAGCTTTCTTGATCTGCAAATACATTTTCTGCACCGACAAGTTCGATCATTTCATTCAAGTAAACGCCTTTACCAAAGCTGTAGATTTCAGGTAATGCACTAATTTCAAATAATACTTTTTTCTTATCTGTAATCGTTTCGCCAATTTCTTTGATCTCATCGATCTCTTTGTTCATCGTATCGACTAATTCTTGTCCTTTTTCATGCTCTTTTAAAGTGTCAGCGATAAATTGGACATCTAAAGCAATATCTTCAATGGTATTACTAGTTGGAATATTTACGACAGTAATTCCTGCATCTTTTACTTGTGACCAAACGTTTTCAGAGCCATGTAGACTAATATCTGAAACATAGATCACTTGTGGGTTCAATGAAATCAATGTTTCTGCATCCACAGCCATCATATCGATTTGTGGCAACTCATCGATATCTTTCGTCATTGCTGGGCTTTGTGTGTCAACAGCTACTAATTGATCTTTACGTCCTAGATCATCGATCACTTGTGTTACTGAAGGTACTAGAGAAACCATCTTATCTACTTCTTCTGGAATCTCGATTTCTTCGCCACCACGATCTTTTGTTGGTAGAGCAACTTCTGAAGCTGTTGTTGTTTCTGCTGTTCCGCTTGTTTGATTATTATTATTTGAACAAGCACTTAACCCAAAGACTACGCTCAATCCCAACACAGCAACTAATTTCGATAATTTTTTCATCATCTATTCCCACTTTCCTTGACTCATTTTTACTTTTCCCAGTGATCACTTTGTTTACGATAACCCTTACATTTCCATACCCTTATCAAGCAAACTCTTTTAAAAGTAATAAAAAACTGCCTTTCCTTTTACAGGAGAAGACAGTTTGATCCATCGCACAACAAAACGCTTGATCTTTCTCCTACAAAAGAACATCATTGCCGTTAGACCGGTCTCCTGACTTGGCTTCATTTTACTCCCAACCCTTCCAGAATGCTCTGTGGTCCTATTGGTTTCATCCCCCTTACAGTAGGTAGGTCTGTAGAGGACTTTCACCTCTTTCCCTGACATCTAATCGGCTATTTATTTTTAAATTTACTTTTATTCAATCATTTATCTTTTGGAAATTTTTAGCTATACCAACAAAAGTATCTCCGCCAATACTTTAACATATGGATTTCATAAAAGATATACGAAAATCAAGCGAAAAGAGCTACAAAACACCTTACTTTCAACAAAAATATATTATTTTCTGTTTTTTAAAATGCCATTCATTTATATTATAAAAAACTGATGACACTGTAACATTCGTTGATTTATCTAACGTTTTTTATTTTAATAAAACAAAGCTCTTGATAGGCATTCCTATCATGTAAGTGTAAGGTAAAAGGACAAGAATTTGTTAAAAAACATGCAAAAATTTCATATGTTATTCATTAGAATAAGAAAAGATTTATCAGATTAAGGCTATTTATTTTAATATTCAAGCCAAAATTTACATTTAGATAGACGTTGAGATCAAAGATTTTGGGTTAGTTCTTCTCTTTTATTTCTTTGGCTGTTCCTTTGATATGCTTGTTGAAATATTTCTCTCCATACCATTCTATTTGTGTTTTCCCTTCCAAATCGCGGTATTGTTCTGCGTATTTTCGCTTATAGTACCCCTGTAATAGATAAGGGAAGTATAGATAAGATTCTGCAAAAATGATGACAATATCCATCGCTATCCACATACCTAACATACTGATGAATCCAACAAAATCTGTTCTTACTTCACCGCTGTTTGGGAAGACGAACTTCCATAAGATACCGACGGTCACAATTCCCCAGCCATATTTCATTGCTAATTTCATTACTTGATCTATCAACATATCTATCCTGCCTTTTTTTCTTTCAACTTCATATAACACATACTCAATCGTACGTTTTTTACTCCTAAACACGAGGTAGGATACTAATCCGATCAATCCTAGTAGGAACAGCATACCTAAAATGGTTAGTGGTTTAAGAAATACTGTTATGAACAATAGATTCATCTCTATCACTAACCAAATGATATATAAGTTTAAGTTGAATTGACCTCGTATTCTTGTAAAGTAATACTCTCCTCTATCCCTAAAAATGAAAACTAAAGTTACCCACACAAAAAATAATAAATAAAACAACCACATAGGTAAAAAATTGATGTCTGGTGTAGGAAGTGGACTAGGACCTAATTCTCCTGCACTAATTTTTGTGGATATAACAGCGATCAGATAATTGATTCCTATTAAAAAGGCAAGAAATAGTACTCCTACCACTCTAGCAACTACCTTTTTACCACCTGTTGGATCTGGCAATTGATTAACGTCTTTATTCATAAACGTAACAAATGCGTCATCACTTAGATTTAAACTTTCTTCGAATGTTGCATTGAATAGCTGCTTCATTATTTTTATCCATTAACGCTAACCCCTAATAGTTTTACTGGAGATAGCACCTTTCTTATTTTTTTCATTCTAAAGAAATTTTATATTTTTGTTCTGTCAGTGCAGCGCGACCAATTAGTAGTAACAAGAAAACAAAGTTGATTATTAAAAAAGGCATATATAACAAATTAAACCTTTTTATATACAGTACTGAGAAAGCGATTGAGGTGCCGTTCAGTAATAAGTTTATTAAAATAATTTTCAACAAACGATCCACTCTTATTAAAGGCACTATTCTGATTTTTACCTTTTCATATGTTTCTAAAAAAACTTTTTTATGTAAAATTTGCTTTTCTCTGTATGATAAATAGAATTTGATGAATAATGCACCAATTAAAATGATAAAAAAAGTAAAAATACTAAGGTTCGAATCTTCTGTGATAAAAATTCGCAATAACAGCACAAAAAGGAACAACATCAAAGAGTATACAAATGATAAATAGTTGATATTTTTTTCAT